>Ga0115567_10005023_pt1 | contig 12824 bp, 11 predicted proteins | sample COGITO_mtgs_1204_2_FD_88679 | JGI IMG/M metagenome (GOLD analysis project Ga0115567, IMG submission 88679) | Pelagic marine microbial communities from North Sea - COGITO_mtgs_120412 | ecosystem: Environmental > Aquatic > Marine > Epipelagic | place: Germany:Helgoland, sampling site Kabeltonne...
GAAAACGGCATCCTTAGAAAAATGAATGAACCGCGCATTCATTTTGCTATTAACTGTGCCTCGATCTCGTGTCCTAAATTACTTAGTGAAGCCTATACTGCTGCAAAAATAAATGAACAGTTAGACAAGGCTACCACCGAGTTTATAAACAGCGATAACAACGAAATCAACCCTTCAAACCCAAAAATATCTTCTATTTTTAAATTCTATCCAAAAGATTTTGAAGTAGATGGTGAAACCGATATCGCGGGATATATCAATAAATATAGTAAGACAAAAATTGATGCGGGAGCTACGCTGTCTTACAAAGAGTACGATTGGGGCTTAAATGAGCAGTAATCATTTTAATCATAAAAAAACCTCACTAATGAAATAGTGAGGGTTTTTTTATGATTGATTTTAAAACTAAGTCATTCCTATTTTCGTAAGTTTACACATATGTTAAGTATCATTATCCCTGTGTTAAATGAAGCTGAAAATATCACTTCAGTTTTAACCCATCTTACAACGAGTTCTTCTCATAAAAATATTGCTGAAATCAATATCGTTGATGGCGGCAGTCAAGATGATACTCCAAATTTAATTCATGATTTTGCTGAAAAATCTCCTTTCAAAATAAATATTATTTTATCTGAAAAAGGAAGGGCAAGACAAATGAATGCCGGCGCTAGAAAAGCAACTGGCACCATTCTTTATTTTTTACATGCCGATAGTTTTCCACCAAAAGATTTTGATAGTCTTATTATTTCCGAAGTAAAAAAAGGAAATCCCGCTGGCTGTTTTAAAATGAAATTTGACAGTAATCACTGGTGGTTACGCCTTGCCAGCTGGTTAACAAAATTCTCATGGCGTGCCTGCCGCGGAGGCGATCAGAGCCAATTCATTACGCGGAAACTTTTTGATGAAATTGGGGGTTACGACGAAACATTCGTGATCTATGAAGATAATATTCTTATCAATGAACTCTATGAACGTAAAAAGTTTGTCGTAATCCAAGAATGGATTGGTTCTTCTGCTAGATTATACCGCGATAAAGGTGTCTGGTATCTTCAGTATCATTTTTGGACCATTTATGTTAAACGCTGGTTAGGTGCCGATGCAGAGGAACTGTATGCATATTACGTGAAGCATATAAAACAAAATCGAGCTCCGAAAGAAGCTATTTTAGAAGAGGCTAAGGCCATAAAACCTCAAGAAGTTTATGCAGACGAATAACTTTATGAGTTTGTAAACACTATCCTACTATTATAGATTGTATTTTTCATACAAAACACACCAACTATGAAAAATATATTTGAAGCCATCCGAGCAGACCATGACATTCAAAGAGAGTTACTAGATAAAGCCTTAAACACTTCTGGTGAGTCCAGCAACCGTAAAGAAATCTGGGAAAAGTTAAAGATAGAGCTAAAAGGGCACGAGGTAGCTGAAGAACGAAACTTCTACAAACAGTTAATCGATAATGACATGATGGTTGAGCACACACGCCACGGTATTGCTGAACATCACGAAATAGATGAATTGATAGAAAAAGTAGAAGAATCGGAAATGGACAGCTCTGCTTGGCTCACGCATTTAAAGAGCTTAGACCATAAAGTGAGGCACCATCTAGAAGATGAAGAAAAGTCGTTTTTTCAATTGGCCGGAAAAGTATTTACCGAAACGCAGAAAACCGATTTGGCAAAAAAATACCAAGCTGAAATGGAAACGCAACGCAAAGAATAATAGCTTCTTTAAATTTTAGTTTTAGAAATACTGCCCAATCCCAATTACAAACCCATTGGTTGAATCGGGTGTAATTCCGTAGCCATAATCAATCCTAAAGATTGTATTAAAAATACGCTTGTGAATAAAACGAAGGCCCACCCCTGGATAAACTCTTAGGTTTTGATCATCACCAAAATCACCAAAATTACCTCCAGGATTACGCCAGCTTCCGCCATCAACAAAGGCATTGCCTTGTAATACAAACCAGTCTTTTTCATATAAAGTTTGGCGGTATTCGGTATTTAAAACAATGGCGGCAGTTCCCCTATCTATCGTATTTCCTACCCCACGGATATTTAAGTTATTGTCAACGGCAAAAGGTGCAAAAGGGCTGTCATTATTTGTTGCGACTCCTAAGCGCAATCTACTCGCCCAGTTGCCTCGTTCCCCTACTCGTTTGTAGTACACAAAATCGTTAAATCCAATTAAAAACTCAGGTAAGGCATCACTTCGGGTCGTAACATATTGAAAGTTAAAAGTACTTTTAAAGCCATCCACATAATGATAATAACGGTCTACGTTATTATATTCATAAATTAATTTATACAATAATTTATTCACTTTTAGATTCTGAGGAACCTCAGGACTGGTAGCACCATTGCTATAGTCATAGGTTTCTGTAAAATAATTGATGCCGGCTTCGACTCTATGGTTGTAGTTAAATTCATAAAGCCCTAAAATTTCATAAGAAGTGTTATTGTACTTATAGTCTGCAGTGCCATTATCCAGAAAAACAGGTTCTTCGGTTGTTAGGTTTTGAAAATTTAAAGCGATTCCTGTTTTCTTACCGAAGAGATAAGGCGCCCTAAAATTAACGCCATAACTGCTAAAAATATCTTTTTGGTAAAAACCTCCAAACGCAATATTCCTCCCAAAACCATTGAATTCGTAAAGACCAATTCGATAGGCAAATTCATCATCGTTGGTGGTATACACATTTGCCGAAGGGATAATGGTGAAGTTTTCATCCACACCATACACAACTTTGTAGGTGCTGTCTTCTTTAGCAAATACTTGATAATAGGCATGTGCAATACCAGGTAAGCGTTTTAACCGCACAATATCTGCCTCAAGCACTAAACTATCCAGTTTTTGTCCTTCTTGAACCAAAGTGACCTTCCTTATAAATTGTGTTCGCGTCTTTTTATTATCCTGAATACTAATTTCTGAAATATCCTGTCCATAAACCGTTGAGGTCAAAAAAGTAAAAAGAATATAAATTATTTTTTTCAAGGGTTATTTATTTATCCGAAAATGTTCTTTAATAACCTGTTCTACAGGCTTGTTTTGTGGTGTAAATTGATTGTTCTCAAAGCCGCCCGACTGCTTATGGTCTATAAACCACTTCCATATAAAACCTCCTGCAAACCATTCTTGAGGATATATTTCGTCAAAAACAGCTTTGGTAAGGTTTGTTTGGGCATCTAGATTGAGACCCGGCATATCACGGTCACTTTTCCATGGTTCTTTTCCAGCAAAATCAAGGCTTCTGTAACCGTATTCAGTGAAAATAATTTTTTTGTTGTTTTCTTCTGAAACGTCCTTTAATTCCTTTTTCCAGCGTTGCCAACCTTCTGTAGCTTCGGCCACGGTAGGTGTTTTACTTTCCGAAATAGGAAAATAAGCATCCACTCCAATATAGTCCAATTGTTTCCAGAAGGGCACTCTCTTGTATTCATCCCAATTGGCCGCATAAGTTAGTTTTCCTTTATACACCTTTTTTATTTCTGAAATAAGATCCTCCCAGAATTGAGGGCGTTCTTTGATAAATTCTTCCAGTTCGGTCCCTATGCAGAAAATTTCCACATCCATTTCTGCAGCTCCTTTTGCATAGGTCATGATAAAATCTCTATAGGAATCCTCTAAGATTTTCCAATCCGCTTCGGTATTCATTTTTAAATACCCTGTAAACTCGCCACGCCAGATCCAGATCTGTGGTTTCACCATGACCTCGATATCATTATTATGAAGCATTGTGATATATTGCTCAATCCCGGACTTGGTCTCTCCAAACCATTGTCTATCTGTGTTAAACTGTATCTGTGGTGTCTCTAAGTCTCGAATAAACCCAAATGGCATCACTGCGGCATAATTGGCATTGAGGTTTACCACCGCATCCATATGTTCTTGACTCACCGCTTCTCTGGAAGCCACAAAACTTATGGCATTGATTTTCTTCGCTGTCTTTGGTTGGGCAGCACAATTTTGCAATAGCAATAGTGCAATCGCTCCTATAATTATATTCCTCATTGTAAAAATTTTGAGCCTTGAAGATACGGGTTTTTCATTTTGAAATAGGTATATCCACAAAACCTGAAGTGTTCCTAAAAAACCGCTCTTAAACCAATGTTAAAAGTTTCTCCTAGCCCTGTATCATTTCCGCGTACAAAATTGGTATACAGTGCTTCAAGGTTGAGTGTGTCAGTCAATTGATATTTAGCACCACCACCCACTGCGGTAAAATCTTGTGTAAAGTCATTACCTAAATCAATACGCTGGCTATGCTGTGCCAAGGCCAAAACGGTGAACTTAGAAGATGGAAAATAACTAAAAAAGACTCCTGGAGTCAAGTTTAGACTATTGTTGGCAAAACTCTCATCTTCGTCGCCCAAGTTCAATTCGGTATTTAACTCGGTAAATAACTGAAACGTATCTCCCGGAAAAGTGTAGTCATAAAAGAAACGGTTCTGCCAGATGTAGCTCTTTTGATCTAGAAAAACACCATTTCCACCATTAACGGGCAAGAAATCTTCACTCTCATTATCCACTAACGGAATAAAAAACGAAGATTGGACAGAAAAATTAGTTACCGAAGCAAACGGCACAAATTTAACCGACGGCGCAAAGGAGGTAAATCCGCTTCTTGCCGTCCCTCGTTCTCCATCAAAACTAAAAACATCTAATGCATCTCTGTCTGCCACCACATTGCTGCGAAACTCGAGTATCAAACCTACATTGACTCTTCGGGTATCGCTCACACCCGTAAATCCTTCAATGGTAGCAGTAAAAAATGTTTGTCTGGGTTCAGTGCCTTCACTAAAGGTGCTTTCGGTCTGGGTGTATAAATTGTTGAACCATTTAACATCGCATTGACCCTTTGCAATCAATTTTGATGGCGTTAATGTCTGTATCACAGAACCACTAGGTTCATCCGTATCTTCCTGTGCTGTAGATACTGTTGTCATTAAGCTAAAAATAAAAAGGACTATAATGCTCTTAGAGGTTTTCATTGTTTTTTGGTTTTAAATTGTGGTTGTTCTACGCCAGGATCATAGTTGTAGAATAGTGCTTCACCTGTCAGCTTGGAAAATAATGTGGTGCCAAGCTGACAAAGGGAAGACTTTATTTTTTTTCTGAAACCCACCCTGTTAAAGTTCGGGTACGGTTTCTGAAAAACTATTGCTCATTCAATCGCCAATCGTATGGGTAGTAACTTATTTTGGCGTCTTCGGAAATTTTATCACTTCGGAATGTATTAATGTAGTCGATCTCGCTGCCTTGCTTCACAAAATCCTCTTGATACCATTTAAAGATTTCTGAAAGTTCCACCTTACTGTCCGAAACTTTAATGAAATTTTTATTATTAAGTGCCTTTGTAGCCTGAGTCTTTAACTGGCTATCCAGTGTGGATGGTTTATACGCTTTTGGGATAATGGGTGGACATCCTATGGCGCCACATACGAGCACAAAGTGAAATCTAGCATCGTTATACTTGGCCCGTAACATTTTATTTTCAATAGCATTAAGCGTAATAGAAGTTCCTCCAAGGTTGTATTTCGTCTTATCAAAAAACCCTGCTTTATCCAAGGGCGATTTTATTGGGTAGTTGTCAACTACACCCTTTATCACAGCTAAATTATACGCATTGATCCAAAAAGCTTGGGTTGTTTTGGCATCTGCACCTCCCAAAGTTATTTTGCTCGCAGACTCCATAAGTTGATTGAGGACTTCAGGGTTTGAATGAATTGCTTTGTAAGCTACCTTTCCATTAGCCACATTTTTTGAAAAGAAAGTATCTGCTTGATTAAAAAAAGCGTCCACAGATTGTGCACGTGTTTCAGAAAAACCAAGAAGTAAAAAGGTGAAAATTAATAAGAGTGTATTTTTCATTAGGTTGCTCATTTAATGTCCATTCAGTCATCTAGAAATTAAAATGCTTACAAAGTGTTATTATAAAAATTTACCAAATCAAGGCACGGCGGTAGTTAACGACATAAAAAATTGTATCTTCAAACGATCAAAACAAAAATTCTGTAATGTTTAGCTTCGGTTAAACGACAGACTTGCCAATCTATCCAAACAGTTCCCCGACTTTTCGGGCATTTAAAATGGAACACATTGTCATCATCGGTAACGGAATTGCAGGCGTCACGGCTGCACGGCACATTCGAAAACTTTCAGACAAAAAAATTACTATAATTTCTGCCGAGACAGATCATTTTTTCTCTCGCACCGCACTCATGTATGTCTATATGGGCCACATGCGGTGGAGGGATATTGAGCCCTACGAGTCTTGGTTCTGGGAAAAAAATAGGTTGGAATTAAAAAAAGGCTATGTTACGGCTATTGATCCTTCTACTAAAACCCTTCAGTTTAAGGAAGGTGATACCATGCCTTATGATAAATTGATTATTGCTTCGGGGTCCACCACAAACACCTTTGGTTGGGAAGGCTTAGAATTAAATGGAGTACAAGGCCTAGTGACCAAACAAGATCTCGAAGAACTAGAAAAAAATGCCCCTAACAATATAGAATGCCCCAGTGCCGTCATCATAGGAGGTGGACTTATAGGTGTAGAAATGGCCGAAATGCTCCGCACAAGAAATATAGAAGTCACTATGCTTGTAAGAGAGGACGCCTTTTGGACCAACGCACTCCCGCATGGTGAAGCAGAAATGCTTTCTCGGCATATAGAATCTCACGGAGTGACTATTCGCCACGAAACAAATCTTGATAAAATTCTTGGAGATTCTGATGGTAATGTTCGGGCGGTCGTTATAAAAGAGACTGGCGAGGAAATACCTTGCAAGGTTGTGGGTATCACCACAGGAGTTAAACCTAACATCACCTTTTTAGAAAATTCAGGGATTGAAACCGATAAAGGGATTTTAGTCAACCGAAAACTTGAAACCAGCGAAAAAGACATCTACGCTATTGGCGATTGTGCCCAGCAAAGACAAACATTGCCTAACCGGCCCCCAGTGGAAGCGGTTTGGTACACTGGTCGCATGATGGGGGAAGCTTTAGCACAGACTATTTGTGGCAATTTGTTTGAGTATAATCCAGGAAATTGGTTTAACAGTGCAAAGTTTTTTGATATTGAATACCAAACCTATGGGTGGGTACAACCACAAGAACGCAGAAAAGACTTTGAGGCACAATTTCATTGGAAATGTCCTAGTGACAAAAGATGCATTACCATTTCATATCGAAAAGAATCAAATGAATTTTTAGGAATCAATACCTTCGGAATTAGAATGAAACATGAAGTTTTTGACCGTTGGCTTACAGAAAAAAGAGACGTTGATTATGTGATACAGCACTTAAAACAAGCTAATTTTGATCCCGAATTCTATAAAAATTACGAGAAAGAGATTGTAAAAGCGTTTCAGAAGACAAAAGAAATAGAAGTTTAACTACAATGTTTCCTTTCTAAACGGAAACGATAAAGATACCCGCCAACGCGGGCCATATTATGAGCACAGTTCAAAGAGACATGTCCTTGACCGGGCAACCGCCCAAAACAATTAACACCCAACAAAAGCTGGCAACCGCTATTGGGTTGGTTGGCTTTTTTATATTGCTAATCGCACTCTTTAATGTCGGTTTCCCTGGAGGAAAAACCGTTTGGTTGGCAACATCGCTGATCATGATGGCAGTGGGGATTGTTTGGTTTGCCCATGCAGCATATGCAAACAAACATGAAGGCATAAAAAATGACGGAGTATACTTTAAATCACTAACATCACGGGGATTTTGGGGTTGGATTGTTGGTATAAGTATGACTCTCTTTTATATTGTCTTATATTGGTTTCCACAGTATTTAGGGCTGGTAAAAGATGGCGACAATGCCGGTGTTATCGCATTGTTTGATCCTTTGAGCAAGCTATTGAGCGGCAATCCTGCCAGCCAATGGTTTGTTTACGGAACCCTATACACCCTCGCCATCTTAGGGTTTGGTGTTAAATTCATGTACAAGTATTGGCACAATAAGTATGAAGTATTGCGTACGTGTTCTGTGATGTTCTTTCAATTGGCCTTTGCCTTTGTAATTCCTGAAATATTAGTGCGTTTAAATCAGCCGTATTATGATCTCAAAAATATGTGGCCACTCAATTATGAACTTTTTGCGGGTTACAAAATTGATGAGTTTTTAAGTGCAGGTAACGTAGGGCTCATCATGCTCATATTTGGTATTATATCCATTTTTGTGGTGTCACCAATACTAACCTACAAATACGGAAAGCGATGGTATTGCAGTTGGGTATGCGGTTGTGGCGGACTCGCTGAAACCGCTGGAGATCCTTTTCGTCATTTGAGCGATAAACGCCAAGTGGCCTGGAAAGTAGAGCGCTGGGTAATTCATAGCGTTGTGGTTTTTGTAACCGTAATGACAACTGCTGTGATTTTTTCATACCTCAGAGGTAACGAATCAGATCAAATTTCAGAATATAGCCAACTTGACAATAAAGTAGTTTTTATAAGTGATGTGGAAGGGAAACCTATAGGTGAACGGATTCTTGCAGCACAGAAAGCAGGTGCTCAAGGCGTGGTTTTTCTAAATGAAGATCCCAGTGCCCAACCACCAGATATAGAAGCGACACAAGGAATCACTATAGATTACGCAGTAGTTTCAGCCATAGAAAATCAAGAAGCACTAAAATCAATAGAAAAAGGCAAACAAGCCACCCTCTTAAATGATTATCCCAACGGCGCAGATTTTACGGTTGCTGAAAAACAAGAAATTGTACAATATGACAATCTCTGGATCTCAAAAGACTTCTTTATTTGGTTTGTCATCGGTTTACTTACACTCGTTTTTGCTTGGGTCATGCTTTTTAGAAGAGAGCAATTGGCCAAAGATGCGAAGTACGGAGCCATCGGTTATTTTGTGGTGGTGCTATCCATCTTACTCTTCACCTATTTTAGTAGTCCAGGAAAATTATTCTTGTTTGATGCTTACCAAATGCGCAAGAGCTATGGCTTTTTAATCGGTGCCATGTTTAGTGGTGTTATAGGTGTTGGTTTTTATCCAATTTTCGGAAGTCGTGTTTGGTGTCGATTTGGTTGTCCTATGGCAGCTATTCTTGGATTTCAGCAACGACTGTTCTCGCGGTTTAGAATTACAACAAATGGTGGACAATGCATCTCTTGCGGAAACTGCTCTACCTATTGCGAAATGGGAATCGATGTACGTGCCTACGCTCAAAAAGGAGAAAATATTGTGAGAAGTAGCTGTGTTGGCTGCGGAATTTGCTCAGCAGTGTGTCCAAGAGGTGTTCTAAAACTTGAAAATGGCTCAAGAGAAGGTCGCATTGATGGCAACGAGATTTTATTGGGTAACGATGTAGACCTAATGGCGCTGGTGAATAAAAAGTAAGCTGCTTTTGCTTTAGCGGGTATTACAAATTATAAACCTGTGAGCTCTTTATGACCTCACAGGTTTTTTTTAGGTAAGTAGGTTAGTTTTTAAAACATATTTCGTCTAAGACTTTATGACCTTTCAAAAATTATTCTTGCTTCTTTTCTTCGGAATTACTAGCTTCATTTCGGCTGGAGTTCCCACGATTGAAAAAACATACAGCAAAGAGTTCTATGAAAATGGACATGTAAAATCTGAAGGTTGGTTGACCATGGATATTAAAACCGACTATTGGATTTATTACCATCCCAATGGCGTCATTAAAGCTAAAGGGCATTTTAAAAACAATAAAAAAACGGGTTACTGGTATTTCTATTCAGAAATAAATGAAAAATTAAAAGAAGGACATTACTATAACGGACTTGCCGAACAGTGGTGGATTTTTTACGATATTGCAAATGAAGAAGAAACCAAGTTTCAGTATAAAAAAAATAAAAAGAATGGGTTTGCGCTCATCTACAAAAACAACCGATTGATACGAGCAGAAAAATATAAGGACGATACAAAAATAGGAGAATGGACCTCGGTAATTGCTTTTAAGCGCGATAATCCCAACGTTACTTTCTAGATGGAGTACGTTATAAAAGTGATCATTCCAGCCTATAACGAAGCGGAATCTATTGGGCTCGTCGTTAAGGATATTCCAAACTTTGTTGATGAAGTTATTGTGGTGAGCAATCATTCTTCAGATAAAACGATGGAAGTGGCAAAAAAAGCTGGCGCCACGGTTCTTTCAGAAGAAAAAAGAGGATACGGCTATGCTTGCTTAGAGGGAATGCGATATATTTCAGAAAGTGAAAAGAAACCCGATATCGTCGTTTTTTTAGACGGAGATTACAGCGATTATCCCGAACAACTTACTGAAATTGTTGCGCCCATTATTGAAGCCAATATTGATTTTGTAATTGGTGCGCGGGATGAGAAATTACGTGAGAAAGGTTCGATGACGCTTCCGCAGAAATTCGGAAACTGGCTAGCTACTAGTTTGATGACACTATTTTTTGGATCTAGATTTACAGATTTAGGCCCCTTTAGAGCCATTAAATATAAAAAACTGTTGTCCTTACATATGGAAGACAAAACCTATGGATGGACTGTAGAGATGCAATTAAAAGCATTAAAACGAAATTATTCATATACCGAAATTCCCGTAAAATATAGAAACCGAATAGGAGTCTCCAAAGTTTCAGGAACCATAAAAGGTGCTATATTTGCAGGCTTTAAGATATTAGGTTGGATTTTTAAATACTCCTTAAAAAAATGATTTTAGAATACGTTGTTATTGGCATATATACCATTGCGCTCATACTAATTTTCTTGTATGCACTCGCACAACTCAACCTGTTTGTAAATTATTTACGAGCAAAAAAAAGTACCGAAAATTTACAACTCTTTGATTTTTCAAAAGAAGAAGAAATTCCGCACGTAACCATACAACTTCCTGTTTACAATGAATTATATGTAATGGAACGGCTGCTTGACAATATTGCTAAAATTGATTACCCTAGCGACAAATTAGAAATCCAAGTACTTGATGATTCTACAGACGAATCTTTTGAGGCAACAGCAGAACAAATACAACGCCTGCAAGCTACTGGATTAGACATACAGCAGATAAGCCGAGCGATTAGAACGGGTTTTAAGGCAGGGGCTTTAAAAGAAGGGCTAAAAACCGCGAAAGGGGAATACATCGCCATTTTTGATGCCGATTTTATGCCTAAACCAGATTGGTTAAAAAAAACGATACCCTACTTTAAAGATGAACAAATTGGTGTGGTACAAACCCGTTGGGGGCACATAAACAGAGATTATTCTTTATTGACAAAAATTCAAGCTTTTGCATTGGATTTTCATTTTATTCTTGAGCAGGTAGGACGTAATTTTGGTAATCATTTCATTAATTTTAATGGCACCGCAGGCGTTTGGAGAAAAGAGTGCATCATCGATGCTGGTAACTGGCAAGGTGATACTTTGACCGAAGATTTAGACCTTAGTTATCGTGCGCAACTTAAAAAATGGAAATTCAAATACCTAGAACATGTTGAAACACCCGCAGAACTTCCGGTGGTAATCAGTGCTGCAAAATCGCAACAGTTTAGATGGAATAAAGGTGCTGCAGAGAATTTTCAGAAGTTGTATGGTACGTTGTTAAAAGATCCTTCGGTTTCTTGGAAAACAAAATTTCATAGCTTTTTTCACCTACTCAACAGTAGCATGTTTCTCTTGGTCTTAGTCGTTTCGGTATTAAGTGTACCTATGCTTTATATAAAAGCCAACAACCCTGAACTAAAAGTAGTCTTTCTTGTATTGGCCGGTTTTGCCTTTAGTACCGTTATTTTCTTTATCTGCTATTGGTTAACCTATTCAAAAATCCATGGAGGAGGACTTAAAAATTTCATCAGATATATCGGGATGTTCTTTACCTTTTTCTCTATTGCCATGGGGTTTAGCGTACATAATTCCATTGCTGTGTTGGAAGGACATTTTGGAAAGAAAAGTGATTTTATACGCACCCCAAAATTCAATATTGGTGCTTTGAAAGAAAGTTGGAAAGACAATAAATATATAACCCACAACCTATCGCCAAATACGATTATAGAAGGTGTTTTAATGCTCTATTTCGGTTTTGGAATGTACAGTGCTTTTGTAGTTGGTACAGGCGAAAACATAGGTGATTTTGGGTTGTTTCCTTTTCACTTGATGCTCTTCGTAGGATTTGGTTTTGTGTTTTTCAAGAGCGTGTTCAGTCGCGCTTAAAAAGTAACGTTTGCGGTAATTGTATCGCTTGCTCTTTTAACCGTTACAATGGTGCTCTGTCCTTCTTCAAAAGTAGCCAACGCTTTCATATAGCTCATCATATCTACCGTTTCTAGATCGCCCAGTTTTAAAACAACGTCCCCTTTTTGTAATCCCGCTTTTTGAGCCGGCTTATCTTCACTTACGCCATCAATACGCATGCCCACGCCGCTGTATAAATAATCTGGAACGACTCCTAAGGCAACTTTAAACATGGGTACTTCCTCACTTTCATTCTTCGTTTTTCTAAAGGTAAGCTGCTGCGTTGTATCAAGGTCGTTCACGATATTTAAAATATAGCTTGCGATCCTTTCCATTCCGTCATAATTCAATTTATCGGCATCATCGCCAGGTTTATGATAATCGGCATGCTGTCCCGTAAAAAAATGAAGCACTGGAATATCAGCCAGATAAAAAGATGTATGGTCGCTAGGTCCTACCCCACTTTCATGTTCGGCTATATTGAGATCCTGATCGTTATTTGCAAAAAGTGCTTGTTTAAAAATGGGTGAGGTTCCTACGCCATGAACGGCGACGGTGTTTTCTTCATTTAAGCGTCCCACCATATCCAAATTAATCATAAAAGAGACTTTCTTAGTATCGATTGTTGGGTTTTTAA
>Ga0115567_10005027_pt1 | contig 12821 bp, 16 predicted proteins | sample COGITO_mtgs_1204_2_FD_88679 | JGI IMG/M metagenome (GOLD analysis project Ga0115567, IMG submission 88679) | Pelagic marine microbial communities from North Sea - COGITO_mtgs_120412 | ecosystem: Environmental > Aquatic > Marine > Epipelagic | place: Germany:Helgoland, sampling site Kabeltonne...
ATCAAAACTTGGTCAGTAAAGAACAGATTTCGGCCCTACAACGAGAATCTGCTTTATATGAACTGGGCCGCGACTACATACTGGCCGGCTTTTTAGAACGAGCAGAAAACGCCTTTTTACAATTATTAAATAGTCAAAAACATTTTCTCAATGCCCAAGTGCAATTGTTTAATATTTATCAAACGACCAAAGAATGGCCAAGAGCCATTGAGTTAGCTGAACAAATGATTGGTGCCGGTGGTGACAGTGATGAGTTATGCACTCGAGTGGCCCACTTTTATTGTGAACAAGCCAGTATTGAGATAAAAGACAACCGTTTAATTGAAGCAGAAAAAAATCTTAAAAAGGCGGTTGTTGCAGATGAAAAGGCTGTTCGTCCGTGGCTTTTGTTAGGTGAAATTGCCATGCAACAAAAAAACTACGATGACGCTATTGATTGTTTGAGCCAAATTCCTGGTCGTGATGTAAGTTGGCTAAGTGAAGTTGTGCCTTTAATTGAGGAGTGTGCCGAGCAACTGAATGACCAGGTAAAACTGAATAAAGTACTAGATGAATACTGGCAGCAATGTGCTACTGCCTACTTGGCTAAGGTTAAATTGATGGCCAAAGACGGTGAAGTGGCTAATGCAGCACAAGTGTTGTTAGAACAATTGAAAAAACATCCCACCATGAAAGGCTTTAAGACACTAATGGGCTTGTATATTGATTTGCAAGATCATGAACAATCAACGAATAGTTTAATATTACTAAAAGAATTAGTACAAGAGCAAATCAATCAGCGCCCTAAGTATAAATGTCATAGTTGTGGTTTTGCCGGCAGCAAAATTCATTGGTTATGCCCATCATGTAAAAAGTGGGGAGTGGTTAAACCAATTAAAGGCTTAGATGGAGAGTAGATTGACAAAGAGTAATTTGACAAAGAGTCGTGTGACAAATACTAAAAAAGACCCAAAAATTGTTGTGGCACTAGATTTTGATCAAATCAACAAAGCTGAAGCTTTTATTGACAAGCTTGACCCAGAATTGTGTCGATTAAAGGTGGGTAAGGAAATGTTCACTCACTTTGGCCCTAGTTTTGTAGCAGATCTGGTGAATAAAAACTACGATGTTTTTCTAGACCTAAAATTTCACGATATTCCTAATACTGTGGCAAAAGCTTGCCAAGCTGCTGCAGACTTAGGAGTGTGGATGCTTAACGTGCATGCATCAGGAGGCCCAAAAATGATGGAGTATGCTCGGGAAAGTTTAGAACAATATGTGACTAACAAGCCTCTTTTGATTGCTGTCACAGTGTTAACCAGCATGGATCAACAACAATTAAACGCTATTGGTATTGATTCCACACCTGAGCAACAAGTGTTGAACTTAGCCAAATTGACCTATAACTGCGGATTAGATGGGGTGGTGTGTTCGGCGCAAGAATCGACATTACTTAAATCTAGTATTGGGGAAAATTTCAAATTAGTTACACCGGGTATTCGCCCTGAAGGCTCAGCTAAAGGCGATCAAATTCGCGTGATGACACCTAAACAAGCTATTCATGCTGGATCTGATTATTTAGTGATAGGTCGACCGATTACCCAATCAGCCGACCCCCTCAATACACTAATTGAGATCAATAACTCTATTATTTTATAGAGTCATCAACTAAAAAGACTTCAACTTATTATAAAGTTTCTAACGCGGTTTTAGCATCCATATACTCAAGGTTGAGTTCTTGGCCTAAAGCGTCTACAACCGCTTTATAAGTCACTTTACCTTGATGTACATTCAATCCATTTAATAAATGAGCATCATCTAACATAGCCTGTTTTGGGCCTTTATTAGCTAAAGCGAGTCCAAAAGGTAAGGTGGCGTTATTTAACGCCATGGTTGCTGTACGTGCTACACCACCGGGCATATTAGCCACACAATAATGTACAACATCATCAATTATATAAACCGGATCTTGGTGAGTCGTGGCCTTAGATGTTGCAAAACATCCACCTTGATCAATGGCAACATCCACTACTACCGATCCAGGTTTCATATTCTTAATATGTTCACGATTAAGTAGTTTAGGTGCTGCAGCACCCGGCACCAATACCGCTCCAATTACTAGGTCTGCTCTAGACGTATAATAATCAATGGCTTCTACAGTTGAAAATACTGTGGCTAACCGACCTTCAAAAATATCATCTAATTCACGTAAACGATTAAGTGACCTATCTAATATAGTAACATCAGCACCTAGGCCCATTGCCATTTTTGCTGCGTTTAGGCCAACCACGCCACCGCCAATAACAACGACTTTACCTGGAGCAACACCAGGTACACCACCTAATAAGGTGCCACTTCCACCTTGGGCTTTTTCTAAATAGTGTGCCCCAGCTTGAACCGACATTCTTCCCGCTACTTCACTCATAGGAGCCAAAAGCGGTAATGTATTTCTATTGTCAGTAACAGTTTCATAGGCAATACAAGTTGCGCCAGATTCGACTAATAACTGAGTTTGCACCGGATCAGGCGCCAAATGTAGGTAAGTATATAAAGTTTGGCCCGGACGCAACATTTTACATTCGTTAGGTTGTGGCTCTTTTACTTTCACTATCATGTCGGCCTCAGCGAAGATTGCTGCTGCGCTTTCTATTATTTCAGCGCCGGCTGCAATGTATTGCTCATCGGTAAAACCAATGGAATGTCCAGCTTGAGTTTCCACCCATACTTGGTGGGAATGATGTACAAACTCTTTGACGGCCGCTGGGGTCAAACCCACTCTATATTCATGATTTTTAATTTCTTTTGGTACACCAATTAACATAAGTCACTCAATTCTAGGGATATGTGAAGTGAAAAATTATAAATGAATATTTGAAGTAAGTTGTTGGGTATTCAGACTTTCAAAAGTATAATATTTTGATAAATGGTTACTTTACAAAAGATCCTATGCTTATCAAAACCCCTAAACACCTTGACAGAATAGATAGAAATATTCTTATTGAGTTGCAAAAAAATGGAAAAATCACCAATGCTGAGCTTGCTAATAAAATTGGACTGAGTGCTAGCCCTTGTTTAGAAAGAGTTAAGAGGTTGGAAACTCAAGGTTATATTACAGGTTATCATGCCCGGGTCGACCCCTCACTGTTAGGTGCGGCCATGTTGGTTTTTGTGGAAATCACCTTAACAAAAACGTCGGTTGATATATTCGAAGAATTTTCTGCTGCCGTACGTAAACATGAAGATATTCAAGAATGTCATCTTGTTTCAGGCAATTTCGATTTTTTACTTAAGGCCAGAGTTGCCGATATGTCCAGTTATAGGAAGTTACTTGGCGATACATTGTTACGTTTACCAGGGGTGAGTGAGTCTCGTACTTATGTGGTTATGGAGGAGATAAAAGAGTCGACTCAAGTCAAAATAAGCCTTAAATAACATTCATTACTCTGTATTGATTAATTTGCGAGCGTTAGATACCAGCAAACTAGGATTTTTAGGACGGCACTGGTATCTTATGCTCTTACTTGAATAACCATTAAGAAAAGATAACTATTTATATGGCGCGACTCACAGGCATTCAAAGAATTATGGAAGTAGGCATGATTATTAGTTGTGTCTTCGCGTTTTTTATATTGTTAGCCATGGCATCTTTTCATCCTGCTGATCCAGGTTGGAGTCAAGCGGGATTGCAAAGTGACGTGCATAATTGGGTAGGGCCAATAGGTGCTTGGTTTGCTGACATCTTGTTTTTTACCTTAGGCTCTTTTGCTTATACCTTACCATTTTGTTGTGCATTTTTAGGCTGGTTTTTATTTCAACAAACCAAAACATTGTTAGAGATAGACTATCTCACCATTGGATTGAGGCTGATAGGCGTTATTTTATTGGTATTAGGTGCAACGGGTTTGTTAAGCCTGAATGTGGAGGATATTCATAATTACACATCTGGCGGTATGGTAGGCGATGTGCTGAGTTCGTCGCTGATACCTTATTTTAGTATGTTGGGTACCACCCTTTTATTGCTGTGTTTTTTTTGTACTGGGTTTACTTTGTTAAGTGGCGTCTCGTGGGTGGCTATAGTCGATAAAATTGGCGAGTTGACAATAGGTGCCAGCCGTTTCATTTACCACACGCCGGCTAAACTTAAAGGTTCCTCTATACCACTTTTAACCTTTAAAAAGTCAGATCCAGAGTCGGATGCCTTAGCGTCTGCCGATAATACTTTTTGGGGCAGCAAATCCGAAAACACTAGTTTTCAACAACAAAACGACGAACCATATTCAGCGGAGCCTGTTGTTCCGCAAAGTATTTTAGATGAACCACCTGCAAAGAAAAGCCCTGTTTCTATCAGTGAGTTAAAAAAGAAAATTAGTCTTTCGAGGAATCCCCCTAGGGTAGAGCCTGTTATCGCAGATTCAGGAGCCACAACGGTATTTCAAGCAGATGATGATGCAGAGCAGGGACCTATGCCGTCATTTGATCTCTTGGAACGTGCCGATAAGATTAAAAATCCCATCACCCCTGAAGAGTTAGAAATTGTCTCACGGTTACTCGAAGCCAAACTCGCCGACTTTAATATTGAAGCAAGAGTGGTCGGTGTGTACCCCGGCCCTGTTATCACGCGTTTTGAAATGGACTTAGCACCCGGCGTCAAAGTCAGCAAAATTACGACTTTGTCTAAAGATTTAGCCCGCTCTATGTCGGCAATTTCAGTACGTGTGGTTGAAGTTATCCCCGGTAAATCTGTTATCGGATTAGAGTTACCCAATAAAAAACGTGACATGGTGCGTCTAAGTGAAGTGATCAGCGCCGATGTGTTCCAATCATCAGAATCACCATTAACTATGGTGTTAGGTGTCGATATTTCGGGCAAACCCGTTGTAGTGGATTTGGCGAAAATGCCGCACCTGTTAGTTGCGGGAACCACTGGCTCGGGTAAGTCTGTGGGTGTGAACGTCATGATCCTTAGCTTGTTATACAAATCAACGCCTGAAGATGTGCGGATGATCATGATCGACCCAAAAATGTTGGAGTTATCAGTGTATGAAGGTATTCCGCATTTATTAGCCGAAGTAGTCACCGACATGAAAGAAGCTGCTAACGCCTTACGTTGGTGTGTGGGTGAAATGGAACGTCGCTATAAATTGATGTCTGCTCTTGGAGTAAGAAATCTAAAAGGTTATAACACCAAAGTGCTGAATGCGATTGAAGCGGGTGAACCTATTCGTGACCCATTGTGGAAATTTGAAGAGAGTATGGAAACTGTGGCGCCTTTCCTTGAGAAACTGCCAGCTATAGTGGTGGTGGTGGATGAATTCGCCGACATGATGATGATTGTAGGCAAAAAAGTTGAAGAGCTAATTGCGCGTATTGCGCAAAAAGCTCGTGCTGCTGGTATCCACTTAGTTTTGGCCACGCAAAGGCCCTCTGTTGATGTTATCACCGGTTTAATTAAAGCTAATATTCCTACCCGAATTGCGTTTCAGGTGTCCTCTAAAATTGATTCTAGAACTATCCTCGATCAAGGTGGTGCAGAAGCACTTTTAGGGGCAGGGGATATGTTGTATTTACCTCCGGGTACTGGGGTGCCTACTCGTATTCACGGCGCATTTGTGGATGATCACGAAGTACATGCAGTGGTTGCCGATTGGAAAAAACGGGGTGCACCACAATATATAGACGAAATTTTGAACGGTGACGCTAGCGCCGAGATCTTGTTACCTGGAGAGCAATCTGAAGACTCAGATCAAGAATATGATGTGTTTTATGATGAAGCCGTCGCTTTTGTGACTGAAAGTAGAAGGGCTTCGGTATCAGGTGTGCAACGGAAATTCAGAATTGGTTACAATCGTGCAGCGAGACTGGTGGAACAAATGGAACAAAGTGGCGTCGTAACTTCACCTGGGCATAATGGCAACCGAGAAGTATTGGCTGCTGCCGCTCCTAGAGATTAACCCTATAAGAAGTAAGCATAAATGAACAAGTTAACCAATCTCAAACAACTGCTTTTAAGTACAGCAGTGTTATTCAGCAGTACATTTGCCCTTGCAACCGATATGGATGCTAAGCAGCAGCTCAAAGTTAAGTTGGCTGAGCTGAAAACCTATCAAGCTAATTTCACGCAAACTGTAGTCGATATCGAAAATACCTTGCTACAACAAGCCACAGGCAAAATAGTCTTAAAACAACCAAACAATTTATATTGGGAGCTGCTGGAACCTAACGAGAGTGTATTGCTGGCCGACGGCGATAATATCTGGAATGTCGACCCATTTTTAGAACAAGTTGTGGTGTATGGGGCAGATGCGGCTCTTGAGAATAACCCTTTGATTTTGTTGACTAACCCTAATAGTAGTCAATGGCAGGAATTTAAGGTTAGCCGTTCAGATAAACAATTTATTATTACTCCGCTTGAGAAAAATGGCGGTATCGAGTCATTGCGTTTGGTCTTTAACGGCGACATTTTAGTCGAGCTTGAAAGCCAAGATGGACAACAACAAAAAAGCAAATTGACTTTCAGCGAAATAAAACAAAATAGTCCATTACCTGCTGATACTTTTATTTTTGTGATGCCTGATGGGTATGAGCTAGACGACCAACGATAATTATGACCGCAGAATTTGACTTTGCAGACAATAAAAATGACTCAGTCACGCAGTTCGCACCTTTAGCTGCGCGTATGCGTCCCCAAGTGATTGAGCAGTATTTTGGTCAGCAACATATTATTGGTCCTGATAAACCCCTGCGGGCGGCGCTGTTACGTGGTCAATGTCACTCAATGATCTTATGGGGGCCACCTGGAACTGGCAAAACCACCTTAGCAGAATTGGTGGCCAATCATTGCCAAGCCCATATCGAACGATTATCAGCGGTCAGTAGTGGCATAAAAGACATTCGCAACGCTATAGACAACGCCAAACATTACGCCAACCAGCACCAACAACGCACTATTTTATTTGTAGACGAAGTACACCGCTTTAACAAAAGTCAACAAGATGCGTTTTTACCTTACATCGAAGATGGCACAGTGACATTTATAGGTGCGACCACTGAAAACCCCTCTTTTGAACTCAATAATGCTTTGTTATCCAGAGCTAGAGTTTATGTGCTTAAAGGCTTAAGCAAAGTTGATCTCAATGAAGTGATAACCCAAGCATTAACCGATAAAGAACGTGGTTTAGGGCTTACCGGAATTACTGTAGATGACCACGCCAAGTCTATGCTGATTGATATGGCCGCAGGTGACGCTAGGCGTCTTTTGAATTATTTAGAGCTCAGCGCTGACTTTTTACCATCAGATTCAATAGACAAAACCCTCACTGTAGACATGGTGAAACTCGCAGTAGGCGAAAAGGTTGCTCAATATGATAAAAATGGTGATCAGTTTTACGATTTGATTTCAGCTTTTCATAAATCAGTGCGTGGCTCAGCGCCTAATGCAGCCTTGTATTGGTACGCACGTATGTTAGTGGCAGGATGTGACCCTCTGTATGTTGCTAGGCGTTTATTGGCGATTTCCACAGAAGACATCGGTAACGCTGATCCTAGAGCGATGCAAATATGCTTGAATGCATGGGATATTTTTCAAAGAGTAGGACCTGCAGAAGGCGAAAGAGCAATTGCACAAGCTATATTGTATTGTGCTAGTGCGGCTAAAAGTAATGCGGTTTATGTAGCATTTAAAGCGGCCGTACAACACGCAAAAGACACGCCTGAACACGCTGTACCAGAACACCTAAGAAATGCACCTACTAGTCTGATGAAGGACTTAGGTTATGGCAAAGAATACCGATATGCCCATGATGAAAGCCATGCTTATGCCGCTGGCGAAAACTATTTTCCTGAAGAGTTGCAAGATACCGAATATTATCATCCTAACAATCGTGGCTTAGAAAAAAAATTACAAGAAAAATTGAAATTTTTAAAAGAACTAGACTCCCACAGCGCAGAGCAAAGGTACAAATAAAATGCCTACAGTCACCATGTATATTTTTATCGCTCTTGGAGGGGCAACGGGCGCATGTTTACGTTACTTTCTTTCGCAACTGATGCTTCAATGGTTTGGAAAAGGCTTTCCTTTTGGTACACTTCTGGTGAATATTGTTGGTTCATTTTTTCTAGGCTTTTTGTATTCATTGCTGGAGCACGGCCAATTAGAAGCGGCCCTATGGCGAACCACAATCGGAATTGGTTTTCTTGGTGCACTCACCACATTTTCCACATTCTCAGTCGACACGTTAATGCTCTTTCAACAGGGCTTGTGGCTCAAAGCTGCACTTAACGTAACATTAAATATACTGTGCTGCTTATTTGCAGCATGGTTAGGCACTCAAATAGTGAAAGGTTAGATAAAACAAAATGTTAGATCCAAAATATTTACGTGGCGATATTCAACAAACTGCAGAAAAACTTAAAAAAAGAGGGTTTGAATTAGACGTAAATTCCTTTATTGAATTAGAAGAAAAACGTAAGTCATTACAAATAAGAACCCAAGAATTGCAAAACGAACGTAATGTGCGTTCTAAATCTATTGGCAAGGCTAAAGCGTCGGGTGAAGATATCCAGCCTTTATTAGCAGAAGTGGGCAAGCTAGGTGACGAATTAGACGCTGCCAAAGCTGAGTTAGCAGTGTTGTTAGATGAAATAGCCGCTAAGTCACAAATTATTCCTAATTTACCCGATGACTCTGTGCCTCAAGGTGAAGATGAGAATGACAATCATGAAATCAGTCGTTGGGGCACACCACGTGAATTTGATTTTGAAATCAAAGACCACGTGGATATTGGTGCAAATCTAAATAAAGGTGTGGATTTTGATGCCGGTGCTAAATTAGCAGGGGCTCGTTTTGTAGTGATGCGAGGACAAGTGGCTCGTCTCAATCGTGCCATAGCTCAGTTTATGTTGGACTTACATACACAAGAACATGGTTATGAAGAAACCAACGTGCCTCTATTAGTCAACCAAGAAAGCATGACGGGCACCGGCCAGTTTCCTAAATTTATGGATGATGCATTTCACACTAAACCTGCCACAGAAGAAGGGCAGGGTTTGTCACTTATTCCCACATCAGAAGTGCCCTTGGCGAATATTGCCCGTGACGAAATCTATTCCATGAAAGATTTACCCTTAAAGATGACCGCTTTTAGCCCCTGTTTTCGCAGTGAAGCAGGATCTCATGGTCGTGACACGAGAGGACTGATCCGTTTACATCAGTTTGAAAAAGTAGAGTTGGTGCAACTCGTCACACCCGACACTTCGTTTGATGCATTAGAAGAGTTAACTCAACATGCGGAAAAGGTTCTGCAATTACTTGAATTACCTTATCGTAAAATGTTGTTATGCACGGGTGATATGGGATTTGGTGCCTGTAAGACTTATGATTTAGAAGTCTGGATCCCTGCTCAAGAAACCTATCGCGAAATTTCTTCTTGCTCTAATATGCTAGATTTTCAAGCTCGTAGAATGCAAGCCCGTTTTCGTAGTGAACAGGGAAGCAAACCCGAGTTATTGCATACGCTTAATGGCTCTGGTTTAGCAGTAGGTCGTACTTTAGTGGCTATCCTAGAGAACTATCAGCAAGCTGATGGCTCTGTGACTGTGCCTACAGTATTGCAGCCTTATATGGGTGGATTAGAGAAGATTGGGTAGAGGTTTTATTTAAGTTGGGGAAGGTGAGCTTTGGCTCACCTTTTTTTTGTATTCAAAAAAGGGCAGGGGGCTAGGTTGATCCTGTAAGTTAATGCTGATTTTAAGCTATGTGCTTCGCTTATAAAGCATTCACTACGTTCACCTGCATCCATTGTAGTGGCATAGTCAATTAGCTCAACACATGCTCCCCATTTAGGATCTAGTGCTACCTTAATCTCTGAAAGAATATATCGAAACTCCTCAAGCATGCTCGGCACCTAACGTCCCTAATAAACGGCGCAAACTTGTTGGCTATAATCGCAAGGTACGAGCTCCAGCCAGCGAGTTGGCGTCCGGTTGATTGGTTTGTTCGTTGCCTTTGTATACATCAGACCGGTGCCCAATTTTAATCACATGAATCAACAATTCATTGTCACAAATTTCATAAATAATACGATATAGTCCCTGACGAATACGGTAATAGTTATGACCGGTAAGTTTTACACTTCCTTTTCTACGCGGATCTATAGCTAAGTCATCAATTTTAGACAGTATTTTTTCGATGTCTTGTTTTGGAATTGTCCGAAAATCCTTGGTAACAGATTTCTTGAACGTAATCTTATAATTTGCCATCTACAGCCAATTCGTTAAGCATTTCTTCATAGCTAATTACTGATTCGTTTTTCCGTTCTTTTATCGCGGCTATATCATCTTTATCTTCACGCATAAGAAGTCGAACCGCTTCATCTACCAACTCTGATAATGATAGGTGAGATGATGCCGCTTTGATTTTTAGTGCATGATGTATAGATGGTTCAAAATAGACTGTTGAACGTTTTGATAATGTACTCATCGTTTACTCACTCCAGATTAACTCAAAACATTATAACGTTATAACTCCAAAGTGTCGACTTCCGGTGGCAACTAACGCCGACTTAATCGGAAAAATATAGTTGACTAAAATATTGAACGGAATGAAAACAGCCAGCTGTATTTTTAAGTTTGAAGTTCTTGTTATGTTATTTTATTTTTTTTAGGTGGAAGTAACTTAACGAACGCTTCACAAACGCCAAGCCAACCTTTTAAGTCTGCATCGTTTTCCAAGCCTTCGGGTGATACAAATACCATACCTTTCATTGCTTTACCTGTAAAATCCATTTCTTTAACATGTTTTTTAGATAGGCACTCTTGATAGTTATGGGGACCTACACGCGCCATCAATGTGTCGCCGACAATGCCACAGCACATATGATTTGACATCATAAAACAAAGGCCACCAAACATTTTTTTGACATCGACATCTGACCGACCTTGAAAATACTCATCCAGTCTTTCAGCTAACCCTTTGTCATACGCCACCAATATATCCTCCAGTGAGAATCACAGAGACATGAAGTGACATAGCTATTTGTACTAGCCAAGCTACGGTATAGGCATTTCTTCTCAGCATTGGCTTGTAGTTCAAGTATGCATAGGTATGCGCAAGCCTGCTGATTGAAAAGCTTACAAAATATAAAAGTCCTATTGTGCTGTTGGCGCCAATAAGTATATAAATAATACTCAAAATAAAAAATGTCGCTAAATTTTCTAAGGTGTTTCTCTGTGCCCGCAAAAGTCTCGCTGGCAAAGGTTCGTCATGAACAACAACCTCACCACCAAGCCATTTAGCATCTTCTGCATTTACAAACTTATTTAATTTACCCCGCTGATATGCGGTAGCAGTTCCTAATAACAAGGCTTTTAACGACTCAATAACCAGTACTAAAGCTAGTACGGTTAGTTCCGGTCTTGTGAGTAAGTTTTCCATTGGCCGCTCCTGAATATTATACTTCTTATTTAGAAGTATAAATCCTACATCATAATACTTCTAAAAAGCAAGTATAAACCTTATACTGATGTATTCTTAAAAAGAAAATACTGTAGAGACTTAAATGAAATACGACCCTTTTGGTTGCCCTATTCGATATTGGTTATCAATTTTTGGAGATAAATGGAGCCTTTTAGTTATTAGAGATATGATGCTTAAAGGAAGCCAAAACTATGGTCAATTTAAAGACGCAGGGGAAGGAATATCAACGAGCGTACTCGCTAGCCGGCTAAATAAATTGGAAGAGCAAGGCATTATCAGCAAGTTACATGATGAAGAGCACGGTAAAAAGTTTATCTACTCCCTCACTGATAAGGGCAATGAACTGGCAGAAATTATGATAAACATTATTGATTGGTCGGAAAAATTCGACGCTAAGACATTAGTTGAGAAAGACTTTATCGATATCCTAAGGAAAGATCCTCAAGCATTAAAAAGGAAGCTGGTTCTATGACTTGGAAAACATAGCGCCCAAATAACAGGCTAAAAACGTTTGGCTATACTAGCGAACGAAGTGAGCCGAGCCAAACATTTTTAGTTCTTGTTGATTTGCTTGTTAGCTGCAATTTGTTATGATTGTATTACTATGTATAACAAAGGGTGCCAAATGAAAACGGAAATGTTAAGTACACGCATTGATCATGATACCAAATTGGCTTTTACACATGTTTGTGATGAGGTTGGCTTAAGCCCGTCGCAGGCAATAAAATTGTTTGCTAAAGCTGTAATTAATTATGGTGGTATACCATTTGAATTGCGTTCGAAAACTCCTAACTCTAAAACACTCGAAGCTATACAAGAGCTGGAAAGTGGAAGTGGTAAAATCGTCAACGACGTCGAACAACTATTTAAAGAGTTGGGAGCCAATAATACTTAAATGTATAAATTAGAATATTCGACCCAATTCAAGAAGGACTTTAAGAAAATAACCAAGCTATCAATACCTGATGTGATTGAAGTTGGTCACGTTATTACGACTCTGCAACAAGGTAAATCATTAGCAAAAAAATACGTTGATCATGCGCTGACTGGAAATTGGTCAAACTATCGTGATTGTCACGTAAAACCAGACTTAGTTTTAATTTTTAAGATTGAAAGTGAGACTCTTAAATTAGCTAGAATTGGCTCCCACAGTGAACTATTCCGGTAGCACCTAGACATAATGACTCCCCATGAGCCACCTTCAAAAGTGCTGATCTCCAATTATTCGTGGGTTAGCTAAAGCCAGAGCCAGAGCCAGAGCCATAATAGTTGTGATGAACAAACTAATAAAGGAGATCAGCATGAGTAAACATAACATACTTTTTATTGGCCTTGATACTCACAAAGAGTTCGTTGAAGTGGCCTACAT
>Ga0115567_10005028_pt1 | contig 12820 bp, 13 predicted proteins | sample COGITO_mtgs_1204_2_FD_88679 | JGI IMG/M metagenome (GOLD analysis project Ga0115567, IMG submission 88679) | Pelagic marine microbial communities from North Sea - COGITO_mtgs_120412 | ecosystem: Environmental > Aquatic > Marine > Epipelagic | place: Germany:Helgoland, sampling site Kabeltonne...
GTTAAACAATTGTTCCTGGTGGGCCAGATAGTTGGGCGATCGCACCCGGGAAATTTTGGTGGGCGTGTTGAACAGTGAGTGAGCCACCTGGCAGGCCATCATGTTGATCTCGTCACTGTTGGTCACCGCGATGAGCATGTCGGCATCTTCGGCGCCGGCGCGATACAGCGTGTTGGGGTGGGAGGCACCACCCATCACGGTGCCGATATCAAGTCGGTCCTGCAGTACGCGCAGTTTGTCGGCGTCAGTATCGACCACCGTAATATCGTTTTGCTCGTTCGCCAGGTGTTCGGCTAGCGTACCCCCTACCTGACCGGCGCCGAGAATGATGATTTTCATGGTCCGAGGACCCTACAGGAAGTTTCGAGCACAATAATGCAATCGTCTGTGGATTGTAAGCACTGGCGCGCCAGGCAACGCGAAAGTCTGGTCTGGGAGCTCACTCAGCCTGTTTTGCGCACAGCGGCGAAAAACAAGCCATCCGGCCCGTCTTCGCGCGGTAAGACCTGCAGCCCATAGGGCCGTTGCTGACCCCATGGGGCGGGCTGTTTGCAGTATTGAGCCTGTGATTGTTGTGCCAGAAATTCCTGTATCACGTCACTGTTTTCCGCATCCAGTACCGAACAGGTCACGTAGAGCAGGAGCCCGCCGGGCTTGAGCAGCGGCCACAAACCGACAAGAATGGCGAGCTGTTGTTTGGCCAACTGGGTGATATCGCTATCGCGGCGCAGTAATTTGATGTCTGGGTGACGGCGGATTACACCGGTGGCCGAACAGGGCGCATCCACCAGAATCCGATCAAAGCTGTTGGCACTGAGTTGCGCTGGCGGCAGAGCCGCATCTGCGACTAACAGTGTGGCCGGCAGTTCCAGGCGGTCGAGGTTTTCGGCGACCCGCGCCAGTCGCTCACCGTCCACATCGAGCGCCACCAGTTCGGTCAGTTCCGCTTGCAGTTCCAGTGCGTGGCAGGTTTTGCCACCGGGCGCCGCGCAGGCATCGAGGATACGCTCGCCGGGCTGTGGGTCCAGCAGCTGCGCGGCCAGTTGTGCCGCCTCATCCTGTACGCTGACCAGGCCTTCGTTGAAACCGGGTAGCGCCGCGACGTCGGTAGCCTGTTTCAGGTACAGAGCGGCATTCGAGCAGTCCCCCGGGAGGCTCTCTATGCCTTGCTCCAGCAGTTGCTGTCGATAGGCCTCCCGGCTGACCCGGCTCAGGTTGACTCGCAGCGTCATCGGTGGCCGGGTATTGTTGGCCGCCATCAGGTCGCCGGCGAGGTCACCCCAGTTTTGCTGCAGACGCCGGTATAGCCATTGCGGGTGGGCACTGCTGGCGGCCTCATCCAGGTTCGCTATCAGCGTTTGCTTCTCGCGCTGGTAGCGGCGCAACACGGCGTTCACTAACCCTTTTGCCCAGGGTTTGGACAGGGCCCGAGTCGCGGCGACGGTGCTGGCGACCGCGGCGTGATCGGGTACCCGGGTGTCACTGAGCTGGTACAAACCCACGATGATCAGCGCCTGCACATCCTGGTCTTTGCTGCGCATCGGCTTGTCGAGCAATTGCGCAGCGATGCCGGACAATCGCGGCCATTGCCGCAGGCTGCCGTAGCACAGTTCCTGTAGCAGTCCCCGGTCGCGCTCTGCCACCCTGTCCGCTTGCAGTGGCAGAACCCTGTTCAGCGACTGCCCCGCCATTACCTGGGCCAGTGCGCGCGCCGCCGCGGCGCGGCAGTCCTGTGCGGCCATCAGACCTGGGCCGCCGCGGAAAATACCTGGCCCGGAGCAAACAGTTCACCGCGGGCATTGAGTATCTGTTCGGCGTCCAAAGCCCTGCCGCCGGGCAGTTGCAGTCGGGTCAGGCGCAGTTGCCCCTCGCCGCAGGCCACTACGATACCCCGCTTGTCACTGTGCAGAATTTGTCCGGGCTTGGGTTCGCCGTTGTCACCGCCGGAGGCGAGTTCTGCCTGCCACACTTTCACCCGCTGCCCTTCAAGTTCGCTAAAGCACACCGGGAAGGGGTTGAAGGCGCGCACATTGCGTTGCAGCTGCCCGGCACCCTGGCGCCAGTCGAGCCGCGCTTCAGATTTGAGAATTTTCTGCGCATAGGTGGCGTCGGCGTCAATCTGGGTGCGTGCCAGTGATTGCCTGACGGTCAGATCGGCAAGCACCTCCAGCAGGCTGGGCGCGCCCAGTGTCGCCAGCGTGTCATGCAGGGAGGCCGCCGTGGTGTTGTGGTCGATGTGGCACCGCGCGGTGTTCAGCATAGCTCCGGTATCGAGGCCCGCGTCCATTTGCATGATGGTCACGCCGGTCTCTGTGTCTCCGGCTTCTATGGCGCGCTGGATCGGTGCCGCTCCGCGCCAGCGAGGCAGCAGCGATGCGTGTACGTTGAGGCAGCCATAGCGCGGCGCATCCAGTACCGCCTGGGGCAGAATAAGACCGTAAGCTACGACAACCATCAGGTCGGCACCCAGTGCGGCCAGTTCCTGCTGGGTGGACGTGCTGCGCAGTGTCGGCGGCTGCAACACTGGCACGTTCGCTGCGCTCGCGCGCTGTTTTACCGGGCTTGCCTGTAGCTTGTTGCCGCGCCCGGCGGGTCGGTCTGGCTGGGTATACACTGCCACCACTTCGTGCTCGCTGGCGAGCAGGGCATCGAGGTGGATGGCGGCGAATTCTGGGGTGCCCGCAAAGATCAGGCGGAGGGGTTGCACTGGCACCGGCTCAGTCTCTGCGACGCTGGTTTTTTTCCAGCTTTTTGCGAATGCGCTGTCGTTTCAGGGGTGAGATATAGTCGACAAACAGCTTGCCATCGAGATGGTCGATTTCGTGTTGCAGGCAAATCGCCAGCAAGCCGTCCAGTTCGCGGGTGAAGGCATCGCCGTTGCGATCCAGAGCGGTGACCTCGATCCGGCGTGGTCTGTTGACCGTTTCGTAAAAGCCCGGTACCGAGAGACAACCCTCGTCGTATTCACCCAGTTCTGGATCGAGAATCGTCACTTGCGGGTTGATGAATACCAGCGGCTCGTTGCGATCTTCACTGACATCAATCACCAGCAGGCGCTGGTGTACATCAACCTGAGACGCCGCCAGGCCTATGCCCGGCGCGTCGTACATAGTCTCGAACATGTCGTCGATCAACCCCCGCATCTGGTCGGTGACCGCAGCGACGGGGCTGGCTACTGTGCGCAGTCTGGGGTCGGGAAATTCGAGAATATCAAGTATGGCCATCGGCTTCCTGAGGGGGTTTTCAGGCCTCTGCGGCCTGAGTGAATTAATAACATTTGCACTTGCCAGTGACGCGGGACCACAGCAAACTGTGAGAATTATACATCCGTCGGCGTGCTGCTGCCCAGTTCAGGGGCGCACGGGTTTTGCCCGGGCGGCCTGATCGAGGCGGGCAGAGGGGTGGACAGTTCTGAAGAAAAACGCCGCGGAGCAACTCGGGGAAGCTGCTATGCTTTTTAACAGGAGCGTAGTAGCGACGGTCGCCAATGGGACAGCGGACGGATAATAACAAGACCAGGCAGGGATAAAACAATGACCAAAAGGTTAGTTTCGGGGTTGCTGCTGGCAGTGACGTTGCTGTTCGGCAGCGCGATGCAGGCGGCCGAGCTTAACGATGACGTACCGGAAACCTACACCGTCAAACAGGGCGACACCCTATGGGACATTTCCGGTGTCTATCTGCGTAAACCCTGGCTGTGGCCTGAGCTGTGGGACGTAAACCCGCAAATCGATAACCCTCACCTGATTTATCCCGGCGATGAGTTGTACCTGGTGTGGGTGGATGGTCAACCGCGACTGCGGGTGCATCGCGGTGACATGAAGCTGAGCCCCAATATGCGGGTCAGCCCACTGGATCTTGCTATTCCGGCTATTCCTCTGGATCAAATCAGTGCTTTTTTGCGCCGCCACCGCATACTCGATGCGGGCGAATTGAATCAGTCCGCATATGTTGTGGCGGGCGGTCAGGGTCACCTGCTCACTGCCCCGGGTGATCGGATGTTCGGCCGCGGCCTGTTTCCTGATGGCGAGCGGGCCTATGGGATTTTTCGACCCGGCGATGCGTACCGCGACCCTTTGAGCAACGAAATGCTGGGCTACCAGGCTCAGGACATCGGCAGTGCGCGCCTGTTGAGCAGCAATGAAGATGAAGTGACAGAGCTTGAGGTCACGCGGGTTACTGAAGAGGTGCGTATCAGCGACCGCCTGTTGCCCAATGAAGAGCGTATTCTCGACGCCACATTCTACCCGAGAGCTCCTGAACAAGCGGTCGAAAACGCCTTCATGATTGCAGTGGACGGTGGCGTAACCCAGATCGGTTCTACCGATATTGTGGTGCTCAATCGGGGGCTGCGCGACGGCCTGGAAATTGGACATGTGCTGGCAATTTACCAGACCGGTGAACTGGTCTTCGACCGGGTGGCCCGCGACAACGTCAAACTGCCCGATGTTCGCGCCGGTTTGCTGATGGTATTTGAGACCTTTGAAAAAGCCAGTTATGGCATTGTACTGAAAGCCAGTCACCCGCTGAAGGTCGGTGACAAGGTCAAAAATCCCTGATCTGAATAGCCTGGCCCCGGCGTAGGGCCAGTGGGGCGGTCGAGACCGCGTTGTGTCACCGCACAGTTCTGCAACAGCACTACCTCAAGGATGACGGTTATGCGTGTTGAAACTCTCCGGCGCTGCCTGTTGTTGCAGGCGCTGTCCGGCTGCTCTGATGCGATATTGCGAAGGCTGTTGCTCCACTACGGCACAGTTGACGGTGTGTGGCAAAGCGATCTCGCCCAATGGCCCGCTCTCGAGGTACCACCGCCAGTCACCGCAGCCTTTGGTCGCATGCGCGAGACAGGCCGCATTCCGGACACACGCATTGATATCGAACGTCAACTCGGCGAGCTGACTGATTTCCCGGTACAAGTGTATTGCCTCGGCAGTGCTGACTACCCTCCCCTGCTGAAAACCATTGCCGATCCGCCGCCATTGCTCTACGTGCGCGGCGCTGCAGATTACCTGTTGCGCCCCCAGTTGGCAGTGGTGGGCAGTCGCCGCGCCAGCAGTTCGGGTCTCCGGGCGGCACGGGAATTCAGCGCGGCGGCGGTCGAACTCGGGATGGTGGTCACCAGTGGCCTGGCCCTGGGTATAGATGGGGCGGCCCACGCGGGAGCACTGGCTGCCGGCGGCGCCAGCGTGGCGGTCATGGCGACCGGTATCGAGCAGATTTATCCCCGGCGGCACCGCCAGTTGGGTGAACAATTGAGCCAGGCGGGCTGTCTGGTGACAGAGTATCCGCCTGGCAGTCAGCCGCTGCGTGAACATTTCCCGCGTCGCAATCGTATCATCAGCGGTCTGTCACTGGGCGTGCTGGTGGTAGAGGCTGCTCTGCCCAGTGGTTCACTGATTACCGCCGGTACTGCGCTAGAGCAGGGCCGGGAAGTATTTACCCTGCCCTGGTCGATCTATCATCCCGGCGGCCGAGGTTGTCTGCGTTTGCTGCGGGACGGGGCGACGCAGGTTCAGGAGGTGGATGACATCGTGCAGCAATTGGCTTCACTGGTGCAATTGCAGCGCGCGCTCAGTTTGCCGGAGCCGCCCGCCGAAGAGCGGCAACAGCGACCGGCGCGGAAAGATCGGCAATCGCAAGCGCCCGATCAGGTGCTGTTGACACTGATCGGCGATGCCACAATAGGCGTCGATGAGTTGGCAGCACATTCCCGGTTGCCGCCGTCACAGGTTATGGCGCTCCTGTCCAGCCTGGAACTGGAGGGGCAGGTGGAGCGGAGTGCGGGCGGCTACAGTCGCAGCACTGGGTCTTGAGCGCAGCGGCCCCGCGCTACGCGAAAACAACTTCCTGTCCACGCAACTTGCCAATTTTGTGGCACTTGGTTACATTTCGCGCTCTTTTACCCCTTTAGGCCCGCATTTCGGGCTGTCTCAACCAGCGGAGATATTCAATGAACAAACCATTTGTGGCTATCGTGATGGGATCGGATTCCGACCTGCCGGTGATGGAGGCCAGTTTCGCCGTGTTGCGTGCTTTTGGCATTGAGTTTGAGGCGCGAATTACCTCTGCCCACCGCACGCCGGAAGTGACCAAGGATTACGTCAAGGACGCCGAGCAGCGCGGCTGCGCGGTGTTTATCGCCGCTGCCGGAATGGCAGCTCACCTGGCGGGGGCGGTGTCTGCGGCTACCGTGAAACCGGTTATCGGTGTGCCAATGAATGCGTCGCTGGACGGTCTGGACGCCCTGCTGTCCACCGTACAGATGCCCGCGGGCATTCCGGTCGCCACGGTGGCCATCGGCAAAGCCGGGGCCAAGAATGCGGCCTATTTGGCGGCACAGATCATGTCAGTGGCCGACAGCTCACTGGCCGACCGGCTGCGCGACGAGCGCGCCGCCAATGCGCAGGAAATAGCCCGTAAAGACCAGGCCCTGCAGGAATCGTTGAAGGCCTGACTTTGCCCTCTCCACCCCTGCGGCTTCAGAGCGCCGTTCACGTCCTGCAACAGGGCGGCGTTGTGGCCTGTCCGACGGAGGCCGTGTGGGGCTTGAGTTGCGATCCGGACAACCCCGAAGCGGTGGATCGTCTGTTGGCATTGAAGCAGCGGCCCCTACACAAGGGCTTGATTCTGGTGGCGGCTGACACCGATCAGGTGGCCGCCCTGCTCCAGGGCCTGACGTCTGCACAGCACGGCAAACTGGCCCTGTCTTGGCCCGGGCCAACGACCTGGCTATTGCCCCATAACAGCCTGGTGCCTGCCTGGATTCACGGCGGTAGGGAGACGGTGGCGGTGCGTGTAACCGCCCACCCGGTGATGTCCGCGCTGTGCCGCAGCTGGGGTGGTCCACTGGTTTCTACCTCGGCAAACCCCACGGGCAGCCAGCCCTCCAGGGCCGCGTTCCAGGTGCGGCGCTATTTTGGCACCGGCGTCGACGATCTGTTGCCCGGTGCTGTAGGCGGTGCCGACCGCCCCTCGGTGATCCGCGATTTAGTGAGTGACCGAATTATTCGAACCTGACTGCTCCCTGCGCGTATAATGCCTCGCCAGTGTTCATCTCCGGTCTCCCTGATGCAAATCGAAGCGGTAAAAACCTATCTCCTGCAACTTCAGCAGGACATCTGCAACGCCCTGTCAGCCGAAGATGGCTCGGTGGATTTCGGCGTGGACGAGTGGCAGCGCGAAGCGGGTGGTGGCGGTCGCAGCCGGGTGCTGGCTGAAGGTATCGTGTTTGAAAAGGCCGGGGTGAACTTCTCCCATGTCACCGGCGAGCATCTGCCCGCCTCGGCCAGCGCGGCGCGGCCGGAACTGGCCGGCCGCAGTTTCCAGGCCATGGGGGTGTCGCTGGTGGTTCACCCCCGTAACCCCTATGTGCCCACCGCTCACGCCAATGTCCGCCTGTTCGTGGCGGAGAAACCCGGCGCAGAGCCGGTGTGGTGGTTTGGCGGCGGCTATGATCTGACCCCCTATTATGGCAATCACGAGGATTGCCTGCATTGGCATCGCACGGCCCATCGAGCCTGCGAGCCTTTTGGAGAGGAGGTTTATCCACGCTTAAAGGCCTGGTGTGATGAGTATTTTTACCTAAAGCACCGGGGCGAAGCGCGGGGCGTGGGCGGCCTGTTCTACGACGACTTGAATCAGTGGGACTTTGACACCTGCTTTGCGTTCATGCGAGCTGTCGGTGATTCCTTCATACCGGCCTACCGGCCTATCGTGCAGCGCCGCCGCGACACCGATTATGGTGAGCGCGAACGGCACTTCCAGCTGTACCGCCGGGGGCGTTACGTCGAATTCAACCTGGTGTTTGACAGGGGGACGCTGTTTGGTCTGCAATCGGATGGCCGCACCGAGGCCATTCTGATGTCGCTGCCGCCGCTGGTGCGCTGGGAGTATGACTACCGGCCCGAGCCCGGCAGTCCGGAAGCGGAACTGACTGAATACTACTTGCAGCACCGGGATTGGCTGCAACCGGCCCAATCGGGAATGGAGTGACATGAGCAGTATTGATAAATACGCCGTATTCGGCAATCCCATCAAACAAACCAAATCGCCGATTATTCACGGTGCATTTGCCGAGCAATGCCAGCAGGCGATGCAATATCGCGCGGTGCGGGTTGAATTGGACGGATTTGAGCGCGCGGTGAGCCAGTTCTTTGATGGCGGCGGCAAAGGTCTCAATATCACCCTGCCCTTCAAGCAGCAGGCTTTTGAGCTGGCTGCCAGATGCAGCACCCGGGCTCAACGCGCCGGCGCTGTGAACACGCTGTATATTGGTGAGCAGGGGGAGCTCTGCGGTGACAATACCGACGGTGTTGGCCTGGTGCGCGACATGGTGGCTAATCTGGGTTGGAACCTGCAGGACAAGCGGCTGTTGATACTCGGTGCGGGAGGCGCTGTGCGGGGGGTGCTTGAACCCCTGCTCCGGGAGCGACCGCGCGCACTGACCATTGTCAACCGCACCGCGCAGCGTGCCACCGATCTGGCACAGGAGTTTGCCCGACTCACCGGGTTCAGTGGCGCACTCATTGGCGGGGGTTATGAGTTGTTGCAGGACCAGCAATTTGATCTGGTGATTAACGCCAGCAGCGCCGGGCTGGCCGGCGATATGCCGGAACTTTCGGGCGACCTGCTCACTGAGCGCAGCTGCTGTTACGATATGATCTACGGTGCCGAGCCCACGGTCTTTATGCGTTGGGCCGCATTGAACACGGCCTGGGCTGTGGCGGATGGGCTGGGCATGCTGGTGGAACAGGCGGCGGAATCCTTTTACCGGTGGCGGCGGGTGCGCCCCGCCACCGGCCCGGTCATCAACCAGCTGCGGCAAACCCTCGCCGCCGCCTGAGCCGGGTTCAAGCTTCCAGTTCCGCCAGATGTTGTTCTTTGAGCCGGACGTAATTGCTGGCGCTGTAGCAAAAATATTCCAGTTCTGAATCACTCAGCGCACGCACCTCCCGGGCCGGGCTGCCGGCGTAGAGATGGCCACTTTGCAAGGTTTTACCCGGCGTGACCAGGGCGCCGGCGGCGATCACCACCTCATTTTCTACTGCCGCGCCGTCCATCACGATGGCCCCCATGCCTACCAGCACCCGGTCGCCGATGGTGCAGCCGTGAAGGGTGGCGTTATGGCCGATGGTCACATCCTCGCCGATCAGCAGTGGCCAACCTTCGGGATTGAAGGGGCCGGCGTGAGTGATGTGCAAAACACAGCCGTCCTGCACGCTGGTGCGCGCGCCGACGCGAATGCGGTGCATATCGCCGCGTATTGCCACCTGGGGCCAAACCGAGACGTCATCACCGAGTTCGACATCGCCCAGCACCACCGCACTGGGATCAATGAGCACCCGCTCGCCAAGTTTGGGGTTGAGCCCCTGAAAGTTGCGCAAGCTGTTGGCAGTGTAATGTCGCATGATCAGATGTCCCTTCAAAACTGCTACAATAGCGGCCGATTTTGCTTCCGGCCAGCCCCCATCCGAGGTGATTTATGTCCAGTTTTACTGCCAGCCGGCGTTTTATTGCCGGCGCGGTGTGTCCGCGCTGCAGCGCCATGGATACCATTGTTGTCGACCGGGACAGCGACTTGCGTGAGTGCGTGTCATGCGGCTTTAACGAAGCCCGCCCCGAAGCGGCTGGCGCTGGCGCCGCCCAGCAGGAACCGCATACCCGGGTGAACCGGCCCGCGCGCCGCAGTGAGGTTCCCGCTGAAGCCGTGCGACTGGTCGACCCCGGCAAAGGCAAGTCCTAGCCCCGGTGCTGCCTCAGTTTGATGGATCACGGTCTTCGGGGGACCTGGCAAGACGCAGGCGCACGGCTCCCTTGCGGGCCAGTAATCCGCCTTCCGGCTGTGCCCTGCCCTGCTGGAGCCAGACCTCGCCCGCCAGGTCGCCGGAAGAGCTGCCGGGCAGGGTTTGCAGGTTCGTCCAGGCGGATCCTTTCTGGATCTGCAGGGTCGCGGTGGCGTTGACCAGCTGCTCCAGGCGCGAAGCCCGGGTGTCACCCAGCAGGTAGTGCACAATAATGTTGGCTTCGGTCATGTCCACGGGCAACAGGGGTTGGTGCCTGTGGCGCACGTGGTGGTCGTTCACTTCCTCCAGCAGCCGGTGCGCCAAAAAGGCTTCCTGCAGGACGCTTTCCAGGCCGTCGGAGGTCGACCCGTCCGGGGGGTGCAGAAAAAAATCTTCGGCCAGGTAGAGGAACGGCGCAACATAGGGGTGGAATCCCAGCGGCTTGCTGACACTGCCTACCAGCGCCAGGGCTGACGGCACGGCTTCGACATACTCAGTGATGAATCCCACCAGAGCCTCGGCGGCGCCAGTCTCGGGCAGTATCAGCCACTCTTGCAGCTCGGGCAATCGGGCTGTAATACGCCGCTGCAATGTGTGGCTGCGCTGCTCGTCGGCAACAGCGTTGGTAATAATCCCGCGCAGGGCGTCTGCTGGCATAAGCTGGTTGGTTACACAGTTGGTAAGTGGCCTGTCTCAGGCTAGTACAAAATGCGCCATGTGCTAGTTGGCTGGCAGCCAGCGGTGGTATTTGCTCATGCGGTAGTAGCTGTAATACAGGGTCAAGCCCCGGGCGGCATTAAACAACACGAAGGCAAACCACAAGCCGTGGTTACCCCAGCTTTGGGTAAAATACCAGGCGGGCAGGTAGACCAGGCCGGCACTGACCAGCATGGTCAGCATCATTTGCCGCGTTTCCCCGCTGCCGATGTATACCCCGTCCAGCAGGTAGCTGGGGCCCGCAGCCAGAGGCATCAACACCAGCCACCACACGTATTCATCGAGCAGCGCCCGCACCGTATCGAGATTGGTGAGCAGATCAAACAGCGGTGCCTTGCAAAGCAGGAACAGTAGACTGATCAACGCTGCGGCCAGGGAGCACCAGAACCCGCACCGTCGCACCGCGTCATAGAACCCGGGCATATCTCGTGCACCCAGTCGCTGCCCAGTAAGTCCCTCTGCCGCAAAGGCAAACCCGTCCATGGCGTAGGCGGAAAAAAACAGCAGCTGCATCAGCAGGGCGTTGGTGGCAAGAATATCGCCCCCCAGCTTGTCTCCTGCGGCGGTAAAAAATGCGAAGCTCCCGAGCAGGCAGATCGTGCGCACAAAAAGGTGTCGGTTGGCCCGCAACAGCTGCTGGTAGCCGGACCAGCGCAGCAGCGCCTGCAGAAAATTGCGATCGGGCCGCTGAGGGTGCACCCGCCACACCGCGAACAGGGCCAGCACGCAGCCCAGATACTCAGAGAGTACGGTGGCCAGGGCGGCGCCGTCACTGAGCATGTCCAGGCCAAGCACCAGGATAAAGTCCAGCAGGATGTTGGCCACATTGGTACTCACAACAATGAGCAGTGGCCAGCGCGTGTTCTGTCGGCCGATGCACCAGCCCACCACGGCGTAGGTCAATAGTACGGCCGGGGCACTGGCAATACGGATGGCCGCATAACTTTCGGCCAGGGGCAGTACGGATTCACGTGGCGCCATGAGCGCAAAGCCAAAGCTCAGCCACAGGGGGTGTAGCAGCCACACCATGGCTGCCAGCATCAAGGCCAGCACGCAGGACTGCGCCAGTACCAATTGAGCCCCGTCTGGATCATTGGCGCCCATGGCGCGAGCTACCAGCCCCGTGGTGCCCATGCGCAGGAAGCCAAAACCCCAGTACAGGAAGGACAACAGAGCGCTGCCGATAGCTACGGCCCCCAGGTAGCGATTGCTTCCCAGGTGGCCGAGGATGGCGGCGTCCACCAGGCCCAGCAGGGGAATGGAGATATTCGATAGGATGGCGGGCCAGGCGATGCCCCAGATTTTGTTGTCGAGCGGGTGGCGCAGCGTCACGGTACTACCGGGACGGGTTTGCGACGGACTGTGTCAGCAATGGATAAGTGCAACGCAGGCGTGTTATGCAGGTAGGCTTTGGCCCCGTGTTTCGCTATACTCCCCCGGCTCGTCGTCTGCGACAGATCGTCGCGGCGTGAGAATGATAATTCAGCTGGTACGTACACAACGTCTCCTGTTCCTTCGCCTGAGAAGGTTTGCGGTCTGCAATCATGCCCTACAAGGGCGGTGCGGCCTTCATTAAACACGGATGTGATGGTGGCGTTACTACGATACTGGCTGGGGGGAACATAACGGATTTAAAGAATGGAGACACGGGAAATGTTCTTGAAAGCGAAGCGGCTGTCCGCCCTGGCGCTTGGTCCTGTGCTGATGCTACTGGGCATGTTTAACGCTGGTGCCGCTGCTGCGGCCGCCAATATGCGTGAAGTCAACATGTCTCCGGGTGTCACCACGGTGGGTCAGAATATCTTTGACCTGCATATGACCATCTTCTGGATTTGCGTAATTATTGGGGTCCTGGTGTTTGGAGTGATGTTTTACTCCATTTACTACCATCGCAAATCCCGTGGCGTGACACCAGCCACCTTCCACGAAAGCACCAAGGTTGAGATTGCCTGGACTGTGGTGCCCTTCTTCATTCTGATCGCGATGGCGGTGCCCGCCACTACCACGCTGTTGGAAATCTACGATTTTGAAGATGCCGAAATGGATGTCCTGATCACCGGGTATCAGTGGAAATGGAAGTATGAGTACCTGAATGAATCTGGCGAAAATGTCCAGTTTTTCAGTAACTTGCGAACCCCGCAAAACGAAATCTACAATTCCGAAGACAAAGGCGAACACTATCTTCTGGAAGTGGATGAGCCGCTGGTTATTCCGGTGGACACCAAGGTGCGCTTCCTGGTCACTGCCAACGACGTAATTCACGCCTGGTGGGTGCCGGAGCTGGCGGTCAAGAAGGACGCGGTGCCCGGGTTTATCAATGA
>Ga0115567_10005029_pt1 | contig 12820 bp, 12 predicted proteins | sample COGITO_mtgs_1204_2_FD_88679 | JGI IMG/M metagenome (GOLD analysis project Ga0115567, IMG submission 88679) | Pelagic marine microbial communities from North Sea - COGITO_mtgs_120412 | ecosystem: Environmental > Aquatic > Marine > Epipelagic | place: Germany:Helgoland, sampling site Kabeltonne...
CTTTGATCAAAATACGTTTATCAGGAACCACGCCACGAACCACATCGGATTCGCAGGCTGCATAGCATCGGGCAGGCGCTTGCTCAGAAGAGCAGCATTAGCCGTTTCTTGAAATCTGCCCAAAACGGCCAGTAGTACAATCCACTTTGACAGACCAGTCCTGCAAGCCCAACCGCAGCGTCGAAAGACGCCTTCATTCACATGTCAATACCAGGGGATAACCATTCGGGATTGCGAACGAATTTCTGTGCCTCGTGACGCAATGCCGATTTATCGATCTTTCCACCCGACGATCTTGGCAAATCGTGACGAATCTGCAGATACTCTGGTGTCAGCTCACGAGAAACCTGACGACGTGCAAAGTCAGCCGCAAGCTCTTCAAGTGAGATCGTGCAGCCTTGATGACACACTACAAATATCATCACCTTTTCGCCAAAAACCTCATCCGGCGCAGATACAGCAGCCACAAGAGCCACGCTCGAATGAACCTGGACCGCCTCCTCAACCGCAGCGCAACTGATATTTTTCCCACCTCGAATCACAAAATCGCCTGTACGGCCAACCACCTGGAGATAGCCTTCCTCATCAATACGAACGAGATCATCCATCAGCATGAAGCCATCTGGAGCATACAACGCTCGGTTGGCTTCATCATTGCCAAAGTATCCTCTACTTAAAAGCGGTCCTTTAGCTCCAGGCCTGCCAAAGCCGGAATCGGTACAGTCATTACCGTCCGCATCGTACAAGCGCACTTGCATTGAATCCAATAAACGCCCTGCGGTTGAAAGCCGCTTTTCGCGAGTATCTGTCAAACAGGTCTTACTTAGCGCGCCGGTTTCGTTAGAGCCATAGAATTGCAGCAAAGCCGCCCCGGTGTGAACTTCGAAGTCCACAGCGCGCCTGTGTGGCACGCGTTCGCCACCAGTGAACATAGCTCGCAGAGTAGTAAAGTTGGCCTGGTGCAAGCCGGCACAGTTGAGCATCATAACAAACTGGGTACTCACCGCGGCCAGAACAGTGACTCCTCGGCTGCCGATTAATTCAAGCGCCAGCTCTGCATCAAAGCTCGGCAACTTCACCGTTGGGGCGCCCAAAATTGTCGGAGTTATATGACTGGTCCACAAACCAAAACCGAAGGGTGGAGGGGCTGCGCCGAAGAATACGTCATTCTTACTAAGCTGTGCCGCTTTTACAGCCTCTTCATGAAAAGCGTACCAGCGCTCCTGATCGTGAACGACGCATTTAGGCATGCCCGTCGTGCCCGATGTGGAGTTCAGTAAAAATACATCCTGAGTATTTCGCTCAGAAAACGCGCTGCGCGAATCGGTCGAGCACCCTTTTTTTTCATAAAAATAATTTGTCTCAAGCAACACAGGTATATTCAGGAAAGGCATCGATGCAGAAAACCCGTCGAACGCGACGGCCATATCTTTCCCGCGATAGTGCGCAAGGCATATCAGGCCTTTGGCCTTTGTCACCCCCAACAGATGCTCAACCTCTCGCAAACCCGCTTTGGCTCCGATACCAAGAGCAACCAGCCCTGCCTTCTCTGCCGACATCAGCGCAACATGCAAACCAATGCCATCAGGCAGATAGATTGCGATACAATCACCGGGACAAAAACCTGATGAAATCAGTCTATTCGCCAAGTGATTGCTGGACTGATCATACTCCCACCAATTCATCTGCCATTCGGGCTCTATGAAAGCCAGTTTCTGAGGCTGCTTAATCGCGTGCTGGCGAACCAGCTCAGAAAGCGGAACATTTCTACACTGCTCACTCATGGGCGCCGAACCTTGCAATCATGCTTGTACTGTAAGCACTAAAAATATCCAATAACCATTGGGCCCACTCATACTGCTCAGAAGCGTAAGCCTTCAACATCAAACTGATTTCGCTGGAAACGCATCTATTCTTCCAATCGATAACGAGCCGAATAAGCCGCAGCCGCCACCTTCGGCATGACAATATCGAGCAATCGGGCATCAATCTGAGCGGCAATATGCTCCGCCTCCGCCCGAACTAACATCTGACTCAAGCGATATCTAATTTTGTCCAGTGCCCAGGCAAGCGGATCACCATCTGCTATCGGGTCCAGGTGCAGCACTTCATTCGTACTGTTTTTCCAGGATACATAATGATAGTGAGGGTCTTCCTGAAAGCAGTCGAATCGCAGATATTCATACTCACGATCATCCGAACGCCCATAGACATGCAATGAGACACCGCCATCGTTCAGATCTTCCAATTGCCCTACATCATCACCACCCGCTCCTTGCAGCGTATCGCGAATCGCAGCCACGACATCATCAGTCAGCTCGCGAAACTCCACCCCAATACGTATAACACCCGCGTCAAAAAAACGAGTACACGCTTCGATCGCGGGTATAGGCATCTTGTCGTAGCGGGTTATGTGGTCCGACATATTCATTCCTTCCAAAACAGCAACTGAGCTCAAGTGATTAGGATGTTAAGCATACTAAGCCTAAACATACATATTTACCAATTTATTTATGCATCTATCGTCGTTTTATTGGCTGTTTACGCCGGTTTTTCGCTATCAGGTGCCCGATGTAGCCGCATTGGCGCATAGTCAGATGCCTCAGATCTAACGATAGCCGATGTCCTCACAATGCTTTGGAACTTCGACGAAATCTAGGATGGTGTCAGCTGACGGGCCGCCTATCCGCGGATTCTTCCAAAAGGTCTTGAGCTACGCTGAATCAATCCTGGCACTTTACTTTTAGTGCGTCTCCTTTCGTTATTTTTATGTTGATTTGCGCCGCTTACTGCATTTATTATTTGTTATTGTCGTGACGATAAAAACTATATGCTCGCTAAAGGTACGCTTTATGTCTATACGATCCGGATTTTCGGTTGCTCCACTTGTAGTTATCGCAGGCGCCATGAGCGTTTCTGGCACCAGCCTGTCGGCGCAGCAAGTAACGACACTTGAAGAAATAGTCGTTACTGCCCAAAAGCGCGAGGAATCTCTCCAACAGACTACCGCCTCAATTACAGCCCTAACTTCGGACATGCTGGAGGCGTCAGCGCTCCCCGACCTATCCAGCATTGAGGCTATGGTTCCCAATTTGAACTTTCGAATCGGATCCGATGGCGGCAGCAGTACTCTCCAGGCATTCATTCGCGGTGTAGGTCAGTTTGACTTCGCTATTACCACAGATCCTGGAGTAGGCGTATACCTTGACGGAGTCTATCTAGCACGAACAGTCGGCGCGAATATGGAGTTCGCTGATATCCACCAAGTACATGTATTGCGCGGACCGCAAGGAACACTGTACGGGAAGAATACTATTGGTGGTGCGATTAACATCGTAACCAAAGCACCTGTCGGGGACCGGGATTTTTCGCTTGAAGCCACTTACGGTTCGGACAACTATATTGGCATCAATGGCTACGCTGAGTTCCCTATCGTAGATAACGTGGCAGGCAGCCTTTCAGTGATCTCAAAGAAATCCCATGGCTGGCAGGAAAGGAAAGGGGATGACGCCGGCAATGACGACTCCCTTGGCGCTCGGGGACACTTAAACTGGACACCTACAGAGCGGTTTAGCTCCCACTTTGTTGTTGATGCAATTCAGCAAACACAAAACGTATACCCGCGCGTACTATCAGGATTCAGACCGGATGCCTTTATTCCTTTCTTATACAACACTTTTGCTTACCCAAATGACCCTTGCTGTAGCCCCAACTCCGATATCGACAGAAGCAACGTACTAAATGGGAATGACAGGGATGACTTATCTGTACATGGTGCAAGCTGGACTAATGACTGGGAACTGAAAGGATTCAACATAAAGTCGATAACTGGCTATCGAGATACCGATTCCGATATTTCACGGGATAGCGATAACGATCCGAAAGATTACTTCTCGGCAACAACCGATATTGAGCATACGCAGTGGAGTCAGGAACTGATTTTCAGTGGTCAATCTTTTGACGATCGACTCGACTGGATCGCCGGAGCTTACTACTTTTCAGAAGACGGCGACCAAAACTCAATAATCACAGTGGCAGAAGGCCTCTATGAATCATTGAACGGCCTACCTCTGGATGTAACTTTGCCTGACGGAACCCCGGTAGCTTTTCTCGCTGAATCTCTGGATTTGACGTTACTCTACGATCGGAATCAAAAAACAGAAAGTTTGGCCGCTTACTTTAACGGCATTTACAACTTAACCGACTCATTGAGACTCACGTTGGCAATACGATACACCGACGAAGAAAAGGATCTCAATGTCTATAGCATTCGACAATCCAGCCAGACACCGTTCATTATACCAGGCTCGACAGATACAAATAGTTGCTCCGATGTCATTTCAAGTGGCAGAGGCTCCTACTACGAGTGCAAGAAAAGCTGGGAGGAAATTTCTCCAAAAATTGGAATCGACTACGATTTGACTGACAGCATCATGACGTACGCACAAATTTCACGAGGATTTCGCAGTGGCTCATTCAATGCTCGCCCCACTTCAACCGCCGAGATTTCAACGGCCGACCCGGAAATTCTAACTAGTTATGAACTGGGGTTTAAATCGGGTTGGCTCAACAATCGTTTAACATTAAACGGGGCCATTTTCTACAACGACTATAAAGATCAGCAATTTTTGGTCAACAGGTCGTCCGCTTCAGCTGGAGGCGCGCTAGCTTTGATTGTAGATAACGCCGGTCAAGCGAACGCGACAGGATTTGAATTTGAATTCACTGCTGTACCTGTCACGGGGCTAACCTTATCCGGCGGGCTTGGATATATTGATGCAGAATTCGACAAATTCGAAAGCTTAAACCCGGAAACCGGGGCGATTGAAGATCTTAGTGATCGAGAGTTTCAAGATACGCCAGAGTGGACCATGAATCTCGGTGCCCAGTATGAGTTTGGTTTCGAAGGTGGCAGCAAGCTTAGGATATTGGCCAACGCATACTATAAAGATGACGTTTTCTATACCAACGATAAATTGGCCGTTGATTATGAAGTGTTGCATCCAGATGGATTTGCGCAATTAGATGCCGGAGTCATCTTTACAACTCCAGGGAGTCATTGGCAGGTCAGTCTTCACGGAAGAAATCTGACTGATGAGCGGCTTGTCAACGGTGGATTTACTGTAGATAGCTTCGGTCTTACTGATGTGAGCTACACTCCGCCCCGTCGTTATTATCTGGCCGTGAAATATCAGCTCTGAAGTCTCAAATGCACTCTCCTATTCGGCCCCGGCACAAGGAGTGCGCCGTATTTACGTACTCTATTTATCTCAAGTACGAGTCTTGAGAAAGAACGACTTTACAGACAAGACGAACTTTCTATCCTCGGAGAGCAAAAATGAACATTGCCACAGGAAAATCACTTAGGGATCGTAAAGTAATAATCACCGGTGCGAGTTCCGGCATCGGCAGAGCGGTTGCAGAGCTATTTGCTGATCAAGGATGCACTCTTGCATTGATGGACTTGAACACGGATGCACTTTCGGACTTCACTTCGAGCTCTCCCGTATTTAACTTTAAAGTTGATGTCAGCAGCGAAAATGACGTCATGAATGCAGTGTACCAGGCGGCTGAAAAGATGGGCGGGGTCGATGGCTTGGTCAATGCTGCGGGAATAATAATCCTGGGATCACTTTCATCCACAACGCTTCTCGATTGGCAGCGACAGCTCGATGTCAACGTTACCGGGGCTTTTCTAATGTGTCGCGCCGCTCTGCCATGGCTAAAAGAAGCTAAAGCCGCAACAATAGTCAACATTGCTTCAGCTCAGGCACTGCGTCCCGCCGGTGCCAGCCCCGGTTACGCTGCCTCCAAAGCTGCTCTGGTAGTATTTAGTAAAGCCATTGCGGCCGAATTAGCGCCCAGTGTACGAGTAAATACCATATGTCCTGGAATCGTGGATACACCAATGGTAGCCAAAGTAAACCAGAATATGGATAAACCTGACACTACGCCAAAACTCGACGACTATGCCTTGGGAAGAATGGCTAATGCAAAAGAGATCGCATCGGCCGTCTTTTTCCTTAGTAACGACGAGTCTTCCTTTATTACCGGCATTGCCATGGCTGTTGACGGTGGGCGAAGCTTCCATTAACGCTACGCAAAATAAGCTGCCTTAAACCTTTGCAAAAGCGGAATACGAGGGATCAGAACGGTCGCGACGAGCTACGTTCAAAAATGAACTTCCAATAAATCCATTAACGAAGCTATGACGCGTATAGGAATCAGGCACAAAAATCCTGTGATCGATAGCCCACTTACCATTTCTGCAGGACCACTGATCGATATATCTACCTCGATACAGATTCTCTACCACATTGTTATTCTCATCCGGCATCTCCTGAAGCGACGCGGTAACATAAGCTTCGCTGACTGCTTTATTGGCATCAATCTTAATGAGAATATTCGTTACCTGGTGCGAACAGTTTAGCAGGCCGCGCCTCAAATCAGTGCTAGGCCCAAGATAGTCCTGAATCAATTGTGTGTCCGCACCACCGTACTGTACCGTGCCATCTTCATGCCAGACAGAAAGAGCCAGCTCATCGTCTAGACGATCAAAGGCCCGACAGTAGGTATAAAGCTGATCAGTGATCGCTTGTCTTGCGAGCAACTGCTCAATTCCCTTAGCCATTGTTCTGCTCCGATGTCATCGAAGGTTGTTTAAATACGTACTGACTCGTTGCCATTACAACAATCTTGTCTAGATCGACCATCTTCTCGGTATTCTGCATAAACACTTTAGCGCTATTTTCGCGCTCACTGGGGGAGTCACCGCGAAAGCGACAGGCGTAATCAGTCATTGCTTCGAGGTGCAAAACCTCTTCCACTATTGCGTCAAACCCTGGAGCCGCCACTGTAGCCTGCCTGACGACAACGTTCTGGCAATAGTAAAAATTGTTCTGAAGCTCAACAGCCAAACGAGTTTGATCACCGTGCCAGAGATCCATCCATGCATCAGGGCTTAGCCGCGGGGGCCTTTTCATAAAAACTACCTGAGCTAACCCATGCGTTCGATCACCTGGCTTAGATGGAAATTCGGAGTTGGGGTAAGGTAGTGACTCACTAACGAGATAACCGCAAATCCTATGTGAAAACTCTTTCAGAAGGTCATCAAAAGGCACGCGCAACTCGTTTACTGCGCTATCCAGCCAAAGGTGAGCCACAGCATCAATATTCAGATCTATTGGATCGCGATCGTACTGCGCTGGCTCAGTGATCGCGCTATCCCGGATATTAAACTGAAGCCCACGCACACCAAGTTCCAGCAATCGCGGCGCCGCCTCCTCTAGTAGTCGCTTTCCAAAAACATCTCTGTCCTGACCTGGGGGAGCCCACAAACTATAAATCACTTTTTCCATCATTTTCTCCTTACTAAATTAACTAGTGCGAGTTACTGTTAGCTCTCTAACCGTCTACAGCTTTTATTGACCAATCAGACCGATTCCGCTGGATCAATCTCCCCGATCAAGCAGGAAACCCTGTTCTCGAGCTCGCCTTTAAACTGAGGTTGCGGAAGTATCCAAAACCTGCCTTTTTTTAAAGCGTCGAATGCGTACTCAGCCAAATCGGCAGGCGGCATACCAAATGCCTTGATGAGCTCATCTATCGATTTTTGCCTTTCGCTGTTATCTCCATGAACCCGCGATTCAGCGATTGGCGTGTTTACACCACCGGGAGCCAGAAATGACACGTTTACCCCACATTTTTGCTCCGAGAGCTCCTGCTGCATAGCTTCAGCGATACCCCAAAGCGCGTGCTTACTGCATGAATAGGCAGTCAAATGCGGTCTAGGCAGGAAAGAGGAGGTCGATCCTGTTATGACAATTCGCGAAGATTGTTCTTGAGACAGTAGATAAGGAATAAAAGCACTGGCAGTGTGAACTACGCCTTTTATATTAATATCTAGGACGGAGTCCCAATCCTGGGCACTCAATGTCCAGCTCGTTCCCGCCTTCATAATGCCCGCATTGGCGAAGACAAGCGCGACAGAACCAAAGTTGTCAAATACACGTCGTGCGAATGAATCTAGCGAGTCCCGATTTCTAACATCCAGGGTTTCTAGAATCAGTTCGCATTTAGATCCAATAGAACTCGATATTTCCTCTAAGGCATTTCGATCAATATCAGCTAATGCCAACGACATTCCAGATTCTGCAGCTTTAATCGCCATGGCTCGACCGATTCCACTGGCAGCACCTGTAACAACTGCGGTTCGGCCGGATAGGAGCATCACTGCATTGATCTCATGCAGGAAACCTCAACCAAACGATAGCTAGTTCGTGCCAATTTTTTTCCCGAGCCGCTATATCTGTGAATCGGCATTATCGAGCCCCAGCAGAGTTGCGCCAAAATTACGACCTGAGACCTGACTTTGATTTGACACGTGCTGTCTTGCAGCCAGCAAATCCTGATAGAATCTACCGAAAGGATATTGCTCGAAAATACCGGTACCGCCGACGCATCGAAACAATTTTGCGGCTATTTCCACACAGCGATCTGCAACTGCGGCACCTTGATACTTGTACCGCAACCTTAGCGCTAGAGGCGGCTGCTCTCCTGCTTTTGCATAAGCAAACATCTGGTCGTAGTTCCTGTGCATTGTGGCGGTCATTTCTTCAATCCCGCTTACTGCCTCCGCGCACGCTAACTGAGCATCTGGGTCGAACGCGGTTTTCGCGCCGGTTGTGCCCACCCGCTTCGCACCGTAATCGACAAATGCATCGACCATCCCCTGAAGACCGCCTATACAGGCGTTTGTTACAGATCGACCGAATACTAACGGGAATGATAGCTTGTAAACCCAACCGTCATTCACTTCGTGCCCCGGGCTATGTCCACTATAAGCATCAGCCATGGCGTGCACTCGATAGTCAGGAACAAAAGTGGAATTAATGGAAATATCCTGGCTGCCCGTCCCTTTTAGTCCCATTGCATGCCAAGTATCCACTATTTCATACTCACTCCGGGGCACCAAAAACGTTCGATAATCCCCGTCACCAGGATTCCCGACCATCCCACCTAAAAGAATCCAGTCGCAATGTTCACAGCCACTAGAAAACTTCCACTTACCGGAAAACTCAAATCCACCATCAACTTTAGTAGCCTTGCCGGCGGGCATGTAGGTGGACGCGACAAGCGTAGAACTGTCCTGCGACCAAACGTCTCGTGCAGCTCGATCATCAAACAAAGCCAGCTGAAATGCATGGACACCAATTACGCCAAAAACCCAAGCCACAGCGACATCACCTTGCGCCAATCGTATCTGAATGTCGGCAAATATCGCCGGATCCATTTCAAAACCACCCCAACGCTTTGCCTGGAGTACCCGGAATAGCCCTGCCTCTTGCAAGGCATCGATGGCCTCTTTTGAAACACGTCGCTCTGCAGCATGTCGCCCCGCCAGTTCACTCAAAAGCGGTCGCAGAGCCCCGGCTCGTTCGATTAGTGTCACAGTATTTGATGCCTTGCTGACAATCTCAGTCACCGTTATCTCCAATACAGAATCACACCGTTGCGCTTAATGATAACGACCAAACGCATGTTCAGCAATCGTTATTTTAATAGCGTTATATGCCGATTTTCATCGTTAATACTTGATCTGAGTTACATATCTATTATTATGGCACGACAATCGAGCAAGACAGGCTGAGTGCATAGTGGAAATAAACGCTTTAGGTTATGTGATTATAGAAACGTCAAGCGTCCCATCATGGAGACACTTCGCCACCGAAGTACTCGGCCTTCAAGCAATCGACGGACCTGAGGGCTCTATATACCTTAAAATGGACCAGCGACACCATCGCTACTGGATCCGCCCTTCCGAGTGTGACCGACTTTTTTCAAGCGGCTGGGAGTTAGCAAATGAACAGCAGTATCAACAGATGCTTTTAACGCTTCAGGACGCCGGCTTGGATGTCTGTCAGGGTAGCGCTAACGGAGCTGAACAAAGGTTTGTGTCGGCTTATGCACATGTAGAAGATCCATCTGGAAATCGTATCGAGATTTACTGGGGTGCCATTAGCGACTTTGATCGTTTTCTATCGCCAATAGGTATCAGCGGCTTCGTCACCGGTGACATGGGTATGGGCCATATCGTGCTACCAGCAAAGAACTTCGATGAAAGCTCACAGTTTTGGCAGGCATTCATGGGTATGGCACTTTCAGATCAGATAAATTATGACATGGGTGCAGATCAGCCCACCGTGCGGATACAGTTTATGCATTGCTACAATCCCCGCCAGCACAGCGTTGCGCTGGTTGAGATGGATAGCGAATTGGGATGCGACCACCTACTTATCGAGGTTGAAACAATTGACGAGGTCGGTCGAGCACTGTACCGCTGCGAAGACCACGATATTCCACTGCAGGTAAGCCTAGGACGACATATCAACGACGATATGATTTCCTTCTACATGTACTCTCCGACAGGATTTTCAATAGAGTTTGGAGCATGCGGTAAACGTATAAATAATTGGAAACACCACTTGGTGACAGAGTCCACACGCGGTAGTCACTGGGGCCATCGATTTGTCGAGGGTTTCAGAAAGATAGAAAAGTAACTCAAGGATTTCAAACACATGCCAACCCCCATACCGGAAGATCGATACTGCATACTTGAAAGCGGTTTAACGCTGCATGTAACGGAAGCTGGAAAGAAATCTCGTGGGCAACCGACCGTCCTGTGCCTGCACGGCGGAGGGCCAGGTGCAAGTGGCTATAGTAATTTCAAAAACAGCTTGTCATTTTTCTCAGAGCATGGGTACCACACAATCGCTCCAGATTTAGCGGGCTTTGGTCTTTCTGACAAACCAACTGATATTTCATACACATCCCAGTTCCACGTAGACTGCCTGCTTGAGCTATGTGATCAATTGGAAATTGACAGCTTCATTCCTGTTGGCAATTCTTTGGGGGGTAGTGTTGCATTAGAGTTGTATTTTGCTGCGCCTAAACGTGTTCCCTCGCTGATTCTTATGGCCCCTGGTGGACTCGCCGATCCAGCGACTTTCTGGGGTACAACGGAGGGAGGAAGTGCGCTTGCCAAGTACAGCCGTGAAAGACCGGGTGGCATCTCAGAGTTTCAGGATATCCTAGCCTTGCTAGTCCATGACCCGGATTTTATTGACGATACAGTAATAGCAGAAAGATACCCTATAGCCAAGGCACAGCCCGCTTGCGTCTTTACTTCAGTTAGCATCCAGCCAACGTGGGAGAAACTTGGCGAAATTACGTGTCCCGTTCTGTGTTTTTGGGGATCGAATGACAGATTTCTGCCAGTTAGCCAAAGCCTCATCCTGTTGCAAGAGGTGCCGCAAGCGAAAGTCGTCATTAGCAACCAGGCTGGCCATTGGTACATGTTAGAACTACCAAACGATTTCAATCGTGAAGTTGTTCAATTTCTAACGTCATCTTTGGGTGCCCCGATAATCGAAACAAAAAATGAAGGAATATCCCAGAAGTGAGAGCCGAATTAGAAGGCCTGGTGGCCGTGGTAACCGGCGCTGGTCTAGGCATAGGACGAGCTATTGCACTAACCCTGGCTGCGCAAGGAGCGAAGGTGGTGATCGGCACTCGGACCCGCAGTGACGGTGAAGCTACCTTACGTTTAATTAAACAGCAGGGCGGGGAAGCGGATCTATTTGTATGTGATGTGGGCTATCAAGACCAGTCTGCCGATCTCATTTCGCATACCACCCAAACCTTTGGAGCACTTGATATACTGGTTCATAATGCTGGGTATTTTCCATATAGCGCTATTCAAGACCTGGCTGACGATGAACTGGAGCGAGTTATCGCTGTTAATCTAAAAGCTTGCTTTTGGTTATCAAAGGCCGCCTTACCTGCGCTTGAGCGTTCGACTAATGGTCGTATCCTGGTCACTTCATCGGTCTCGGGCAATCATGCAAATGCCCCAGGCCTAACACACTATTCCACAACAAAGGCCGGTGTTACTGGTTTTGTCAGAAACCTCGCTTTGGATCTTGCTCCCCAGGGTATTACGGTTAATGCAGTCGAACCTGGTTTCATTGTAACGGAGCGAAACGGTAAACCTGATATGGCTGAGCAAGTGAACGCAACAGCCAAACAGATCCCAATGCGTAGATGCGGCAAGCCCATCGATATAGCGAATCTAATGACATTCCTGGCATCCCCAGAGGCCAACTACATTACTGGTCAATCAATCGTTGTGGATGGCGGACTCACCTTGGGCACTATTTCAGGCATGGGGCAATAGCACCAAACGTCGGTATTTCGAAACTCTCGAACTGGCAAATGGTGAAAGAGGATTACCGTGGAATACGGTTCTTCCTTACTTCTTTCTTAACCGCTACGAAGTCACCAGATGCATACGGCCTGAAAATGAAAACGCGATTAAAGCCCGATTGAGTACCTGCTACCAGGAACACCGCTGATATAGCCGGTCTAGAAAACGCCTCTAGATGTTCGCAAACCGATATTTCACTCTCCTGCTTGGATCGTAAAGATGACAGTTTTCGACAAGAACGTTGACCTACTCGTGATTGGTAGTGGTGCAGCCGGATTAAGCGCCGCGGCTGTGGCGGCTCATTACCGACGATCTGTTATGGTTTTGGAAAAGAGCAACTGGATTGGTGGCACGTCGGCCACCTCTGGCGGAGGAGTTTGGATTCCAAACAGTCCCAACTCACCTGAGCCAGACAGCAGCGAAGACGCGCAGGCCTATCTTCGCGCACTAGTGGGAGATACCGTAAACGAAGAATGCATTGCAGCGTTTATTGAAGGTGCGCCCGCGATGCTTGAGTGGTTCTCGCAACACAGTGACCTGAGTTTTGTTAGCGTC
>Ga0115567_10005031_pt1 | contig 12819 bp, 12 predicted proteins | sample COGITO_mtgs_1204_2_FD_88679 | JGI IMG/M metagenome (GOLD analysis project Ga0115567, IMG submission 88679) | Pelagic marine microbial communities from North Sea - COGITO_mtgs_120412 | ecosystem: Environmental > Aquatic > Marine > Epipelagic | place: Germany:Helgoland, sampling site Kabeltonne...
CAGGCCGTTGAAGGACGGCGTGAAGTAGGTAAGACGCTGGACGTCGTTATTGGCCGCGACTTCGGTGAAGCTCGACCCGCCTGCCTGCAGGAACTGCGCCCCGTAGACATTCGAAATCGGCATCAGCGTATAGAGCGAGTTGGAGTTGATGTACATCGTCGTCACGCCGGGGGCAGCAACCATCGACTTGTAGCCGGCCGAGTTCTCGGAGCCGATGAGGATCTGGCCCAGAGTGTCCGAGCTGATCGTCATGTACGACTCGTCGATTTCACCCGCTGCGTTCTGCTCGGTCTCGAGCTGAACGTTCACACCGAAGGTCAGGCCGTTGTCCAGCGTGATCGAAGGGGTGAAGATGATTTCTGTGGACGAGCTGATGTCGACGCCGTCGCCGTCGTTGGCGCCGCCGGTGTAACCCGAACCGTACCGGTCAATATAGACGACGCGCTGGCTCATGAAGCCGCCGAACGAAACGTCCCATTCCTGGGCCGCGGCGGGGGCCGCTATGGCGACGCCCAGGGCGATGGCGCTGGTGCTAAGCAGATGCTTTTTCAAGGTGTGTCCCTCCTCAGAGTAGCAGAAATTATTTGTGTCATGATCCGCCGCCTCCCTGTCGGACGCGACTTGAAGATCAATTGCGGCATTTCACCTGCTTGAGTCAACGAACCCCGCCGGGGCCGTGCATTGTTGCCCGGTTTGTGACGATTTTGGCACACAGCATGACTCAAAAGCGTCATGGAGTACCTGAATGCCCTTATAAATAACGATCTGGCGGCGTTGATCAGCGCAGTCGGCAATCGCCACGGACACGGCTGAAATACGGCTCAGACACGGCGCGGCACCTGAATATTTGTAATCGGGCGCGGTGACGCCACTCTCTAAGCGGACTGACAGAGGTCTGCCTGTTCGCTCGGCGGCCCATTGAATCACAGTATCTTGACCAGGATGAAATACATCCGGTGCTTGCCGCCACCCTTGCTCTATGGACAAGCCGCGCCGGGTGTGGCGAGACTGGTTTTGACCGTATCCCGAACCACAATCGCAGGAGGCTCCGACAATGGCTATGACATGCACCGCGACCCAGCTGATCGATGACGCGCGCGTCCGCGTCACACGATTCGACTTCGAGCCGGGGCAGCAGACCGGCTGGCACACTCACGGCATGGATTACGTCATCACCGCGCTCACCGATTGCCACATGCGCCTTGAGCTGCCGGGCGGCGAGCAGCGCGAGAACACCGTCACGGCCGGGTCCGTCTATCGCCGCGACGAGGGCATCGAGCATAACGTCATCAATGGCGGTGACGCCCCCATGTCCTTCATCGAGGTCGAGCTGAAATAGCCGTCAGCGGGCCGGGTTGAGGCGCAGCGACAGGCACGACATTCCGCCATCCAGCAGCGCGCAGTCGGTATTGTCGATGGGGCGCACGTCATATCCCTCGCGCGCCAGCATCTCGTGCGTTGCAGGAAATCCGTCCGGGACGAGCACCACGTCGTTGAACCGTATGGCATTCGCCGCCGCCTCCTCGCCCTCGGGCAGGTGCAGCACGCGGTAGCCGTCAAAGCAGCCTTCCGCGTCCAGCAGCCTTGTCGACAGGATCGTCTCGGGATCAAGAAGCGAGCAATCCGTCTTGAAATGGAGCACGCCCTCGGGCGTCTGCACTTCGCGCAGCGTATGGCCCCACTCGTCCAGAATGGTGCGCAGTTCCGCGACGCCTTCGGCATCCGTCCGGGCCGAGCGGCCCACCAGCACCTCGCGCCCGGTATAAAGGATATCGCCGCCCTCGATATGGCCCGGCCCGGTAATGTCGCGCAGATCGCCGAAGAGCGCGGTCAGCGCGGGCCGCATCTGCGCCACCTCGCCCATCCGGCTGGGCGCGCCGGGGCGCATCATGATCGCGCCCTGCGGAAGGCAGAGCGCCGTATCCTCGACGAACAGCGCATCGGGATAATCCTCGAGCGGGCCCAGTACCGTCACATCGGCGCCAGTGCTGCGCAACGCGGCAACGTAGGCGTCATGGGCGGCCAGCATGCGGGTGCGGTCGGGCGCGCCGTGGTCGGCGGCGCGCAGACCTGCGGTCACGCTCTTGCCCGGGCGGCGCGAGATGGCGTGGGTGAAATGAGTGGCGGGGCTGGTCATTCGAGTTTGCTCCTTAAGCGTTTTGCGTTGTTCCTGAGTCAGGGAAAATGGGAAACGCCCACCGTCCGATCAGGTTGTGAGCGTTTTGCATGCAATCAGTGCATCAGATTAAATGCAAAACGCTTTAAAGGATCAGGTTTCGGCAGGCACGCGCGCGGCGGCATGGGTGGCGGCGTGGGCGGCGATGCGGTCGCAGGCGATCTCGAGCGCGGCATCGGGCGCGGTCAGCGCAACGCGCACCCATGTGCTGAGCGTGCGGCCAAAGGACGTGCCCGGCATGACCGCCACACCTGCCGTCTCCAGCAGATCGAACGCATATGCCTCGGCGTCCATCCCGGTGGACGATATGTCGATCAGCGCGAACATGCCCGCCTGCGGGCGGCTGACCGTCAGCGCGCTTTCGGCCTCCAGCCGCGTGGCCAGATAGCCGGCGCGCGCCGCAAAGCGCTGGCGCATGCCGGGCGCGACCGTCGAGGGGGCCGAGACCGCCGCCGCGGTGGCATCCGCGAGAAAGGGCTGGCTGCCGAAGAGCATCGTCTCGGACAGCGACAGAAGATGATCGGTGAACTCAAGGCTGCCGATGGCCCAGCCGCTGCGAAATCCCGGCGCCGCGTGGCTTTTCGAGATGGACGACACGACCACCGCACGATCCGCCAGATCCGGCTCGGCCAGCGGCGACGCGAAGGAAACGCCGTCGAAGATCAGCTCCTCATAGACCTCGTCCGAGATGATCCAGAGGTCGTGCTTGCGCGCGACGGCGCCGATCTCGCGGATGTCCCGCTGCGTCAGGACCGCGCCCGTCGGGTTATGCGGTGTGTTCAGCAATATGGCGCGGCTGCGCGGCGTGATGCGCGCCTCGATATCGGCCGCCTTCATGCGAAATCCATTGCCCGGCGACAGCGGTACGGTCACCATCGCGGCACCCGAGGCGCGGATGCAGCCCTCGTAGGTGGCATACATCGGATCGCCCACCAGCACCTCATCGCCCTCCTGCACCAGCCCCATCAGCGTGGTGAAAAGCGATGTCTGCGTTCCGGGCAGGCACATTACCTGATCGGGATGAATGTCGCGGCCCGTCGATTCGGTGTAGCGCCGCGCAAGCGCCGCACGCAGTCCCGGCTCGCCCATACCGTTGGAATAGCCCATCCGCCCCGCGCGCATGGCATTCGCCGCGTCCTCCATCAGCGCATCCACCGGCGGCACGTCAGGCTCACCGATCGTCAGCTCGACAATGTCGCGGCCTTCTGCCGCCAGGGCGCGGGCCCGCACGTGGACGGCCCATTTGGCACTGCCAAGGCCGGTCAGGCGCTCTGTGATATTTGCGAATCTCATGGTGTCATTCCTTGGGTAAGTGCCTCCGGGCGCGCGGCCAGTGGCAATTTCAGCATCGCGCCAATCGTGTCCAGCCCGATCGACGCCAATTCTCCGGGCGCGAAGGCATCCGGCAGCATTCCGCCCTCCAGCCACAGACCGTCTATCACGGCGTTGCAGGCAATGGCATGGCGGCGCAGCACATCTTTGGGCGCCGCGCCGTGCGCACCGTGCCCCGCCTCGCGCAGCGCATCCGCGACAAGCGCTTGCAGATGATCGCGGAATTCGGCGTAGGTGCGCGCATGCACTTCCTGCATTCCCGCGCTGCGCTGCGCGTGTGTCAGAAACCCGGCCCAGAGCGATACCGCCTCGGCGCTGACCACAGGCGCGCTCAGCCCTGCGACGATGAAGGCGGCAAGCCGCTCGGCAGCGCTGGCGCCCTGCCCGGCATGGCAGGTGGCGCGGGTCAGATCGGTCATGTGACGCTCGTAGGCCGCGCTCAGCAACGCGTCCTTGCTGTCGAAGTAATGCCGGATAAGGCCCGGCGTCACGCCCGCCCGCGCCGCGACCGCCCGCGTGGTCGCCGCCGCGATCCCGTCCTCGGCGATCACGGCCAGCATGGCCCCGATCATCGCCTCGCGGCGCTGATCGGGGCCGATGCGGCGGAATGGCTTGCGCTCGGGCGACATGGTGCGGGCCTTCGGGACAGGGTCGGATTAATTATACAGTTGCACAATTAGCCAGAATCAGAATTACTGCAAGCGACAAGGGAGACTGCCACATGATGTCCGCACAATCCGCGCCCACAGCGGAGGCGAACGCCACCTATGATGCCGCAGACGCCAGCGAGGCGATCCGCGTCGAGGATCTGCACAAATCCTTCGGGGACCTTGAGGTTCTGAAGGGCGTGTCGCTGACCGCCGCGCAGGGTGATGTGGTGGCCATCATCGGCGGCTCGGGCTCGGGCAAGTCGACGATGCTGCGCTGCATCAACTTTCTGGAGACCCCCACCAGCGGCCGCATCATCGTCGCCGGCGAAGAAGTCGCGATGAAGCCCGACGGCAGCCCCGCCAAACCGCGCCAGATCGAGCGAATCCGCACCCGGCTGGCCATGGTATTCCAGTCCTTCAATCTCTGGACTCACCGGACGCTGCTGGAGAATGTGATCGAGGTTCCCGTGCACGTTCTGAAAGTCCCGAAGAAAGAGGCGACCGCCCGCGCGATGGAGCTGCTGGAGCGTGTCGGTCTGGCCGAGAAACACGCAAGCTATCCTGCGTATCTGTCGGGCGGCCAGCAGCAGCGCGCCGCAATCGCCCGCGCGCTGGCGGTCGATCCCTCGGTCATGCTCTTTGACGAGCCGACAAGCGCGCTTGACCCGGAACTGGTGGGCGAGGTTCTGACCGTGATCCGCGATCTGGCAGCCGAGGGGCGCACCATGATCCTCGTCACGCATGAGATGAAATTCGCACGCGAGGTGGCAAGCCATGTCATCTACCTCAGCGAGGGCCGCATCGAAGAGGAGGGCCCGCCCGAGGAGGTGTTCGGCAATCCCAGATCCGAGCGGCTGCAACAGTTTCTGAGGACCGTCAGCTGAGGCGGGCCTCGCGCGCACCCACAACGCAAAAAACCATAACAGGGAGACGACATATGAACCTCAAGACAACTCTGGCCGCAGGCGCCGCGACACTGGCCTTCATGACGGGCGCCGCCATGGCCGAAACCGTGAAGATCGGTATCGCAGCCGAGCCCTACCCCCCCTTCGCCAGGCCCGACAGCGCCGGCAACTGGACCGGCTGGGAGGTCGAGATCGCGGGCGCCATCTGCGCCGCCGCCGAGCTGGAGTGCGTGATCACTCCGACCGCGTGGGACGGTATAATCCCCTCGCTGATGGGCGAGCAGATCGACGCCATCATGGCGTCCATGTCGATCACCGAGGACCGCGCCAAGCAGATCGACTTCTCGGACTACTACTACAAGACGCCCGCCGTCATCGTCACCGCCGCAGGCTCGGACATAGAGCCGACGCCCGAGGGCCTTACGGGCAAGATCCTCGGCGTACAGGCCTCGACCACGCATCAGGCCTATGCGCAGAAGTATTTCGGAGATGTCGTGGCCGAACTGCGCGTCTATCAGACTCAGGATGAGGCCAACCAGGATCTCTATTCGGGCCGCATCGACGCCGTGCAGGCCGACAGCATCGCGATGGCCGACTTCGTCGAAAGCGATATCGGCGACTGCTGCACCATCGTGGGGGCCGTCAAGGATGACCCGGCCATTCTGGGCCAGGGCGTCGGCGCCGGCGTGCGCAAGGGCGACGATGCCCTGCGCGAGAAGCTGAACGAGGGGATCGCCAAGATCCTCGCGGACGGCACCCATGACGAGATTACGGCCAAGTATTTCTCGGCCCCGATCTATCAGAAGTAAGACAGTATCTTGGAGCAAACCCTCGAACTGCTCTCGCTCTCGCCCCCCGGTTGGGGGGCGAACCTTCTGCGCGGTCTGGCCGCTTCGATCCAGATCGCGCTGGGGGCATTCGGCTTTGGCCTGATCATCGGGTTCTTCGGCGCGATGGGCAAACTTTACGGCAGCCCATGGGTGCGCGACCTGCTTGAGGTCTATACGACTGTCGTGCGCGCCGTGCCGGAGCTGGTGCTGATCCTGATCCTTTACTATGTCGGCACCGACCTGATCAATCAGGCCGCCGGCGCGCTTGGGCGCGGCCCGGTCGAGATCAGCGGCATCGCCGCCGGTATCTGGGTACTGGGCATCGTGCAGGGCGCCTATGCCACCGAAATTCTGCGCGGCGCGATCCGCGCCATCCCCCCCGGCCAGACCGAGGCGGCGCGCGCCTACGGCATGCCGCGCGGCCTGATGGCCCGGCGCGTGACCATCCCCGCGATGACCGCCTTCGCCATTCCGGGCCTTGCGAACCTGTGGCTGATCGCCACCAAGGATACCGCCCTTCTGGCCGTGGTCGGCTTCAGCGAGCTGACGCTGGAGACGCGGCAGGCGGCGCAGACCACGCGGGCCTATTTCACCTTCTTCCTCGCGGCCGGCTTTCTCTACCTGATGGTCACGCTCTTTTCCGGCGTGATATTCGGCCGGATCGAAAAATGGGCGCGGCGCGGTCAGCCGTCGCACAGGGGATAGGGCGATGCAGATGATCCGCGCCATGCTGATTCCGCGCCGCCTGATCATGCTGGGTCTTTTCGCGGCCTTCGTGGTCTGGTGCGCGGTGACGCTCGACTGGAGCTGGCTGCCGCGCTATGCGCCGCTGGCGCTTCAGGGGCTGTGGCTGACCATCTGGCTGCTTGTCGTGACGCTCGTTCTCGGCTTCACGCTGGCCGTGCCTCTGGGCCTCGCGCAGGCCATCGGGCCCTGGTATCTGGCGGCGCCCGCGCGCGCGTTCTGCACCGTCATTCGCGGCACGCCGCTGCTTTTGCAGATATGGCTGCTCTATTACGGGCTTGGCTCGCTTTTTCCGCAATTTCCGTGGATCCGCAATTCCGACCTCTGGCCCTATCTGCGTCAGGCCTGGCCCTATGCGGTCCTGTCGCTGACACTGTCATACGCAGGCTACGAGGGCGAAGTGATGCGCGGCGCCTTCGCGTCGGTGCAAAAGGGCCAGATCGAGGCAGCGCGCGCCTTCGGCATGCCGCGTCACAAGATATTCTTCCGCGTCTGGCTGCCGCAGGCCATTCGCGGCGCCCTTCCCACGCTGGGCGGCGAGACGATCCTTCAGCTCAAGGCCACGCCGCTGGTCGCGACCATCACGATCGTCGAGCTATACGCCGTGGCAGGGCGCGTGCGACAGGACACGTTCATCATCTACGAGCCGCTCCTCTTGCTGGCCGCCGCCTATCTGGTGATCGCGGGCGTCATCACGCTGGGCTTTCGCTGGATCGAAGGGCGCGGCCCGCGCATGAGCCGCTAAAGCGTTTTGCCTTTAACCTGAGACATCAGGTAAAAACGAAACGCTTTAGACACGCGGCGTCAGGGGCCGCAGCGCGGCGCGCTCGTCGGTATCGAGCTGATCCAGCAACCCCGTCTCCCATTCCAGATACCGGCGCGCGGCGTCCAGATTTCCGTCATGCCGGTCGTGCACGAAAAAGAGGTGGTCGATGCAATCCGCGTCGCTCGGATGATCCGGCGACGCGGCGATTTCCAGACCCGCCGTGCGCCAGTCTTCGGGGCCTGACCGAAGGCTGCGCACGTCGCGATGCCCCAGATGGATCAGTTCGGCCTCGATCCCCGCAACCAGCGCGGCATCACGCCCGACAACCATGACCGGCCCTGAATATTCGGGGCGGGCGCGGCATAGATGCGCCCGGTTCACCCATTCTGCGCCTGCGATATGCGCCGCGCGGTGCTCCATCCCCCTCGACGCGTCGAGCAGCGTGCGGCCAGCCCCGAGGCCCGTCAGATCAGCGCGCTCCAAGGCCTGCTCGGGCGCCGTCTCGCCCACTGGCGCATCGCGCAGAACACGCGCGTCATGCCCCATTCCCCGTAGCCAGATCGCGGTGATCGCGGCGCGCAGGCCGGTGTCGCAGCTCAGCACGATACGCGCGCCGCGCACGGCCAGTTGCGTATCCGTCGCCTGAACCAGCTGCCCGCCGGGGGCAGACGCAAAGCCGGGCGCGTGGCCCGCACGATGCTCGGCCATCGTTCGCACGTCAAAGCGGTAAATGCTGTGCGCGCGGGCGTTCCACCCATCGACCTCCGCCAGATCGACAACCGGGATAACGTATCGGGCAATCAACTGCTCCGCGCGGGACCGTGCGGCTTGCAATCCTTCTGGCGGGACGGCAGGCAAATCTTGTGCCGGAACTCCGCGGTCCAGATCATACCCCGCCAGCCGCCAGCCCTGCGTGCCGTTGCGCAGCGCATGAACCGGGCCGTCCCAGCCCGCCAGCCGCAGCGTCTCGGCGCCGATGATCGAGCGGGTCCGCCCGGCGCAATTAACGACGATGGGTGTGCCGGGCGCGGCCATCTGAGGCGCGCGATACCCCAGCTCGGCATTGGGGCAAGACAGCGCGCCGGGGATCGACATCCGGGTGAACTCAGACCCGCTGCGACCGTCGAGAAGCAGAAAGTCGTCTCCCCCGGCCTGCATCGCACGAAGATCGGCGGCCGATATCGACGGCGTCCCAAGCAGATGCTCGACAAGCTCGCCAAAGGTCTTGGAGGGCAGGTTCACGCCCTTGAAAAGCGTGTGCCCCGCCAAGGCCCAGCCCGGTGCGCCGCCCTCCATGATATGCAGGTCGCTATATCCCATGGCGCCCAGAACCTCGGCGCCGCGCACCGCGATCCCATCGCCGCCGTCCAGCAGAACACATCGCACCGAACGGCGCGGCATGAGGCGCGGCGCATCCCATTCCAACCTGCTGAAGGGGATGTTCACCGCAAAGAAGGGATGCCCCTCGCCATATTGCCCGGCCTCGCGCAGATCGATCAGCGCCACCTCGCCGCCATCGGTCAGCGCGGCGCGCGCACCGGCGACAGTGATCGTCGCCCCACTCATTTTTTGGTCTTGGCGCCGATATCCATCACCTTGCACGTTCCCGCTCCGATGTCGTAGCTGATTCGCCGCGTCAAAGCCTCAAGCGGCTGGGCATAGAAATGCAGGTGGCGGATCACCTCGGTTCCCCCGATGGCGACGCTGTGGATGTCGTCGGGCAACATCGCCAGCGCATGACCGGGGCGCAGATCGACCACCTCGCGCAGCTTCAGCTCGGCCTTGCCGGGGACCGATCCATCGTCGATGCGCTCATAGACCTTGTTCTGCTCGGATCCTTCGACCGCCGCGATGCAGGCAAAAACCGTGTGGTTGTGCGGCGCGATCACCTTGCCCGGCTGCATGACATTCAGGTAAAGCGTCAAGCCCGTGGGATGATCCGCGATGAAAAACCGGTGCTGCTTCTTCTCAACGCTGGGCGCCGGGAAATCCTGCGGACCCCAAAGCTCGGCGCGGGCGGCGATCTCCATCAGGCGGGCCTTGATCCGGTCCAGACGGGCACGGTCCATCGGCCCTTCGGCGGCGATCGCCGCCGCATCGGCTATGAAGCTGTCCGTGATGCCAGCGCGTTCCTGAGCATCGGTCATATCTCTATCCTTTCAGTCACTGCACCTTTCGGCAAATTCGGCGCGTACCGCGTCCGTGTGCTGGCCGAGCGCGGGCACATCGCCCAGCGCAGGCAGCGCGCCATCGGCCATCGCGCCGGGGGCCAGCATCCGGACCGGCCCCGTCGGGCTGCCCACCTCGACAAAGCGGTTCTGCGGATGACGCGCCAGATCGTCCATCGTGCTGACGCGCCCATAGGCGATGCGCGCGGCCTCCAGCCGCACCGCCATGTCGTCACGCGGCAAGGCGGCAAAGATGGGCCGGATTACATCGTCCAGCGCCGCGCGATGCTCGACCCGGCGCGAATTGCTGTCAAAGCGTGGATCCTGCGCCAGGTCCTGCAAGCCGAGGATATCGCTGCAAAACACCCGCCACTCACGCTCGTTCTGGATCGAGAATAGCACATCCTTGCCATCCGCGCAGGAATAGGCGCCGTAGGGCGCGATGGTCGGATGGTTGAGCCCGCTGCGCACGGGCACCTTGCCGCCATAGACGAACTGAAGATAGGGCACGTTCATCCAGTCGGTCAGCGCATGAAAAAGCGAGATCGACAGGTGCCGACCCTGCCCCGTGATGCCCCGCCCGATCAGCGCCTGAAGCACCGCCTGATAGGCCGTCATGCCCGCTGCGATATCGCAGACCGAGACCCCCACGCGCACCTGCTCGGTATCGGTGCCCGTGATCTGCGACAGCCCGCTTTCGGCCTGTACCAGAAGGTCATAGGCCTTCAGGTCCTTCAGCGGGCCGTCCTCGCCATAGCCCGAAATTGCGACTGTGATCAGGCGCGGATAACGCGCCCGCAGCTCGGACTGGTCAAAGCCAAGACGCGCGATGGCGCCCGGTGCGAGGTTCTGGATAAAGACATCCGCGCGCGCCAGCATCCGGTCCAGCAGCGCCTTGTCGCAGCCGTCGCGCAGGTCGAGGCAGACCGATTCCTTGCCGCGATTGAGCCAGACGAAATACGCGCTTTCGCCGTGGACCAGATGGTCATAGTCACGCGCGAAATCCCCCTCGGGCCGCTCGACCTTGATCACGCGCGCGCCCGCCTCGGCAAGCCGGCCTGACACATAGGGCGCGGCCACGGCCTGCTCGACCGAGACAACCATCAATCCTTCAAGATCACTCGTCATAAAGCCGCCCTCATCCCTTTGCTCCGATCATGCCCGATCCGGCGTGGGGCCGGAAATAGCCCAAAGACGAGAGAGGCCATAGGCGCGGGCTATGCCCGCCGGACGGGCTGGCGGCGCACTCCGGCGCGCGCTAGCATGTAGGTCAGCCCAGATACCGGAGTGCCGCGCATGACTGCCGCGATTTACTGTACCGCTCTGCCGCACCGCGATCCCGCCTGCCGGCCGTTCGCGGCCAGGATTGCCATTGGCCAATCTCTGGCGGGCCCCACTTCGGCAGCGCCGGACCTGCCATGAGCGGGCGCATCCTTGAGGCCGATCTGATCGCCAGCGTCGCGGACGCGCTGCAATATATATCGTACTACCACCCGCCGGACTTCATCGCCGCCATGGCGGACGCCTATACACGCGAACAAAGCAAGCCGGCCAAGGCCGCAATCGCGCAGATCCTGATCAATTCGCGCATGTGCGCCACCGGGCACCGGCCCATATGTCAGGACACCGGCACCGCCAACGTCTTTGTCGAGATCGGCGTCGAGGCGCGCACCGACTGGACGCGGTCCCTTCAGGACATGATAGACGATGCGGTGAGGCAGGCCTGGCTACTGGACACGAACCCGCTGCGCGCCTCGGTCGTGGTTGACCCGCTGGACAGCCGCAAGAACAGCGGCGACAACACGCCCGCCATGATCCAGACCCAGATGGTCGCGGGCGACTCCGTCCACGTGACCGTCTCGGCCAAGGGCGGCGGATCCGAGAACAAGACGCAATTCGCCGTGCTGAACCCTTCGGCCAGCGTCGCCGATTGGGTCGTGGACCGCGTGGCCCAGATGGGCGCGGGCTGGTGCCCGCCCGGCATCCTCGGGATAGGCGTGGGCGGCAGCGTGGACAAGGCGATGGCGCTGGCCAAGGTCGCGCTGAACGAGCCGATCGACATCACCGACCTGCGCAGCAGAGGGCCCGCAAACAAGGTCGAGCAGATGCGGCTGGACATCCTGGAGCGGGTCAATGCCCTCGGGATCGGCGCGCAGGGTCTGGGCGGCATCACCACCGCGCTCGACGTCAGGATCCGCAGCTTTCCGACCCATGCCGCGTCCATGCCCGTTGCGCTTATTCCCAATTGCGCTGCGACGCGGCATGTGGACTTTACCCTCACCGGCGAAGGCCCGGCGACATTCGCGGTGCCTGATCTGTCGCTTTGGCCGCAGATCGAGGGTCAGGGGCCGGTCGGGCGGCGCCTGTCACTGGACGCGCTGAACGACGAGACATTGGCCGGCCTGACGCCGGGCGAGACGCTGCTGCTGTCGGGCAAGCTCTATACCGCCCGCGACGCGGCGCACAAACGGATGATCCAGACGCTGCGCGCGGGCGGCGCCCTGCCCGTCGATCTGAAGGGGCGCGCGCTCTACTATGTCGGCCCCGTCGATGCGGTGCCCGGCGAGGTCATCGGCCCCGCCGGTCCCACCACCTCCACGCGCATGGACAGGTTCACAGAAGAGATACTGGCCGCAACTGGCCTCAAGGTGATGATCGGCAAGGCCGAACGCGGCACGGAGGCCATCGACGCGATCCGCCGTCACGGCGCGGTCTACATGATCGCCGTGGGCGGTGCGGCCTATCTGGTGTCACAGGCGATCAAGGCCGCCCGTATCGTCGCCTATGAGGATCTGGGGATGGAGGCGATCCGCGAATTCACGGTGGAGGATATGCCCGTGACGGTCGCTGTCGACACGCGCGGAAACTCCATCCACGAAACCGGCCCGCGCGAATGGGCGCGGACCTGATGTCTTGCGCGGTCCCGGCGTTTCAGATCGTGCGCCCGCCATCCACTTCCAGAACGACCCCGGTGATGAAATCGGCATCGTCCGAGGCCAGATAGAGCGCCGCATTGGCGATATCGCGTGCCTCGCTCAGGCGCCCCATCGGGACGGTCGCGATGAACTTCTTGCGGTTCTCGGGCGTGTCAGGCAAGCCCATGAACTGCTCCAGAAGGCCGGTCGCGCCCATCACCGGCGCGACGCAGTTGACGCGTATCTTGTCCGGGGCCAGCTCTACCGCCAGCGATTTGGTCATCAGGTTCACCGCACCCTTGGACGAGTTGTACCATGTCAGGCCGGGGCGCG
>Ga0115567_10005032_pt1 | contig 12819 bp, 10 predicted proteins | sample COGITO_mtgs_1204_2_FD_88679 | JGI IMG/M metagenome (GOLD analysis project Ga0115567, IMG submission 88679) | Pelagic marine microbial communities from North Sea - COGITO_mtgs_120412 | ecosystem: Environmental > Aquatic > Marine > Epipelagic | place: Germany:Helgoland, sampling site Kabeltonne...
CGGCACATCAAAAAGCCGGCACAATTAGCCGACAAAGGGACAAGACCATGGCGGATACTTCCATCGGAACGCCGCAACAGCCGCCCGATCCTGATGATACACCCGCACTGCACCGGGTGATTCCGCTGGGGATTCAGCATGTGTTGGCGATGTTCGTCAGCAACGTCACACCTGCGATCATCATCGCGGGGGCGGCGGGCGAAAGCGTCGAAGCCCTGCCGACGTTGTTCCATACCTTCATCGGCAATATCCTCAACCTCCTCCTCCCCGAAGAACTCTCCGATGAAGCACCCGAAGAAGTCTCCGGTGGCATGGCAGGGCACGCAAAAGACGAACTCGTCAAGGAGGGACGGGTGTGAGAGACTGCAACCCAGCCGTCGCAACAGGGGGCGGCGCGCTTTTGCGCGACATGCGCAATCTGCTATCGACAACAAGATTTTTTAGCGTTCCGATAGGTGCAATGCGGTCCGCACCTGTTCTGAGTTTTTCTAACGTGTGCCGCGTTTCTGATCGGAAAGGTTCGGAGAGAAAATGACAATAAACAATAACGATATTGACCCGGTAGAAAGCCAGGAGTGGCAGGAAGCGATTCAAGACGTAATCGAAAAGGATGGCGCGAATCGCGCGCATTACCTGCTTGATAAGGCCGTACAACAGGCCCGAGCCGCCGGTGCGACACTGCCGTTCTCTGCAACCACCCCATACCAGAACACCATTCCTGCCGATGACGAACTTGAGGTTCCCGGCGACATGGAGATGGAATGGCGTATCCGTACGATCAACCGCTGGAATGCGATGGCGACAGTTGTGCAGCGCAACAAGGAAAGCAGCGAATACGGCGGGCACATCGCCTCCTTTGCATCCTCAGCGGTGATGTATGACATTGGCTTGAACCATTTCTGGCGGTCAAAATCTGCGATCCACGGCGGTGACCTGGTATTTTTCCAAGGCCACGTGATCCCCGGAATCTACGCGCGTTCCTTCATGGAAGGCCGCATCAGCCAGGAACAGCTCGAGAATTTTCGCTCGGAAGTAAACGGCGGCGGTCTGTCGTCCTACCCGCATCCGTGGCTGATGCCGGATTACTGGCAGTTTCCGACCGTTTCGATGGGCCTTGGACCCCTGATGGCGATCTATCAGGCGCGGTTCATGAAATATATGCACAACCGGGGCCACATCGACATGGGCGACCGCAAGGTCTGGGCGTTCCTTGGCGACGGTGAAATGGACGAACCGGAATCGCGCGGTGCGATTGACTTGGCTGCCCGAGAAGGTCTTGATAACCTTATCTTTGTCGTGAATTGCAACCTGCAACGCCTTGACGGTCCCGTGCGCGGCAACGGCAAAATCGTGCAGGAACTCGAAGGCGACTTCCGGGGTGCAGGCTGGAACGTGATCAAGCTGTTGTGGGGCAAAGGCTGGGATGACCTGCTGGAAAATGACGCCAGCGGCCGCCTCAAGCAGTTGATGGATGAAACCGTCGATGGCGACTACCAGACGTTCAAAGCCAAAGATGGTGCCTATATCCGCAAGCATTTTTTCGGCAAATACCCCGAAACGGCAGCACTGGTTGCCGATTGGTCAGACGATCAGATCTGGGCGTTGCGCCGGGGCGGACATGATCCCCAAAAGGTCTATACCGCGTTCAAAAAAGCCACCGATACCAAAGGCCAGCCCACATGCCTGCTGATCAAAACGGTCAAGGGCTACGGCATGGGTACGGCTGGCGAGGGCCAGAACACCACCCATTCGGCCAAGAAATTTGCCGACAATCAGCTGCGCGATTTCCGCGACCGCTTCAAAATCCCCGTCTCTGACGAGGATCTCCCGAACGCGCCGTTCGTATCCTTGAACAACGCACAAAAGGCTTATCTGGCGGATCGTCGCACCGCGCTTGGTGGGGAATTCCCCAAACGGGAATGGCGCAGTGCGCCCAAGCTGGAAATCCCGGCCCTGTCCAAATTCGAGGCGCAGCTGAAAGGCACAGGTGATCGCGAAATATCTACCACGATGGCCTATGTGCGTATCCTCACGACATTGCTGCGTGACAAGCAGATCGGCAAATTTGTCGTGCCGATTGTGCCGGATGAAAGCCGGACATTCGGGATGGAAGGGCTGTTCCGTTCGGCGGGGATCTATAATCCGCTGGGGCAGAACTATACGCCCGAAGATGCCGATCAGATGATGTTCTATAAAGAAACCACTGACGGTCAGGTCTTGCAGGAAGGCATCAACGAAGCGGGTGCGATGGCTGACTGGATCGCGGCGGCGACGTCCTATTCCAACCACGGCGTGCCGATGATCCCGTTCTACATCTACTATTCGATGTTCGGCCATCAGCGCGTCGGCGATCTGGCCTGGGCGGCGGGGGACAGCCGTGCGCGCGGCTTCTTGTTGGGCGCGACCGCCGGACGGACCACGCTGAACGGCGAAGGGTTGCAACATGAAGACGGCCACAGCCATATCCTGGCTGGTACGATCCCGAACTGCATCACCTATGATCCCACGTTCAGTTATGAACTGGCGGTCATCATGCACAACGGTCTGCAACGGATGTTCGTCGATCAGGAGGACATCACGTTCTACCTGACTTTGATGAACGAAAACTACACCCATCCGGACATGCCGATGGGGGCCGAAGAAGGCATCATCAAAGGTCTCTACCGACTTCAGGAAACCAAGAAACCGGGCAAGAAGCACGTCAATCTGATGGGATCTGGCACGATTCTGGTCCAGGCGATCGAGGCGGCCAAAATGCTCAAGGAGGACTTTGGCGTCACGTCTGACATCTGGTCCGCCACGAGCTTTAACGAACTGGCCCGCGATGGTCAGGACGCTGCACGTCACAACCGCCTCAATCCGCTGGACGAAAAGCAGGTGCCTTATGTCACCAGGACGCTGAGCAAGGCCAAAGGTCCGATCATCGTCGCCACGGATTACATGAAGAACTACGCCGAGCAGATCCGCGCGTTTGTCCCCAACGATTTTACTGTTCTGGGCACGGATGGTTTTGGTCGATCCGACAGCCGTGTGAACCTGCGACGCTTCTTTGAGGTGGATGCAAATCATATTGCGGCGGCCGCCATGGCACAGCTTTTCGAGGCGGGGGCCATCACCAAGGCCGATATGCAATCCGCTCTTACCAAATACGACATTGACGGCGCCAAGCCGAACCCACGGCTTGTTTAACACAGCCCGAAAAGGAGAATTTAAATGACAATCGAAGTCACAGTTCCGGACATCGGCGATTTTGACAATGTGCCCGTCGTGGGCATTCTGGTCTCGGTCGGCGACACCGTCGCCGCAGAAGACTCACTGGTCGAGCTTGAAAGCGACAAGGCCACGATGGAAGTCCCCAGTCCCAGCGCGGGGGTGGTCAAAGAGATCAAGATTTCCATGGGGGATAGCGTTTCGAAAGGATCGCTGATCCTGATCCTTGAAGAAAGCGGAGCGGGCGATGCGCCGGCTGCCGCTCCTGCGGCGGCCCCTGCTGCTGCGCCAGCGCCCGCTCCGGCCGCTGTCCCGGCAGCCGGAGCGGGCGCAACCTCCTCGGCTCCGGTAACGGATGCCGGTTTTGGCAAGGCCCATGCCTCACCCTCCATCCGCGCCTTTGCACGAACGCTCGATATCGACATCGCTAAGGTGAACGGAACAGGTCGCAAAGGCCGTATCCTGCGCGAGGACGTCACGAAGTTCCTCAAATCATCTTCCGCTCCGGCGGGTGCGGCTGGTGGTGCACAGGGTGGCATGGGTATCCCGCCGATCCCGGTCGTGGATTTCTCGAAATTCGGCCCGGTCGAAGATGTCGAGATGGCGCGCATCAAGAAACTCAGCGGCCCTGCGCTGCACCGCAGCTGGCTGAATATCCCGCATGTCACGCATAACGAAGAGGCGGACATCACCGGTCTGGACAAGTATCGCAAGGAACTGGACACGCAGGCCAAGACCGAAGGCTATCGCGTCACGCTCCTGTCCTTCGTGATCAAGGCCAGCGTTTCGGCGCTCAAACAGCATTGGGAAGTGAATTCTTCTGTTCATCCTGACGGTGACAAGCTGATCAAGAAATCCTTTTACAACATCGGTTTCGCCGCAGACACGCCGAACGGTCTGATGGTCCCGGTGATCAAGGATGCGGATCGCAAGGGTATCGTCGAGATTTCCAAGGAGCTGGGCGATCTGTCTGCCAAGGCACGCGATGGCGCGCTCAAGGGGCCGGACATGCAGGGTGCGACATTCACCATTTCGTCGCTTGGCGGGATCGGCGGGACGTCCTTCACACCCATTGTGAACGCGCCAGAGGTGGCGATTCTTGGCCTGACCCGCTCCAAAATGGCACCGGTCTGGGACGGCGAGGCATTCCAGCCCCGCAACATGCAGCCGCTGTCCCTGTCCTATGACCACCGCGCCATCGACGGCGCACTCGCCGCGCGCTTCTGCGCATCGTTGAAACACCTGCTCGGCGATGTACGCCGGCTGATGCTGTAAGGGGGGCGCTGAAGATGGAAGTCAAAGTTCCCGATATTGGCGATTTCGATGAAGTGCCCGTGGTTGGCATTCTGGTCTCGGTCGGTGACACCGTCGCCGTCGAAGATCCGCTGGTCGAATTGGAAAGCGACAAGGCCACGATGGAAGTACCCTCCCCGTCAGCGGGGGTGGTGAAGGAGATCAAGGTGTCGATGGGCGACAAGGTGTCCGAAGGCTCCGTAATCATGGTGCTTGAAGGTGCCGAGGCTGCGGATTCACCGGCTGACGCGGCCCCGGCACCTGCGGCGGCAACCCCGGCACCTGCTGCAACTGCTGCAACGGGTACCGCATCCGGCCCCGGCGATATCCACGCCGAGGTTGTCGTTCTGGGTTCTGGCCCCGGCGGCTACACGGCAGCGTTTCGCGCGGCCGATCTGGGCAAGAACGTCGTCCTGATCGAGAAATACCCGACGCTGGGCGGTGTCTGCCTGAACGTGGGCTGTATCCCGTCCAAGGCGCTGCTGCATGTGGCCAAGGTGTTGACCGAAGCCGAAGACATGGCGTCCCACGGGGTGAAATTCGCCAAGCCAAAGATCGATCTGGATGCCCTGCGCGGCTGGAAAGACAGCGTTGTGGGGCAACTCACGGGCGGTCTGGAAGGATTGGCCAAGGGTCGCAAGGTCACGACCGTGCGCGGCACCGGCAAGTTCACCGGACCCAACATGATCGAGGTCACTGGCGATGACGGCAGCAAAACTATCAGCTTTGATCAATGCATCATCGCGGCTGGATCGGAACCTGTGGAACTGCCGTTCATTCCGCACGACGATCCACGCGTACTCGACAGCACCGGCGCGCTGGAACTGAGCGATATCCCCAAGCGCATGCTGATCCTTGGCGGTGGAATCATCGGTCTGGAGATGGCGTGTGTCTATGACGCGCTGGGGTCCAAGATCACCGTGGTTGAATTCATGGACCAGCTGATGCCGGGGGCCGACAAGGATATGGTCAAACCGTTGCAGACGCGGATCGCCAAGCGGTATGAGAACATCCTGCTGAAAACCAAGGTCACGGCGATGGAGGCCCAGAAGAAGGGGCTGAAAGTCACGTTCGAGGACGACAAGGGCGAGGTCACGACAGACACGTTCGACAAGGTTCTCGTATCGGTCGGACGTCGTCCGAACGGCAAGCTGATTAACGCAGAAGCCGCGGGCGTCGCGGTGGACGACCGTGGCTTTATCGCGGTGGACAACCAGCAGCGCACAGGTGTGGCGCATATCTTTGCCATCGGCGATGTGGTGGGTCAGCCAATGCTGGCGCACAAGGCCGTACATGAGGGAAAGGTCGCCGCCGAAGTCTGCGCGGGCCACAAACGCGCGTTCGATGCGCTGGTGATTCCGTCCGTCGCCTATACAGATCCGGAGGTCGCATGGGTCGGGATGACCGAAACCGAAGCCAAGGCAAAGGGTCTCAAGGTCGGCAAGGGCGTGTTCCCCTGGGCCGCGTCGGGGCGGGCGTTGTCCAATGCCCGCTCTGAGGGGATGACCAAGGTGTTGTTCGATCCCGCAGATGACCGTGTTGTCGGCGCCGCCATCGTCGGCACCAACGCGGGCGATCTGATCGCCGAGGTCGCCCTGGCGATCGAGATGGGCTGCGACGCAACCGATCTGGGCCACACGATCCACCCGCACCCCACGCTGTCGGAGACCGTGAATTTCGCGGCAGAGATGTTCGAGGGGACGATCACCGATCTGATGCCGCCCAAGAAACGGCACTGACAGGGCGGGTCCCGATTGACGCGCCGCGTCGAAAGCTTGAGAAACAAAAACGCGGACCGGATTAAGGTCCGCGTTTTTGCGTAGTGGATGCCGATGTTTGACTTGATTATTCTGATCTTTGCGGCTTTTGGTGCCGGGGCGCTGAACACCGTTGCGGGGGGCGGTACGTTCCTGACGCTGCCCGCGCTGATATTTGCGGGCGTGCCACCGGTGGCTGCGAACGCAACCAGCGCGATTGCTGTCTTTCCGGGGTATGCCAGTGGCGCATTGGGTTTCTTGCCGGAAATGCGCCAGTTTGCGCGGGCACAATTGCTGCGACTGACGCTTGTGACCCTTGCGGGTGGACTGATCGGCAGCTTGCTGTTGCTTGTTTCGTCAGATGACGCGTTCAGTGTCATCGTGCCGTTCCTGTTGCTGGCGGCGACGCTGGTTTTTCTGTTTGGCGACCGGATCCGCACATGGGCTGCGGCAAGGGCGCGCTCGGTGACACCGTTTGGCCATGGTGGGCTGTTCGTCGTGGCGATCTATGGCGGCTATTTCAACGGCGGTCTTGGGATCGTGTTACTGGCGTTGTTTTCGCTTTGGGGCATGGTGAACCTGCACGCCATGAACGGCTTGAAAACTGGGCTTTCCTTTGCGCTGTCAGGAATTTCGGTGGCGACCTTCGCTGTCGCGGGTCTGATCGAATGGTATTTCGCGGTTGTCATGATGATGGCCTCGACCGTGGGCGGCTATGCCGGGGCCCCGTTGGCGCGGATGATCCCGATGAAAATGCTGCGTATGCTGATCGCGGCAATCGGTTTCGGGATGAGCGCGGTGTTTTTCGCCCGCCTGATCTAGGCCCCGAACAACAGCGCAAGACCCGGCAACCATCCTGTCGTAATCCCGACAAGCAGCGTCGCAATGGCGGTCAGTCGCTGGATCGGCTGCCGTGGCACAAGCAGCAGGAAATACAGAAACCACAAGGCGGCCCAAGCCACCCAAGACACGGCAAGGACCAGGTCCATCGCGCTTTGTGCGGCAAGCAGATCCGTAACCGCCACGGGCAGGACGGTGATCGCGACGAACAGGCTGAACCACCCCAGTCCCCGACCGTCGCAGGCGCGCAATCTGTTATACGCGATCCAAAGATAAGTAATCGCGAAAAGCAATGTCATCGCGGCGGCGCGAACGCCTGTGACGTCGACGGCAAGCACTGCGGAATGTGCGGCGACCAGCAGTGAAATACCTGCCACCACCAAATTGATCAGAACAATTTCGCGATCGTCAATCCGGCCCAAAAGCCAGATACCGTTGAGAATGAGAACGGCACCTACGTAAAGTAACAACAAGCCCAGCATTATCTAATCTTCCTCAAAGCTCTCAAGGCGCACGCACCGCGCGAACAGATGAAAGGGGCCGCGACGGCCCCCTTTCAGTTTATATCTTGGTGTGATGGCGAGCCTAGTGACCGCCGTCCGACTGCATCGCTGCCCGACGCAATTCATCCTCTGTGATATGCTTGGCCCCATTGAAGATGATATTCAGGGCCACAGCGGAAATCGCGGCAAGCAGAATGCCGGAATCGATCAGCGGTTCGATGGCGTGGGGCAAATGCATGGAGAACTCAGGCGCGATCAGGGGGATCATGCCCATACCCAGCGAGATTGCCACGATCAGGCCGTTAAAGCGGTTCAGCTTGAAATCGACTGCACCGAGGATACGCACACCCGTGGCGGCAACCATGCCAAACATCACCAGACCGGCACCGCCCAGAACGGCCACCGGCAACGCTTCGACCAGCGCACCCATTTTCGGCACCAGACCCAGCACGATCATGATCGCACCACCCATGACGCAAACATAGCGGCTGCGGATGCCGGTCACACCGACAAGACCCACATTCTGGCTGAACGAGGTATAGGGGAAGGTGTTGAACAATCCGCCGATGACCGTCCCCAGACCGTCGGTGCGCAGACCGGCAGACAGCGACGGACGCTCGATCGTCTTGTTGCACATCTCACCCAGTGCCAGAAACATGCCTGTGGATTCGATCATCACGACGATCATCACCAAAGTCATGGTCAGGATCATGACGGGATCAAAGATCGGAACACCCCACCGCAGCGGTGTGATCAAGGCAAACCATTGTGCTTCGCCAATGTTGTCAAAGTGCATAAAGCCCATTGAAGCAGCAAGAACACCACCGACAACGATACCACACAGGACAGAGATATTGGCCATGAACCCGGTGAAGAATTTCATGATCAGGATGATCGTCAGCAGAACAACGCCCGAAATTGCCATATTTTGCACAGTCGCATAGTTGGCATTTTCAACCGTCGGGGCAAGGGTGAGACCGTTTGGTATGTCAGCGACTGCGCCAGAGGCGCGCACCCCCTCAAGCCAGGCGACATGCTCGGGCGAAACAAGTTGCGGTGCCGTCGGACCGAACGGCAGGCCGAAGATCCAGTTGATGCCAACCCGCATCAGAGTGACACCGATCACAAGGATGATCGTTCCGGTTACGACGGGCGGAAAGAATCGCAACATCCGGCTGATCAGCGGCGCAATGAGCATCGCCACGATGCCCGCCCCGATAATCGCACCAAAGATCATGCGCGCCCCGTCAATGCCCGGGTTGGCGATGCCGATAGACACCATCGGACCCACACTGGCAAAGGTCACGCCCATCATCACCGGCAATTTGATCCCGAACCATTTTGACGCACCAAGTGATTGGATGATGGTCACGACACCACAGACGAAAAGGTCAGCCGAGATCAGGAAGGCGACTTGTTGCGGATCGAGTTTGAGCACGCGTCCGACAATGAGCGGCACCGCAATGGCCCCCGCATACATGACCAGCACGTGTTGCAGTCCCAAGGTAAACAGTTTCCCGGGGGGTAGTTTTTCGTTGACGGCATCGAAGCCGACCGGCGTTACGGTTGCATCGGACATTTGTTTGCTCCTCCAATATTCCAGACATGCGCTCTGGCGCGGTTTGGGTCGGAAACGGGCCGTAAGCGGCACGCTCCCTGTGATTTTCAGCCGTAGCTGGAGACGTCAGATCCGGCGAGGGCGGCAATGTTCAGCAACCCCCGAACAGTGACGCTTGGCGTAACGATGTGCGCGCGGTTGCCCATACCCATCAGGATCGGCCCGACCTCGAGCCCGCCCGCGACGGATTTCAGCAGATTGCGCGCAGCACCGGCGGCATCGGTGTTGGCGTAAACCAGCACGTTGGCCTTGCCGGTCAGCCGGTTCTCCGGGAAAAGCCGCTGGCGCAGTTCAGGATCGAGTGCTGCATCGGTGTGCATCTCGCCCTCGTAGGAAAAATCAAGATCCTGCGCGTTGAGGATGTCCATTCCGGCCCGCATCACACGTCCAGACGCGCAGTCACGGTTGCCGAACTGCGACCCCGAACACAGCGCGATCTGCGGTTCTATTCCAAAGCGGCGCACATGGCGTGCGGCAGCAACGACGGTTTCCGCCAGCGTCTGAGGTGTCTGTTCGGTGTTGATATGCGTATCGGCAACGAACAACGGACCCTGATCCAGGATCATCAGCGACAAGGCGGCGACAGGATGCAAATCGTCGACTGCCAGCATCTGCTGCACGTAGTTGAGGTGCCACAGGTACTGACCGAAGGTGCCGCAAATCATGCTGTCCGCATCCCCGCGCGCCACCATAACGGCGGCAATCGCGGTGGTATTGGTTCGCAGCACGGCCTTTGCCAGATCGGGGGACACACCCCGCCGTTCCATCGTTTTCTGATAGGTCTGCCAATAGTCGCGATAGCGGTCGTCGCTTTCAGGGTTCACGATATCGAAATCGCGTCCTGCCTTGATCGTGAGGCCCGCGCGCTCGATCCGGGCATCAATGATGTCGGGCCGCCCGATCAGAATCGGCGTATCTATGGTATCCTCAATCATCGCCTGAGCGGTGTGAATGACCCGCTCGTCTTCGCCCTCGGCAAAAACGATCCTGCGTTTGGACTGACGCGCTGCGGCAAAGACCTGCCGCATGATCAGCGAAGACCGGAAGACTTGCGCTTGCAGCGTGTCCCGGTAGGCGTCCAGATCAATCTGCTTTTGCGCCACGCCAGACTCCATCGCTGCCTTTGCGACGGCCAGCGCGATGGTGGGCAACAGGCGCGGATCAAAGGGTTTGGGGATCAGATATTCGGGCCCGAAGGTCAGCGTTTCACCCTGATACGCCTGTCCCACTTCGGCAGAGGTCGTCGCGCGGGCCAGCGAGGCAATGGCATCGACACAGGCCAGCTTCATCTCGTCATTGATGTCACGCGCCGCAACGTCCAGCGCACCCCGGAAAATAAAAGGGAAACACAGGACGTTGTTGACCTGATTGGGAAAATCAGACCGTCCCGTGGCGATCATCGCACCCGGTGAGGCTGCGCGCGCCGCATCCGGCATGATCTCCGGTGTCGGGTTGGCCAACGCAAAAATTATCGGCTTCGGGGCCATTCCTGCGACCAGATCCGCAGACAACAGGCCCGGACCCGACAGGCCCAGAAACAGGTCCGCGCCTTTCAACGCCTCGGCAAGGGTGAGATTCGCGTCAGCATTGGCGAAATCCATCTGCTCGGGGCACAAGTCTGTGCGTCCGGGGTGCAGAACGCCATCTTTGTCAAACAGCGTGGTGGCATTTTCGGGCACGCCCATCTTGCGCAGCATCGTATGACACGCGATCCCGGCCGCGCCGGCACCCAAGCCAACAACGCGGATATCCTCGGGCTTTTTGCCTGCCAGATGCAGCGCGTTCGTTGCTGCCGCCGCGACGACAATTGCGGTCCCGTGCTGGTCATCGTGGAACACGGGAATGTTCATCCGCTCGCGACAAATCCGTTCGACGATGAAACATTCGGGGGCCTTGATATCTTCAAGGTTGATCGCGCCGAATGTCGGTTCAAGTTTGCACACCAGATCGGCCAGCGCATAAGGATCGGCTTCGTCGACCTCGATGTCAAAGCAATCGAGATCGGCAAATTTCTTGAACAGGACCGCTTTGCCTTCCATTACCGGCTTGCTGGCCTGCGCGCCGATATTGCCCAGACCCAGAACGGCGGTACCGTTGGTGATCACAGCAACCAGATTACCCTTGGCCGTATAGCGCACCGCATCCAGTGGATTGGCGGCGATTTCGGTGCAGGCCTCAGCCACGCCGGGAGAATAGGCGCGCGCCAGATCGCGGCCGGTCGTCATCGGCTTGGTTGGGCGGATCTGCAGTTTGCCGGGTCGCGGAAATTCGTGGTAATCCAGCGCGGCCTGACGCTCCGCCGCGAGATCCTTGTTATCGAGTGTCATGTAGACGTCCCTTCCTGTTCCGGCCGCGCGGCAAGTTTGCGCGCCATATCGATCATTCGGGCCGAAAAGCCCCATTCATTGTCGTACCAGCTGAAAAGTCGAAGCTGATGATCGCCCAACGCGATTGTCTCTGGCAGCGCTAGGATGAGCGATTCAGGCCGCGCCCGCAGATCACGGGATACGCAGGCGTCATCGATCGTGCCGATGACGCAGGATCGTTTTGCCAAAGCCTGCAGAAAGATGTTGGTCGAGGCCCCGACCGGTGCCGATAGCTGCAGCGTCGCATCAATGGCCGACACACTCAGGCAAGGGACCCGCACCGCGGCGATACTGGTGCGCTGACCAATCCGCGGAAGTATTTGTGTCAGTTCCTTGGCGGCGCTGGTGGTCGTCGGCACCATCGATTCCGCGCCCGCCCGGCTGCGCGCCAGATCGCCGCGCGGGGCATCGACCATCGGCTGGCTGCCTGTATAGCAGTGGATCGTGGTGACATGCGCCCGCTCGATCCCCAGACCGGTATCAATGGCCCGTAAAAGCGGCGCGATGGCGTTCGTCGTGCACGAAGAATTCGACACAATGCGCGCAGTGCCTATTGCCTGCTCGTTGGCGCCGAGGACGGACGTGACGTCGGCGAAATCTGACGGGCCCGAAATCAGGACCGCACGCGCACCTGCGGCCAATCCATGCTCTGCTATCTCACGTGACTGGACCTTGCCCGTGCATTCCAGAACCACATCCACGTCTGACAAATCAGAGCCTGCAAGATTCGCGGTGGTTGAAAACGCAATATATCTGTCGTTGATCCGCAGCCCCGTCTGGTCCGCCTCGACGGCGTAGGGCAGGGGCCCGAATGTACTGTCGTATTTGAAAAGATATGCGCAGGTCTCCAGCGGCGTGATGTCATTGACCAGCGCCACATCGATATCATCGTGACCAGGTTGCGTGAGAATCTGGCGCAGAATGGTACGCCCAATTCGGCCAAACCCGTTTATGACGATCCGCATATTCTTTCCCCTCCCTTGGCCATAGTCGCTGACGCGTTACCGCCCTTTCAGATAATCAAGTACCGCAGCGGCATTTTCCGCCGGGGTTTCTATTGCTTCGAACACATGCTCGATTACCCCATCCCAAACGATCAGCGTCAAGCGCTGCAACAGGATCATGTCGCCTGCTTGAAACACTGGCAAATCCAGCGCCTTTTGCAGTTTCAGATCCGCCTCCGATAACAGGGAAAACGGCAGATGCAGCCGTTCGACAACTGCGCGCTGTTA
>Ga0115567_10005035_pt1 | contig 12818 bp, 13 predicted proteins | sample COGITO_mtgs_1204_2_FD_88679 | JGI IMG/M metagenome (GOLD analysis project Ga0115567, IMG submission 88679) | Pelagic marine microbial communities from North Sea - COGITO_mtgs_120412 | ecosystem: Environmental > Aquatic > Marine > Epipelagic | place: Germany:Helgoland, sampling site Kabeltonne...
GGGTATGCAGAAGGACATCAAAGATGCAAAGATTTGCATCCTGACATGCCCGTTCGAACCGCCCAAGCCCAAGACCAAACACTCAATCGCAATTGACACCGTCGAGAAGTACGAGGCGCTCGCTCAGCAGGAGCAGCAGTACTTTGTTGACATGGTGCAGAAGATCAAGGATTCTGGCGCGACGCTCGCGATCTGCCAGTGGGGCTTCGATGATGAGGCGAACCATTTGTTGATGCAGAACGGTCTTCCTGCTGTTCGTTGGGTCGGTGGAGTCGAAATCGAGTTGCTTGCCATCGCTTGCGGCGCACGCATCATCCCGCGCTTCTCGGAGCTTGCGCCAGAGAAGCTTGGCACTGCTGGGAGGGTGCGGGAGATGTCATTTGGGACAAACAAGGACCACATGCTCTTTGTCGAGGACTGCGCAAACAGCAAGGCCGTCACTATCTTTGTGCGCGGCGCGAACAAGATGATCATCGAGGAGATTAAGCGCTCGCTTCACGACGCACTCTGCATTGTTCGCAACCTGGTTCGCGATAATCGCGTTGTGTACGGTGGCGGCGCCGCTGAGGTTTCGTGCTCGCTCAAGGTGACTGAGGAGGCGAACAAGGTGGTCGGGATTGACCAATATGCCATGCGGTCCTTTGCTGATGCACTAGAGACGATCCCCATGGCTCTTGCGGAGAACTCGGGCCTGTCGGGGATCGCGACGCTGGGGGAAATCAAGAAGCGGCAGGTTTCGGAGAAGAACCCCTGGCTGGGTATCGACTGCCGCCAGATGGGGACTTGCGACATGAAGACGCAGAACGTGATTGAAACTCTGCACGGCAAGAAGCAGCAAATGTTGCTTGCGACGCAGGTGGTCAAGATGATCCTCAAGATCGACGACGTCATCTCCCCGGCCGAGTATGAGTGAAACCGCGTACCTAAGACGGGGCCAATCGGCAGTATTGTTAGGTGTGAGGGGAAAATGGTGTGATTGCCGTGAACAAGAAGAGAGCAGCAGCACGCTGCAGTGCCTAAAGATGGCTGCCCAGAAACATTGATCACTTGTTTTAATCACGATACACTCCTATGCAATACCTACACTACTGTTGTTGATCTCCCATCCCCAGTTCTCTCGCCACCCCCCCCACGCAGCTCGCGGGCGCTGCCTAGCGCGGAAGAACACCGGTCCTCGGGCCACGGCGCCCGACCGGGCGGCGCGATGTACGTCGCACTCGATGCAAGAGCACCATGCCCATCAGGAAAAAGACGCCGACAAGAAAGAACGGGTTTGTCTGCGCCCGGCGCAACGTCAGGCGCAACGTCAGGCGCTCGCCGTCGCGGCTGCCAGACTTGCAAGGTCGCGGTGAGTGCCTGTCACGCGCGCGGCATGCGCGCTCTCGAGCGGGAAGCGCGCTTCGGGGGAGAGGGAGTGGGAGAGGGAGAGGGAGAGGGAGAGGGAGAGGGGGAGGAGTGCACCGGCGCTCCGAGCTGCAGGAGGCGCTGCGTTGCTCCCGGGCCGAGGCCGAGGCGCTTCTCCCAGCGGACCGCGACGCCCCCCAGGATATCGGGCTCGATCGGCGCGCCCACAAAGTCCGGCGGCGGGCCCAACCGCGCCATGGCGGAGAGTACTGCTGGCGCGTAGCCCGCGTGCGTCTCTCCAGGCCCTGGCGCCACCGCCGGCTTCCCTGCCGGAGCTCCAGCGTTCTGCGGCGCCAAAGGCAGCAGTGTTTCCGCCGTGTGGCCTGCGGCCCCTGTGCCGGCGCCGCCGACCGCCCCCCCTGCTCCTCCGACTGTAAGAGATGCACTTGCCGACGGCAGCTGTGATGCGACCCTCCCAGCCCCGCCCCCCGCATCTCCACCCCCTTCAGCCCTGACCCCCGCAGCCGCGACCCCCGCAGCCCCAGCGTGTGGCGGGGAAGCGTTGCCTCCTCCCACAGCTGCCTGCGCTTGTGCAGGTGCCGTCTGCCCATAGGCATGGCGCAGCGCACGGCACTGCGGTGCCACGCCAGTTGCACGCGAGTAGAGGTGCAGCTGGAATTCGGGGTTTGTCAGCGGTAGCTGCGCAAAGTCAGCGGGACTCCACGGCTGAGAGATCGGGTTGACGATCATATGCGAGGGCCGGTCGGCCCTGGACGTGTAGGCCAGCATGCCCTCGACGACCCACCAGCACGACATGTCGCTTTCCTTGCCGTCGACACAGCTCGAGTCCGTGAAAACTGCAAGCCGCCCCGGCTGCAGCCCGCCCACGGCGAGGAGCCCCAGCACGCCAATATCGACTTTGCGGCTCAAGCTTTTGAGCATCTGATGCCCCTCATCCTGCATCGACTGCGTATAGAGGTACCCACCCTGCGGCCAGCGCGCGATCGCCGAGCCCGACTTTATGTTCGCAGAATGTCCAGGGGCAGAAAAGGCGCCTTTGAATGCGCCTGCACCCAGAGCGACGCCGTATGGTGCAAGGAGTGTGTTCAGTCCGGGCACATGTCCACCCCCCGTCTGCGGCGTCCAGTACATCTGCGTGTTGTCATCGAAAAACTTGATTTTGCGCATAACGTCCTCTTCATACCACTCAGCGAGCACAAGGACAGAGAGACCCTTTTCAGTCACGTCTACTCGAAGCTTCTCCACCTCTTCTTGGCGAAACTCGTCCTCGGAGTCCACGATCATCAGCGTTCCGTACTGCATCGCGTCGAAGCACCTGCCAGGTGAACAAGCCGTCTAAGGAAAGAGCTGTGTGTAACGCCTTGCCGGTGCATTGAAGAGATTAATCTACCACGAGCAAGCACCTACCGACGCCCCGCAACAAAACGGGGCATATCGGGACAGTAGTGGGGGGTGGGCTTGACGTGAAAGGCTCTCCTAACACCTCCAGAAAGTACCCTGCGTCACGGATCTGCAGGCAGGCAAGCTGGTCAAGCGACGCTTTCGCGCGCAGGGCGAGCTGCAGTCAGCACCGCACAGGAGCTGGGAAGGACGCTGATCACGTGCGGCAGACCTTGGCGTACAGGGCGCGGAAGTTGGTGTGGGGATGGTCGCCGTTCCAGTCGAGGAAATCGCGGTGCGCAAGGTTGTCGCGCGGAAAGAACCCCGGGGGGTACTGCACGTTGTGGAAGTGGTCCCACAGCACGCGCTTCTCGCGCGGCGGCGTCGGGATGATTTGGACCCGCATCGTGAGCTGGGCGTCGCCCGAGCGGCGAGTCGCGGAGCCGTACTCGGGCGGAGACTCGACGGTGAGATGCAGCGCCCCGAGCGCGATGGCCGAGCGTGCCGCGCACGTGCTTTTCACGCGTACAAAGACAGCGAGGTAGCCTGACCACGGCCAGATGACCGGGGCATGTTCCACGCGCACGTCAAGACACTCTCCATTCTCGCCGGGCACCCAGCGCACTTCCCCGGCGACGCGCCCCGACACGGCCATGGAGTTGAGTATCGTCGCGTTGATGATCAGCGGTTGCGCGCCCGCGTACGTCGCCTGCGTGCAGAAGGGCCACATGTACGGGCAAGCGTCTAGAGCTAGATCCCAATGTGCTGGGAACACCGTCACACGTAGTGGGCGCTGTAGCGCTTCATATGCGGCGAAAAGGTTGAGGTGCCCAGCGCCCTGCTCGAAGAGCGATAGCGTAGGAAGCTTCGTTGCCGACTCCACAAGCGCTTGTTTCATGCTTGCTGGATTGAGGTGCGTCGAGCGTTTTTCGAGCGGCACTGTTGACGCAAGCAGCGTGACCGCGCCGGCGACGACCGGTGAAGCGACCGACGTGCCCGAGAGAGAACGGCACTGCCCGGGAATCGAGGAACCTGGAACGTCCTTGCCGTAAGCGACAATGTCCGGCTTGACACGTCCGTATCCTCCCGGAAGCTCCCAGGTAGTCATACCACGCGACGAGAATGCAGCGAGGTTGAACTTGTAATCAATCCCGCCAACGCCAATCACATCTGGCTGGTCAGCAGGATTGTTCAGGGTGCCCCAGAGCGGGCCGTCGTTACCGATGGCAGAAACAACGATGATGTTGTTGGCGGACATCTCCCACACCTTGTCGATGAACGGCTGGTCGCGGTAGTCGGGGCCTCCGATCGACAGGTTCAGGATGTTCATCCGCGTCTGGATCGCGTAGTTGAAGGCGTCGAGGAACCACGACGTGAAGGACATCTGCCTTTGCGTGAAAACGCGGAACGTATGGATCTCGGCCTCCTCTGCGAATCCGTGGCAATCTGGATGCTTGCTGGCGACGACCCCCGCAACAAACGTCCCATGCCCGAGGCGATCCTCAAGCGTGTCCTCGTCAGTCCAGTTCGAGCGGTCCTCTATGTGGTTGAACGAGCGGTGTTTGGCGTCGATCCCTGTGTCGAAGATGGCCACCTTCACGTCCTTCCCCGCGAAACCCAGTTGCCAGAGGCGCTTCGCATCATAGCTGTCCGAGATAGAAAGCAGCCGCCTTCCGCTGCCCTGCCCGTCCGAACTTCCAGACACGAACTGGCTCAACCTTCGTCCCCGACGACGCCCCTCTTCGGGCACGCCGCGTGCCAAGACATGATGCGTCGATCCAAATAGCCGCGCGGTTCCTAGGCTACCGAGATCTTTGCTCGACGCAGGGCCAGGCTCTTTCTTAGCACTCGCAAGGAATATTCTTCGTTCAGGCACTACGGACCTGACGCGGGGATGCCCAAGCAGCGTGGACTCGTCACCCGGCCTAGCGACACGGATCGTTGCAAAATCTGAAGGCGCATTCCTAGTGAATGGCCGTGCTACGTCGACAAATTCCCAGTGCCCATCACCCATCCCTTCTTCGAGAATTCGCCTCTGCTCCTCCGGTGGCAGGTACCCGCGGAAGTGCACGATGAACTCCCTTTTGACCGGATGTGACTTGACGGTAAAAGGTGCCCCAGAGGAACCCGCGACAAGCCCGAGCCCGACAAGAAGAACAAGCCCACATCTTGCCCAGCTGCCGCGCCGCATCGAGGCGGAAAGGCTCCTCTCACCCCGACCCGCACAGAGCCCCCTCCCTCACTGCCGTGGGAAATTCCCACGTCTACCACGCAGCGGTCGACTTCCGTACAAAAGTCAACCGGGCGGGGGTCGACCAAAACCCGAACTTAGTCAAGCCATCTCGGCCGAGACCCCCTGACCAGTTGGCGCCGCAACGTTTTCGGCGTATCCGCTGACGGAGCGCATAGATCATGGCTTCGGCCTCTAACCTAGGTAATGCTTTTGTCATGGTCTGGCACACGGGGCGTTTTGCGCAAGAGTTTTGGGAGTCCTCCAGAGCCGGCCCCAATAGTGCCAGCCATGCGGGATCCTGCATCAAGAGCAGGGTGCGCATTCATGGGCGCGCCACCAGAACCACCAACGCCATGGGTTCTTGAAATACATCGGGGAAGAAGGACGGGTGTGATTTAATCCTTGGAGTTTGTATCTTACCACCTGCGTGTCTGTGTTTACAGGAATGGGGGCGCTGATGCGCATGTCAGCGCGAATCGCCTCGAAGGCGTCTACAAAAGTGCCCCTGAAAGCCGACGAGGCAGGACTTCACAAAGTCATCCTCCGATCCACAGTACGCGGGGCTCACAGTATTTTTGCAGTTTGCAAAGCGCGCGGCAGGCTGCCACGTGACTCTGCCCGGCGCTTTCGTCACGCTCACCAGGGGCCGGGGCTACAGGTTTTGAAAGACTGCGATGAGGCCATCGTACTCCTTCTCAACGAGCGGGTCTTTATCCTCAGCATGAGAAAATCTTATGAATATCGCGCACTTGAGCATTGAAAGTTTTTGTGCCTGCCCTGATCAGCGTTGTTCCGTGCCCCCGCAGGCGCGTGCGCAAGAGAGCCTCTGGGAGCTGGAGGGGCCCGGAGACGGGGTCCCATCGGCAGAGATGACAGCAACTCAGCTTGAGCACATAGATGAGACCAACCATGCTGTTGGCTCAGCGATCTCGTTCAACTCGCTGAAGAACATTTTCCAGGTCCGAATCCGGCGACCATGCCCAATGCCAGGTCCATCCAAGCTCAATGACTCACCATGCTTCACGTTGCAGGAGGTGTCACGCGCATGCTCAAAGCTACGTCATTCAGTCGCATATCTTGGCCCACCCGCAACCTACACGCACCAGGCTGCACGTACGCGCTTTGGCATCAATGCTGCGTACATCCAAGTCGAGCGGATTCCAGACGTTTTCCACGCTGTAGAGAAGGGAAAGGCAGAGTTCGGCGTGGCGCCCGTCGAAAACTCTACGGAAGGCGCAATTTCGCAGACACTAGATCTCCTTGCGACGACTGAGTTGCAGGTGGTGGCTGAGGTGACGCTTGACATTCGGCACTATCTTCTTTCGCACGCGGAGTTGAACCGCGTGCAGAAAGTGTACTCGCATCCGCAGGCTCTAGCGCAGTGCCGGGCGTGGCTCACGTCCAACGTTCCAGGCGCCGAGATCATTGCTGAAAGCAGCACGGCGCGCTCTGCCCTGATGGCGGCGCAGGCAGACCCGATCGAAGGCATTGCCGCTGTGTCATCATACCTTGCCTCGGAGCTCTACAACGTGCCTGTCAAGGCCTCGTCGATTCAGGATCTATCTTCGAACATGACGCGATTCGTGGTCGTGCGCAAGCAGCACCCTGGCGGGCTACCAGAGTCGGAGCCAACAGGCGACGACAAGACAATGCTTGTTCTCAACATCTCGGACCGCGTTGGGGCGCTCCACGAGATCCTCAACATCATCCAGCAGCATTCGATCAACCTTGCACGAATCGAGTCCCGTCCGTCCAAGTCGAAGGTGGGTGCCCCCACGTGCTCCATGACGCCCCTGTTGCTGTATCGCTGACCTATTCCGCACCGGTAGGCGTGGGAGTACATCTTCTTCGTCGACCTCCACGGCCATTGTCAGCAGGACAATATCAAGCTCGTGCTGCAGGAGCTCAAGCAATACTGCTCTTATATTCGGTGCGCCCTGCCCATCGGCGCATTTGCACCTTCGGTCTCGTAATACTGCAGCTCTGGGCATCTTTAGGAGATCCTCTGGAAGACCTCTGACCCTTTCCCGGCGGTGCAGGGTGCTGGGGTCCTTCCCGTTTGTGCGGCATGCAAACGACGTGAAAAAGACGCCAAAGTGAGGCGAACTGCAAAGCAGTCTTGAGCGTGGGGAACATGGAGATCAGGCAGCATGAGCAGGGGGCGTCTGGGCATGGTGGAGTGAAAGGGGGATGTTTTGCGCACGCTTACGGCGGCAAGCGGTGTCTTGGCTTTCGTTTCTTTTACCGGACCCAGCGCCATAACCACCGGTCCCGTCCGGTTGCTGGGCGCGGTGCTCGACACAGATTATCAAGTTTTTTCAGAGCCAAGAACTACAGGCCAGACACCCTTGTAGGGCGGCCGAAATCTGCAACCCTTCCTGGGAGCGAACACCCCCACCACACTGCGCGTCACCTTTTCGAGCCGAGCAGCGCCAGCACGCCGCCGGAGTCCTCGGGCGCTGCCTCCACAAGGTCTGCTGGAAGCCGCCACACCCGGACGGCGCCCGCCCAGTCGCCGGCAGCAAGCCCGTTGCCGCGCGGCAGAAAGGCGAGCGCTGCGACGTTGGTTCCTACACGCCTCGCCCCAGTGCAGTTAGTGCATGGTATGCATCGGCTCGCGACAGCGGCGGAAGGGATAAGGGGGGGGGCGCAGGAAGCGAGAGCGCATCGCGTTGCTCGGGCAGAGGCGTGCACCATTCGGCATCATGAGGCGCTGTGCAGGGGCCTTGCGGTCCCGGGCGAGGTCGTAGAGGCAAACTGCGCCGCCGCCGCAGCCGACGGCGAGGACCAGCGGCTTCGAGGGCGACCACGCGACGGCGAACACGTACGAAGCTGCCGGCTCGAGCACCAGCGCCTGCCGCCGACGCGGGCGTGGCGCTCACGCGCCACGGAACGCCTCGGCCGGCGTGGGCGCCGCCGACGCGCTCGCGGGGGAGAGGGGGGGGTCAGCGGACCGGCGCGCCGTGCGCCGTGCTCTGGACGCGAACCGTGCCGTCTGCGCCGCACGAGGCGAAGAGGTTGCGCACGAGGGGCGAGGCCGACACACCGAGCACGGGCCCCGCGTGCGGCGGAAACGAGCGCGTGATCGGGCACCCGATCTGCGGCGGCGCGCGAGGCGCATGCGCGGCGAGCCTGAGCGCCTTCTCGCCGCCCTCTGTCGCACGCACCTGGCCGCCCCGCCACCACGCGTGTCGGCCGCGGCGCGCCCATGCTACCTCGAGGCCGCCGACTTGCACGTGCGCGGGGGGGGCGCGGCGCCGTCCAGTGGTCGCAAAAACCCATGTGCCGTAGCGACTCGCGAGCGATTTCAGCAGGCCAAGCGGCCACAGCGCGATGCGCGACACGCGGCGCGAGCACGGGGAGGGGAGAGGGGGGGCTGGCTAGAGGCGGGCCTTGTCAAAGATCTTGTAGAAGTTGAGGAAGCATTTGAAGACTCCGCCTGCAGAGCCCGCCCCCCCCCGCGCGCGCGCAACCACGCGTGAGTGCTGAGCAGCCACCACTCTGCGCTGCGCGAGAGCAGCAACGGGCAAGAGACCTGTCTCTGTGCCCACCACGAAGTCGCCGGTGCCCTGCCGCGCCGCGTCCGCGCCTATCTCCACCGCGCCCATCGCTGCTCGCTCCAGCGACAGGCACGTGATCCCGATAGGGCGGTCCCGCTGCGAGGAGTGAGCCTTGCCAAGACCGATCCTGGCGGCGCTGAGCTCCCCCGCGACCATCGAGTACGTCGCGAGGGGCCAGAGTTGGCCTGATCCGTCATCCGGATCGATGTGCAGTTTCCAAACCTGCACAGACGGCAGTATCGCACGAACGATTTGCTCAGCTGGAATATGACGCTGGGCATGTTTCAATCAACGGAGACGAGTATTCTCAGAGGGGCCCACCGCAACAACGCCGTCGGAGGACGCGGTTACAGCCTTAAAATCATTCTGGGCAGGCTCGTACGACCACTCGATCTGCGGCACCCAGAGAGCATTTCCTTTGTTTACATTTGCTATTCGAGGCGTGCAGAGTGAAGCACGATCTGTGTACAAATCACGGCAAGGGTGGCATGTGTCTGCCTGAGTGACCGCCTCTCGGTGCATACGCGAGTCGTGGATCACCCGAAGCCGCCTGCAAAGAGCGGGGTTTGATTGTCACACGCGAGGATCGTGCCCGGTTGACACCCGCGCATGAAGGAACCACTCACTTGTCTGCGGCGGCGGCGCCGAGGTTCCACACTGCCAGCTGCCCGTTGAAGGTCCCCGCCCCCAAGATCGCCGGGTGGGCTGGCGCGAGTGGAATGCCATGTCACGCGCAGGGCGTGGCCGGGTGCCACCAGCGCCCGGCGACGGAGGCGCGGCGGCCCGGGCGTGCGCCCGCAAGAGCGCCGGAGGCGGGGCGGGGCGGTACTCGGGTGGAACGCTGCGGCCATGACGCTCGCGTGAGTGTCCAGGAGCTCGTCAGGGACGTCGGCGCGCACGTACTGGCGCTGGAGGTTCCACACGGCGACGGCCGACGACGCCGTGTCGGTCCCGCTGATGCGCATGAAGCCGTACGCCACGGCGAGAAGCGACCCCGAGCAGTTCCACGCCACCGCGGCCGCCGCCTTGCCCCCGCGCGCCCACGCGCCGCCGTCCCACGACACGCTGGCGGAGCGGCGTGCCTCCCCGAACGTGTCGCCGTGCTCGTCCTCCCCCCTGCGCCCCGGCTGCGCGGGTGCAGCGTCCTCTGCCGCCGAGGGCCGGTGGCCATCTCCGCTGCCAACGCGCACGCGTTCGCGTCATGGCGCGCCGCCTCGCGCGGCGCACGCGCACCGCTGGCGGGCGTGGGACCTCTTGAGGCGGAGGTCGTGCAGCACCCGCGCGGGCTCGCCCGGCGCAGCGGCGGCGGTGACGAACGCCTGTGGGTCCGCACGGCAAATTGCAGAGGCAGGGACCACCGGTTAGCGACGGAAGGGGTCCTGGACGCCCCTTCATGCGGGATAGCACGCGGGGTCGTCGGTTGCACGGCACTGGGGAATGGATACTGTGGGCACCTGCAAGGCTTGCGCTGCTTGGCCTCCGTCCGCATTCTTCTTCAGCACGCGCTCCATCTCAGAAATGACTCCTGCGGAAATTGCGCAGGGCACAAGCAGACTCGCGTTCCACTCATCTGTCTCGAGGTGCCGTGGCGGGTTGGTCTGAGACTCGGCGTGCGCATACGAGCAGCTCTGCTCCTGCTTATGTCGATACTCTATCTGGACGCGCGCGGCCATTGCGACCGACAGTCAGCAAAAAAGATCCAGCAAAAGAAGAGACAGACAGACAGGGCACAAGCTTAAGAAAGGTCGGCGGACCTTGTCAGTCTGTGTTTCCGCAATGACGCCAGCGCCCCCGCTTCCCCCGCCCATTGGCTCGTCGCTGAAAGGCTCTATCGCAGCTGCCATTGCATAACCACAATCAATGACCGGGACACGTGTTTCTGGCGAGATGTAGTCAGAGTTAGAAATGCATGACGGAGGGCGCTGCAGCGCACTCGAGACAACTTCTTCACCGGATAAGCTTCAGAGCACGAATGGCATGGGCAAGATATCACCGATATCACCGTGCCAATCGCCGAGTACATCATACATGGGCTTGCCCGTAGATGGATCGCGCAGGAGACTTTGCGACATCCGCCGCGTGAAGCTTGTGACCTGGCTCCGTCTGCTCCCACAACGAGTTTCGCGGGATTGTGAGAAAATAATTTCCTAAATCTCATCAAAATTCGAAATTGATAATCCGAAATGGATCGCATTTCAGGTGAAGTTCGAAACGTACACGCCTCAAGTGAGGTGGTGTCCCGGACGGACGGCATCCCTGGTGCCACGATACAGGAAAGCGGGATCAGCAGTTGCTCGATAGGCTGTAGCAGAGATCACTGTCTGCGGACAGCGGCTACAGCGCGGCCGAAAACTTGTGATTGGATTTCTGTGGCTTGCGCGTTGCCACTTTCTAGGAAACAATGCTGGGAATAGGGAGATTACTTGCCGCTGTCCTGCCTGCTTCGAAGCGCGCCGCCATGAAAATTGGAGCCGAGGCGCCAATGTCCCTTAAGGCAAGCGTCGACTCGCCTCGAACGGTATTTAGCGAGGCTGGCTGCAACGCAACGGGTCGCTGGATTTGCGTGGCACCGCTTGAAAATCGACCTGCCGGATGTGCGCAGGTGGAGCAAACAGGTCTCCTCTCGTTTCTTTCGGGGAATTCCTTGTTTTCAGAAGGTCCTGTCGCAACGCGTGCCCGGATCTGTGCCCCCACACGTTTCAGCTGCATGATTCCAGCAGCAGACAGCTGATCACTGTGCTCTGTTCTGCAGGCGTTTGCTTTGCAGAGAGCGCAGCCTACATTTGTGCTGCACTTGCTGGAGCAGCAGTGGTGGGTCTTGCGCTGCAGTTGCTCCGGGCAAAATGGGTTAGCAAGAACGTGGCCACTGGCGCGGAACCGAAGGGGAAAAGGTCCAAAAAGCGCGATTCGTGCGCGTTTTCACTCGTTGGGCAGGGAAAGAACCGGGAGATTGTCGAGCTGTGTTCAGGCTGCGTGGAGACCAACCGGCTACTCCGCCAGATCGCACGCGATGCCGGGATGGAGTACGATTGCTACGAGCCTTGCACCCTTTGCAAAGACCGTGTGAGCCGCCTAAAGAGCTTGGGCGAGCTCGGGTCGCCCGCTCCGAGGGCGCGCATCCCTTTCGCGGAGCGCAATTGACACAAGATGCCAAGCAGCTTTGCTAAGCTGGATGGTCATTGGTCGTGGTACCAATGACACATGCGTGCACGAAGGCCAAATCAACTCTGACACAATTACAAAAGTATTTACAATGAACCATATCGCATGATAACACGATTACAAGCTAGGCCACCAAGTCACCCCACAAGTTTGCCCCCTCAAAGTACTTCGGAAACTTTTTGCGCGGTGCCACGACGATGTGGCCGTCGTCGCATCGCTTGGTTTCCTCTTGGGAGTGACCCATATTGCCATGGTCCCAGCTGTGAGGCCCAACCTTCTTTCCTGCCAGAGGATCATCAAGTCCTTGTCTATTCCATTGAAGGTCTGGGCTTGCGCGGTGTCCTGCTGAATTGCCGTCCGCAGCTGTACAGTGGACTGCGGTAATCTGCAGCACAGCATTAGCCCCCCACGTTCAAATCACAGTGACCACGGAGCCAGACAACGCAGGGCCACAATGGTTTAAAGCCCAGAGGCGACCGCACCGTGTTGGTGCCATCGATGCCTGCCATCTTAGGATCATGCCACGCCTTATCGACAAGCACATTATCGTAGCCCGGGCGGCCGATCTGCCGCAGAAACAATCATGGAATTCACCGGCAGCAGCGCCCGCTACTGCACAACCAAACATGCAAGAGGAGAGGGGCCTGATGGCGAGGCAGGAAGTGTACCACAAATTTCGGCATGCTGTCCCAATTAATTGCACCACGGCTGTAGAAGAAGAAATCTTGGGCGTCGCCTTGAAATCTCTTCCCCCTGGCTTGCAGCTTCGTCACTTCGTCGTCTGATTCAACTCGATGGTCCTCCGCTCTCACATCTACGTTCCAGCGGTGCCCGAAGACAAGAACACCGTTGAGCTTGCCTTGACGGACAAGAAGACTGTACAGACGTTTGATCTGTGAAAAGGAGGTGCGCGCAGATCAGAAGATAGAAAGCTGTTCATCGATGGTATTCCGGCACATGACTCGACGCTTACGTGCACCTGAGAGCATTTCAGCAGCAACGGCTTGCTACTGCCAGACAAATCTGAATTCAAACCTCTAGCAGTGTCTCGACGAGGGAACTTGTAAAAAGAATATCACCGTTCGTATACCTGCGAGCAATACAAAGCTTCAAAGTTA
>Ga0115567_10005037_pt1 | contig 12817 bp, 9 predicted proteins | sample COGITO_mtgs_1204_2_FD_88679 | JGI IMG/M metagenome (GOLD analysis project Ga0115567, IMG submission 88679) | Pelagic marine microbial communities from North Sea - COGITO_mtgs_120412 | ecosystem: Environmental > Aquatic > Marine > Epipelagic | place: Germany:Helgoland, sampling site Kabeltonne...
TTTACTGTTGATGTCATTCGTCGGAATCCAACAGCTAGTTTGCTTACCCTCGCCGGAATAGCATGGGCAATTATCAATGAGTCAAGATCAGATGAGGAGCGTGCCAGAAGTAAAAATCAACGTTATGATAAAGCATATAGTGCCAATTTTGATAAGAGTATATATACCTCTAGAGCTGATGAAAGATATATGTTAACAAGTGAAAGCCAAGCTTATCAAGCATCGTCGTTGTATGAGCCAATGGAAGATACGTCAGAAAGTAATCCAACTGGTTGGAAAGATTCAACTCTGAAAAAAGGCGAAGAAATCGTAGAAAAAGGTCGGCACGTAAAAGAAAAAATTGCACAAAAGAGTCGTGCAGCTGGTCATACAGCAACTGATTTTTTTAGCCGCAATCCTTTAGCTGTAGGTGCTCTAGGTATTATTGCAGGTGTGACTTTAGGCAGCCTCATACCAACAAGTCGGACGGAAGATCGATTGATGGGCGACGCAAAAAATCGGGCAACCGATCAATTGGCAGCAAGCGGTGAGCGCTTGTTTAATACGGCAAAAGATATTGGTAAGGAAGGTCTTGATGATCTTAAGCACGATGTAAAAGCTGAAGTTGATAGGCAGCTTCAAGACGATAGTACAGTGGAGCGTACCCGAAAACAAGCTCAAGCTGTTAGGGGTGAACCGAAAATTAGAAGCCGAACCTCTACAACTGGGTTGTAATAAAAATAAGGCAACAATAACTGTTGCCTATTTTGTCTGAAACCACCAAGGCCTGGGTGGACACATGTGCGGGCCAGTTTCTAAAATATTGATAGGTGAGTGCCAGCGAGCGATTAAAGAAGCTTTGGAACGCCAGGTGCACAGCAACGCTAGAACACCAAATACACAATGAGCTGGAAAATACAAAGGCCCTAAAACTTGGCCTTGTAAAGTATGTTGCATTTCTTCTAACCCGAGTACTTGATCACTATGTCTTACGGCTTGTGGGTGATACACACAAGCGCCATTTGAGTGATAGCAATTTCCTGCATACACTACTACATTACCGAGTGTAACAGCTGTGGTGGACAATGGATTATTTAAAAACTGGATCGCGTTGTGCCCGAAAGTGATTGTTGGACTGGTTTTCATTATATGCCCGAGTGCATAGCCGACACCGCCATAGAGTAATCCAACAGCAGTATTTGGCCCATTCCAGATTTTACCAAGGTAATCTAAGTTGGTTGCTAGTACGGTTATAAGCGTCTTTTTCATTTTTTAATTATTCTCTTATTAGAATTGCATCGGCAGAGCATAGAACCTAGCACGCCATCTTTGACCACCTTCTTGCTGCTTTTATGCGGTAATTACCAGAGTAACCGCGTGAATTTGTCGTCAAGTGTCCGGCCAGGGCACTGTTTAATTATTTTTATCATCTTCTGGCGTGGTCAGGCTAAAGTCAAGGTCAAAACTTAAACACTAATTTGAAAAAACTTTACACCTCAACCAGCGCCTCCAGAGGCGATAACGAAATAATCAACTGCTTATTTTTGACTTGTTGGTTTTCAAACGCATTGATTGTATCTACGTGACCGTCAAAAGGTGCCTTTATTGGATGCTCTATTTTCATGGCGTCTAAAATAGCAAGTGTTTGACCTTTTTGAACTTGGGTGCCAACACTAGTGGAGATAGTCAAAATGCGGCCATCCATTGGTGCATATAGGTTGCCATCCGTCATGCCGGCGCTGGTAGTTTGGTTTTCGTAAATATTGATAACGCTTGAAAACGATCGATTGCAAAGCCAGATTTCATCATCGACCAGCTCAAAGTGATAAAGGCTTCGAATATGATCAAAAGTAATTTCTGCGCGATTGTTGGCACATGTCCAAATTTCAAGAGTACTGTCGAAAAGGCAATTGCTTTGCTCTTTATCCTCGAGAGAATAGATTTGCAATGCACATTGAATTGATTCCAAATGGTGTGATTTAAAAACGAGGTGCATAGCGTAATGTTGATTATCAATAGAGAGCAGCTGTTTTTGTGGCGGGATTAGCGCTACGGCGATACTTGATGTTAACTGCATTCGATGACAAATTTTAATGACTGCGCCGATGCTGAGTTTTTCATAGTCATCTTGTGATTCGACTAGATCTGACACCACATCTGTTGATTGTAAAGTGGATGTGTCGAACTGACCTTCTTTTACATAATCAGCATCGAGTAATCGTATTAAAAAATCGCGATTGGTTTTGATGCCACAGAGCACGGTATTTTTTAATGCGTTATTGAGGCGGCGAAGAGCCTGCGCGCGATTATCACCATAGCCAATAATCTTAGCAATCATCGGATCATAGTAAGAGGAGACGCTTAGACCCTCTGCAATACCTGCATCACAACGGATGCCTTCACCTTGTGGCGCTTGCCAGCGGCGAATCATACCGGCTTGAGGCATGTAGTTATTGGCCGGGTCTTCCGCGTACAGACGAGCTTCTATGGCGTGCCCCTTAATTTTAATTTGAGATTGCTTTAGTTGAAGCGGCTCGCCAAGTGCCACACGAATTTGCTGTTCTACTAAATCAACGCCAGTTACTAGTTCAGTTACTGGATGTTCAACCTGTATACGAGTGTTCATTTCAAGAAAATAGAAGTTAAGATCATGATCAACCAAAAACTCCACTGTACCAGCACCTACATATTGGCAGGCCTCCGCAGCCGCTACTGCTGCGTTGCCCATTTCTTCACGTAAGCTGGCTCGATTTAATGGGCTCGGCGCTTCTTCAATGACTTTTTGATGGCGACGTTGTAAGGAGCAATCTCGCTCACCAAGGTGAACGCAGTGGCCAAAGCTGTCTGCTAAGATTTGAATCTCAATATGACGACCATTAGTAATGGCCTTCTCAAGGATAAGTTCGGGATTACCAAAACCAGTTGTGGCCTCTGAGCGAGCACTTGTTAAGGCTTCAAGCATGTCTTTAGCAGCATTGACTCGTCGCATCCCACGACCACCACCACCAGCTGCAGCCTTGACCATTACTGGAAATCCTATAGTGTGGGCCTGCTCAATAAATGTTTGATTACTTTGATCTTCACCTTGATAACCAGGTATGCAAGAGACCTGAGCTGCTATCATGGCCTGTTTACTCTTGCTTTTGCTGCCCATTAGGCGTATTGCATCTGCGCCAGGCCCAATCCAGATTAATTGCTCTTGTTTACAACGCATGGCAAATTCTGCGTTCTCAGACAAAAAGCCATAGCCTGGGTGTATGGCATCTGCTTGAATTTTTTTAGCAGCATTTATTATTGCATTAATATTTAAATAGGATTTATTTGGTTCAGATGGTCCTAAATAGATGGATTCATCGGCCTCTTGTACGTGCAATGCGTTTTGATCTGCATCGCTAAAAACCGCAACAGATGTGAAACCCATTTTTTTTACGGTACGAATAATTCGACAGGCAATTTCACCGCGATTAGCAATAAGTATTTTTTCAACCAGCATCATGGGACTCCATTTCTTGTTTTTGATTCCATTTGGGTTTGCGCTTTGTGAGAAACGCCATAGTGCCTTCAACACCTTCTGCGCTTAGGGTTGCTGCTACAACTTGTTGTGCGGTTTCATTAATTTTATTAGCACTGACCGGCTCGAGTATATTTAATATACTTTTTGTTTGTTCAATCGCAAGAGGACCACAAGCTAGAATGTTCTCTAACAATGACACTAAGCGTTCGCGCAATTCCTTGTGGCTGGGACAGTAGATTGTCGATAAACCCCAGGTTTGAGCGGTTTGACCTGTTATTCGTAAGCCTTGTAACGCCATTTCTTGAGTTTTAACTAAGCCTAGTTTTCGAAATACATAGGGCATAATTTGACCGGCGATAATACCAAGTTTTGGCTCTGGCATGCCAAAAGAGGCGTTGTCTGTGCTTAAAATAAAATCACTCGCACAGGTAAGGCCCATGCCACCGCCAAGCGCTGGCCCGTCAACCAGGGCAATCACTGGTACTCGACAAAGATGCATTCGATGAAGTAGTTCACCGTAGTTCTTATTATTAAGCACCAAAGCCTGAGCACCACTTGCTCGCAATTGGCTGATTTCTTGCAAATCTGCACCGGAACAAAATTGACCTTCGCCGCCAGTAAGAATGACGGCTCTTATGGTTGAGCTTGCTTCAACTATGTCAAACACTTGTCGAAGCTTTTGGAGAATGGTGCCGTTAAGAGCATTGCGTTGCGCTGGTCGATTTAGTTGTATCTCAAGCCAGGGCGCTGTCCAGAATAGTTTGAGCTCTTCTGATGAGTTATGCTGTATCCAATGTTGTAAAGCATCTGGTGTCATGCTTGAGTTACCTCCGGCTTTATTGTTTTTTGTCGTCTTGGTAGTATATTCATGGTTTTGCAAATAATACCAAGCATCATTTCATCTGTACCACCACCAATAGAAATTAAGCGAGCATCTCGATAGCGACGATTAATCAGTGTTTCTTGCATGTAGCCGTTTCCACCCCATAATTGCAAACATTGATCAGTAACTTGCCTGGCTAATCGGCCAGCTTTAAGTTTGGCCATTGATGCTTGCTGAGTAACATCTTTACCATGAATATAATCTTCACAGGCGCCATAAAGTAGACCTCGCAAACAGGCTATTTCTGTTTTGAGTTCAGCGATTTTAAAATGAACGGTTTGGTTATCGATTAAATGCAAGCCAAAGGTTTTTCGATCTTGGCAGTACGCAATAGTTTCATCAATAGACAACTCCATGCCACGAATCGCATTAGCCGCGCCCCAGAGTCTTTCTTCTTGAAATTGAATCATTTGCATCATAAAGCCTTGATTTTCGGCGCCGATACAGTATCTTTTTGGAACGCGCACATCGTCAAAAAAAACCGGTGCTGTGTCTGAGCAGCGCATGCCCATTTTATCCAGTTTATCGCCAACGGTCACGCCTTTGGTATTACGTGGCACAATAATAAGTGATTTATTAAAATGAGCTTTACCCTCAGATGTATTGGCTAATACGCAAAAATAGTCAGCCTGGGTGGCATTGGTAATCCACATTTTTTGACCATTAATAATATAATCATCATCATCAGTTTTTGCTTGGGTTTTAATTTGCGCAACATCAGAGCCAGCGTGAGGTTCGCTAACGGCGATGGCAGCAATGGCTTCGCCATTAATTGAGGGAATCAAAAATTCTTCTCGTAGTTCATTGCTACCAAAGCGAGCCAATGCAGGGGTTGCCATGTCAGTTTGTACGCCTATAGCAAGTGCCACACCTGCAGCGTTAACACTACCAAGGGCTTCTGCTGCAATCATTGAGTATGAATAGTCTAAGCCCATACCACCATAAGCCTCGGGTTTACTGATACCAAGTAATCCAAGTTTGCCCATTTCTTTAAAAATTTCGTGGGCTGGGAAGGGCGGACTTTTTTCCCATTTATCACAATGAGGGTTTAATTGTTGCTCGACAAAATTTTGGACGGTTCTTTGTAATTCCATGTGCTCTTGAGTTAATTGCATCGGTGATCTCCCTATTTATAAAAACGTGCTCATTTAGTGTCGTGGAATGCCAAACTGATTTTTCTTAAGTGTAAGTGACAGAGCATTGCGACATAAATGCAGTACATAAATCAGTACGGCGCGAGTTTGGGTTGGTTCTATTATCCCATCGTCCCAAAGGCGAGCAGAGCCATAAGCAGCTGTGGATTCCTTATCAAATTTAGCTTTCGTTGAGCTTTCTAAAAAGTCGAGCATTTTCTGATCCGGCTCAATACCTTTACGTTTTTGCGACTGCTCCGACACAATTTTCACCACCTTTCCAGCCTGATCACCACCCATTACTGAAGTGCGGCTTGTTGGCCAAGCGAAGATAAAGTCTGGATCAATGCCACGTCCACACATGGCATAATTACCTGCACCATAAGAGCCACCAATTACGATAGAGATCTTAGGAACACTGGCATTGGTAACGGCTTGAATAAGTTTGGCGCCCTGTTTTATAACTCCATTTCGTTCGCTTTCACTGCCGACCATAAAGCCTGTAGTGTTGTGTAAGAACACTAGTGAGCGAGATGTTTGCTCGCATAATTGAATGAAGTGTGCGGCTTTTGCAGCCCCTGCAGCAGTGATTGGCCCATTATTGCCTATGATGCCGCAGGTCACGCCACCAATATTTGCAAAGCTGCAAAGTGTATGCTGATCGTACTCTTGTTTAAATTCTAAAGCATCACTATTGTCCACAAGACGAGTGATGATTTCTTGCACTTGGTAGGGTTTTTTAGGGTCGTGTGGCACCACGCCAATAACCTCTTCAGTTGGTGTGCGCGGTTCAACATAACTGGTTGGGATTGAGACATTGTGCCAATTTAGCAGCTCGACGATATGTCTTGCTTTAGTAATGGCATCAAGATCGTTTTCCGCAAGAAAATCTCCAGAACCTGTGGTGCTCGCATGTAATTCACTACCGCCGAGCGTCTCATCGTCCACAGTTTCACCAATAGCCGCTAATACTAGAGGCGGGCCAGCCAGATACATTTGACTTTGTTGTCGAACTAAAATGACATAATCAGAGAGAGCTGGTTGATAGGCACCGCCAGCTGTGGCGTTACCGTGCACGATGGTGATTTGAGGAATACCTGCTGCTGAGAGGCGTGATTGATTTGCAAAGCTTGTGGCGCCCTCGACGAAGATATCACTGGCGTGGTGTAGGTCTGCACCACCGCTTTCAGCAAGTGTAATAATTGGTAGCTTTTGCTTTAGTGCAATATTTTGGAGGCGTAAAGATTTTTTTAAGCCGATAGGAGAGATAGTACCGCCTTTGAGAGCAGAATTTGAAGCCACAATCATACACTGAGTCCCAGCGACCTGACCAATACCCGCAATAATTCCACCACCGGCTTGACTACCGTCTTTGTCACCATACATTTCGAAGCCAGCTATGGTACAGAGCTCTAAAAAAAAGCTACCCGGATCGAGCAGCGCTTGTATTCGAGCTCTTGGAAGTAGCTTGCCCTTCTTATCGAACTTTGGCTTTTGTGACAATTGGTGTTGGTGCATGGCATCAATAATGGATGATACTTTTTGCCATTCAAGAATATGACGCTCAGCGTTGTCTTGAAATCCAATATCTTTATTATTGAGTAAGGCCCGGACTTTTGCGTTTAGCTCAATCATTCTGAAATCCTTTTCATTGGTCAATAATCTGGCGCTTAGTTAAGGCTCTATACATTAGGCAGGTGCAGTTTCGCAAAAACCTTGATAGCCATGGGATCGATCATGTTCAGCTAATGGAAACACTGGATTACCAAGCGATGCAGCCCCATCCACTCGTAAGGTCGCTCCAGATATAAAGCTTGCGGCAGGCGAGAGTAAAAAGCAAACAGCAGCACTCACTTCTGCTTCCGTTCCTAATCTCTTTAATGGCACAGCTGCTTTAAGCTTTGGAATAAATGCTGTCACTGGTCCTGTATAACTCGCCATACCTGAAGATTGAATCCAACCAGGCGCCACTGCATTAACTCGAACACCACAGCAAGCCCATTCAACTGCCGCCGTTTTTGTAAGATTATCCATACCACTTCTAGCGGCGCCAGAGTGCCCCATACCAGGCATGCCACCCCACATGTCCGCCACTATATTAACTATTGCGCCACCGGTTTTATTCATAGATTGGGTAAATACAGCTTTTGCCACTAGAAAACCACCAACTAAGTTAGTTCGAACTACGGTTTCAAACCCTTTTTGATTCATCATAGCAAGGGGAGAGGCGTATTGGCCTCCAGCATTATTAACCAAACCATGTATAGCGCCATACTGTTCAATAAAATAAGCAATAGTGGCGTTGACTTGAGCCTCGTCTCTTATGTCACAGGCTTTAAAATAAGCTTCACCAGCGTATTGCTGAAGTTCTGTAACAACCTTTAGTAACTTATCTTCTTTTCGCCCTAACAGTAAAGGCGTGCCACCTAAAGCGGCTACTTCATGGGCAATACAACGGCCAATACCAGAGCCACCACCTGTAATTAAAATATGTAAGCCAGCAAAGCAGTTTTTTCGAAGAATAGAATTATAATATGTCATGCTACTTTTTTCCTTAATTAAAGGGCTCTTGGTTATAGTTCTGCAAGAGTTGAAGCTGCCAAGGGTATTTGAATGGATTCGTTAAGCAATAATTGTGCATATCCTTTTCCTTGGCCGTCTACTCGAAGACTTGCAAAGCCACCATCACCAAGTACATCATGTAGTACGAAATTCATAGCAAAAATCCCCGGTAATTCATAGGATTTTACCGTACTGGTTGGCTTATCTAAAAATTTTCGAAAAGCGTTGGCTACAAATTCTTCGGTCACGTATTTTTTTAACAGTGCCCAATAGCGCGGGTGTCGCGCAATAAGCCCAATATTAGCGTTATCGCCTTTATCACCGCTTCGCCCATAACAAAATTCAATCAGTTGAACGTGTTGCCCAGGTGCAAATGAATGGTCGTCATCAGGCTCAAAAGTTTGCAGTGGCGGTGACTTTACAGTTGGTGACACCACGTGAGGCTTGTCAATTATCACTGGATACTGTTCGTTCTGAAAATACACAGTTTCTTGCACTTCGGTTCTTGGAATTAGACAGGTAAAAAGTTTGATCATTGGATGAACCTTTGGTCGGCCAGCGGTAAGTTGACATAAACCTGGTGCCAGTGCAGTAGATGCCTGAGCAAGTTCCTTTGAGAATATTATCAAGGCTTTTTTATCTTTATGTGTTGCGCTAATTTTAAGGACAATTTCACTGTGACGCTTTGGCTCTGTTGGTCTTGGTTCGGTGAGGCTTGTGGCGCCTGTACCGATATAGTCCACATGATACTGTGAGAAGTCGACTAAGTTATTTTTTAATAATAATTGACTTACTTTTTCTTGAATTGCAGTAGCAATTAATTTAGCTTTATTAAAAGCATCCAAGCCATAAACAACAAAAGCTGTGGCTGTTTTATAGCCATCTGGGTAAGTGCCTGCCACCTTTAATGTACTGGTTGGTGCTAAGCCTTTTGCGCCAGACACTTTTACTCGATCTCGAATTTGCTCCAATCGAACTTGAGTCCAGTCACAGACAACATCAGGTAAAATATAAGCGCTAGGGTCGCCGATTTCATATACAAGTTGTTCTGCTACAGTGTTGTTTGATATCAAACCACCAGTGTTCGCTGGTTTATCTACCATAAAAAAATCATCGTTGGTAAATTCAATAATTGGAAAGCCTATATCTGTATAGCTCGGAACCTCTTGCCAGTCGGTGTAGTTACCACCGCAAGCTTGAGTACCGCATTCAATAAGGTGGCCTGCGAGGGATGCCTGTGCCATTTTATGGTAGTCACCGGATGTCCATTTAAATGTATACATTAATATTGCAAGCACCATGGCGGAATCTGCAACTCTACCCGTAATCACAATATCTGCGCCAAGTTCCAAGGCTTTTTTGATTCCTAGATAGCCGGTGTAAGCGTTCAGTGTCACTAAAAGGTTTGGAATGTCAGTGTTAGGCGCCTGGACTGAAAGAGTGCCACTTTTAATAGCAGAGTGGAGATGGGTTACATCATCGCCAATAACGACGGCGATTTTCAAATTACTTTTTTGTGAATGCAGTTCTTGTTCTAATGCTTTGCCGCAGGCCAATGGATTAACGCCGCCGGCATTTGCAATAATTTTTACTTTTTTTTCTGTAATTAATGCATGATGAGGGACAATGGTATCTCTTATAAAATCAAGAGCATAGCCTTTATTTGGATCTAACATTCGTTGGCCGGCCATAATCGACAGCGTCACTTCTGCTAAATAGTCGTAAATTAAATAATTAACATTGCCTCGTTCAAGCAATTGTTGAGTGGATGTCAGGGTGTCACCCCAAAAGGCGCTTGCGCCGCCGATACGAATACTTTCTGGTGTTTGTGCCATCTCTTCCATAAGACAATCCTTTTTTTAGCAAATATTGGCTATTTTAGCGTAATTAGGCTCTTCCTGCCCTCGTTCTACGACTTATACATTGATTTAATTGGTAGTTATGTAAGGGCCTATTGCCTTTATTGGGCCGCTAATGGTATGTTGCTCCAATCAGTTGTTTGATGGATTGAAAAGTGTCAGCTCTGAAAGCCTAATAACCAATATACCTAAAACCTAAACGCTTTAGGTATAACTTTAAAAATAATAATAAATGAGGAGATCGCAGTGTCTATAATGTCACATGCAGACCAAATTAATCGTGTTGAAAACCTAGAAGAACCTTCAACTAATACGCTAATTCCTGCCGAAAAAAAGAGCCCTAAAAGAGATGCGGATGCTCGCGGTCGAATTTTAGATATCGCTCTAAAGTCTTTTGCAAATAGAGGTTTTGACGGTGTTTCGACAACTGAGCTTGCAAAAGCCGCAGGCGTAACTCAGCCGCTCATTCATTACCATTTCAAAAGCAAGAAAGCGCTATGGCAAACTGTTGTTCGAAACAGTTTTGCAGTTTTAAACGAAGAGTACATACAACCTCTACATCAAATCAGTGGTTGTACAAGCCTTGCTCGGGCCGAAAGAGCCATTGAAGATTTTGTAGGCTTTGTTGCAAGACGAACCGAGTTTGTCAAAATATTAATGTCGGAAAGCACGCAAAGTACTGCTCGACTTGAATGGTTATCAGAAGAGCTGCTTGAGCCGTGTATGCAAGATCTACAAGAAGCCTATAAAGAAGGTGTAAATCTTGGTATTTTAGTTGATATGCCAATGGCGCAATTGTTTTCGCTAGTACTTGGCGCTGCTAGTCAGTTTTTTGTAATGGGTGCGCTAAATGAGACCTTATTTAAAGTGGACGTTAGCCTCGATGATCATATTAAAATTCACACTTCAACAGTTGTGAAGATGCTGAAGCGAGCACTCATTATTACTTCTTAATTCGGTTGCATACGACCATTAAAAAAGCCCCGGACTTTAACGAGTTCGGGGCTTTTTTAACACTCCCTAGTTTACATTAATGCAAAGTCAGGTTTTTTTTAGATGTAGAGCCTTTAATTTGCAGGTCTTCCGATAGTGTGTTTATGAGATCATGGCTGCCTGGGGCTACAGTTTGAGTTGGCCTTTTAATCTTAATGTTCTCTGGTATATCTATGTGCAGAGGAAACGCAAGGCAATAAAGCCACTTACCCTCATGTTGATAGTGATGAAATTCCATTGAAAATTGGCTTTGCAATTTAATCAAATCTAGCATGCCTTGCGTCGCTATTTCGCTCCATCGGGAAAATAATGCTGGTGTTTGGCTTGATGGTGTTTCAAAAAGCCCAGTTTTATTATGGCCTTGCACAAAAAACTGAAGAGTAAATGTAGTTTGCGTTGTTTTAGCTTGAAGCTTAATAAAGCTTGATTGAGGCTCGCTGAAGGCGTGATTTATAATCGCTTCTGGCACTTTTTGATGTTGTAACCTATCAACAATTGGTAATGCTATGCAGGTATAGAGGCTTACCAGCGCATCTGAGATCTCTTGAATATCGCCAAAAATCTGCGCCTTAGTCGAGAGATCGTCCACTGTGTCGATATCCATAAAAAGCGGGTTCTGCCCAAGTGCTACGAAATTTGCAGCTAATTTTGTCTGATGAATTAATGGTAATAGTGTATTTATTACATCTAAGCATGCAAAAGGTATCTTTGTTGGACCTATTATCTGTTTACTTTTAAGTTTTGAATTCACCTTACTCAGTTCTTTAATGCTTGAATCAATGGCGTCTAAATGGAAAGCCAGGTCTCTATTGGCAAAATAAGCATTAAATGAAGCGGGATCTATTTTCAGCTTGTGCGCGAGGTGGTTAAATTGGTGGCTCGTGTGATCGTGAATATTTTTTACTTTTGCTACAGCATTTTCAATTGCTTGGATGGGATTTGCTTGCACATGAGCAGATTGGCTGAGTAGCTGTTGAGCCATATGTAAGTGAGCGCTGGTCACTTGATGAGTAGAGGTTAGATCTGGAATTGACCCTGGCAGCACGTTTTGAATTTTTCTACTCTTACGAGCATTTTTTTGCCTCGCCAATACAAGATAGCAAAGTGCGATACCAACGCACAAACCTACGTAAAAAAAGTTACTTGGATTCACGGTTTCAAAATAATAAGAGAGCATATTAGCCTTAACCTAAAATTCTATTACATCACTGACACAAAATACACTCCTTAAGAATAGTCAGGATTTTAGGTTTTAGCCAATATACCTAAAGCGTTTAGTTTTAATCTCTTTGCGTTGATTTTTTCAAGCGAGTCACTAATAAAAATGCAGGTGTGATAGGGTGATCAAAATAATGAATCTTATTAAGCGTCACTTGACGTTGCTGGTCTAAAGTCAGCACAGGCGCTAATGCTACTTGAGTGGCAATGGGTGTACTTTGTTCTTCGGGCAATAAATCGTCAAACAGCGTGGTGTCCACTTCATTGATAGGTTGATTCAATGATTGCTCAAGGTTTTGGTTTTCTGCAATGGCTTCGGGCTGCAATGACCAAGTATCCACCATCGTGAACTTAAGTGTAGCGACTAATGCTGATCGTTCTTGCAAGCGAAGGCTTCCAAAGCCTAAATTATACTCAGAACTATTGCTAATACTGGTTTGAATTGCATGAGTCAACCGTTTTTTGGATTGAGGTTGCGTCCAAACACTGGAATAAAGAATAGAATACTGGCCGCTAGATGTTATTTTTTTCAAGTTTGAGGTCAGATCGCCGCTGGATTGGGCTGGCTGTTCGTCCGTGGTTAAACTTTCCACTTGGCTCAGTGTGTTAGCTCTTTGTTCTGGTGTGGATCGCCACTTTTCAGACTCAAGCGCTTGCTGGCTGGTGTTTTGTAAAA
>Ga0115567_10005038_pt1 | contig 12815 bp, 9 predicted proteins | sample COGITO_mtgs_1204_2_FD_88679 | JGI IMG/M metagenome (GOLD analysis project Ga0115567, IMG submission 88679) | Pelagic marine microbial communities from North Sea - COGITO_mtgs_120412 | ecosystem: Environmental > Aquatic > Marine > Epipelagic | place: Germany:Helgoland, sampling site Kabeltonne...
AAGCGGCAGCAGCTAAAGGTAATCGCGAGATGTTGAAATACTGTTTCTATAATGGTTGCCCGTGTGATAAAAACGCTTCGTGTAAACAAGCTGCTCTTGGAGGACACCTCGACTGTGTTCGATTTCTTTTCGACAAAGTGAAACCTTCGCGAGATATGGAAGAAGAAGTGGCAGGACAAGCAACAGGTGCTGGTCACGTGGAGATCTTGAAATATATCGTCGAAGAAAGAAAGATATCTGATGTAGCAAAGCTCGCCTGCGCGGGACAAGCTGCGTGGCAAGGCCACCTCAATTGCCTTCAATACTTAGTCGAAGAGGCGAAAGTGCCTCTTGACAACTGGCGATACATCGCTTCGGCTCGGATCTTAAAGCACCACGACTGCCTAAACTACTTGCTCGAAAAAGGATCTCCAGAACCAACGGACGAAGAATACGATTTGTTTGACGAGGAACAACAACAACTACGCTTCAGAACAGCGATTGCGAGGTTAGCGGGATTTCCGGGATTCTGATAGCGACGAAGAGAGAGAGAGACTGAGAGAGAGACTTGAGAGAAAGAGAAGCCAAAAAAAGGGCGACACAAAGAACACGTAACGCACAGAATAAATAAACAACAACACATACGCACACACACAGAATACCACTTGTAGTACTTCTCTAATAAAACGAAAACGAAAGAGCGACGACATCAAAAAATGAAGCGAGGCGCGGCGTCGTCTGCGAATCAAGCGCTCAAATTAACCATGGACATGTTCCGCTCGAGAACGAAAACCGGGAAACGAGAGGCGAAAAATCTCTTGTTTCCCTTAGCGCAAAAGCTGACGGGCGAAGGCATCATCGAAAAACCAAAATGGTTACAGGCGATGGAACGGGTTCACCCGGCGAACACGGCGATTGGGATGAACGATTTCCTCGCCGAGAAGAAAGAGAAGATCGTCTATCCCGAGGATAAGTTAATCAGGGCGTATTATAATCGAAGGCCGTTGGCAAAGTTGGAAGCGATCGATATGCACGCAGGTGAGAGAAACGAAAAGGAAGAAACCTCTTCGTCGTCCTCTTCGAAAAAGAACAAAAATACAGGCAGACATTTCGTGAGACAGTTTGCATTGAGACAGTTGGAATACATGAACCAAAAAGCGCAACCGTTAATTAGGACGAAGCAATATCCATCCGGACGAAAATATACGGAAGCAGAAGCTAGGGAACTGGTTGAGAAAGAAGCGGAAGAAGAACGGCGTTTACTGGCGAGGAACCGAGAAGGCGATGAAAATCCATTCGTACCAACTTTGATTAGTAAAATTAAAGTCGATCCAAACCTTTTAGAGGTCATTAATAAAGAAGAGGAGAGCTATTGGATGAAGAATAAAGAGACGAAAGCGTCGAACGCGGCTTTAGGATTAGATGGTAAATCCGGCATCGTCGGTAGATTTAGTCGAGGCGCCATGCGAAAGAAACGAGAAGAAAGAGATTCGCCGTCGTCCAACACTAGCAGCGCTTCAACAACAAGTACAACAACAACAACAACATCAACATCAAAAGTAGACGTTTAGGAAATAATAATAATAAGGTTAATATTAAGAAACTATAGTATTGCTTTGTTATCAAAAGAAGGGTTTCATCCTTCCGCGTGCCACACGTTGTTCGTTTTCCGAAACACGACTTCCCGCATGATGTGAATGCTATTTCTATTCTTCTTCTTCATTTTACTATTATTATTATCTTCTCTGTCTTCCTCTTTGTCTTCGTCTACCATCATATCGAATCTAAATTCCACCGGGCCTCTTTCTTGATCCCCGGATATCCCGCGATATTTCCCCGTCTGTAAAATCTCAATCTCTCGTTTCATCCGTTTCCACCTCTCGCCGTTTTCCATCGTCCCTTTTAAACTCTCCATGAAATATACTCTATCTTCTTCCTCTAAATCGGGAGGCGCGAATACTTTCACGAACTGTTCGATCTTATCTTCTTTGCACAGTTTATCCAGAACGTCCACGTAGAGTTTGAGTTGCATGTTTTCTATTTTATACGAAGACGTTTTCCATTCCTCCTCTTCTTCGGTTTCGAGTGCTTTTTTTTCCATCTCCGAGTACATGAAATCATCATCATCATTTTCATCGATATCGTCTTCATTATTTTTCATTTCCAACGACACAGTATCGCGCGTCTTCAAAGCCAAGTTGGCTTTCTTATCATCGTTGTCGTCTTCTTCTCTCTTCTTTACCATTAGTATTAGTATTAGTATTAGTATTAGTATTAGTATTAGTATTAGTATTAGTATTAGTATTCGTTTGGTATTATTATTTATGACGCACAAACAAACAACTGCAGTGATGAGAAAATGAGAAAAGTTAGTTTTTGAGATTCGAGCGAAAAAAGGAAAAAAGCGGCTGTCGCATGACCTGATGACAAAAATATCTCTAAGAGAATTCTCTGCATTAGATACACACACGACACACACACACATAATACGAATAAACTATGAACGATAAAGATCAATTAAAGAGAGATTTGCACAAAGCTCTGTTAAACTCAAAAGTCATCGCGTTCCCGATCGCAGTCAGACAAGCGTGGCACTCCTCCGGGACGTACGATAAACACAGTAATACCGGTGGGTCGAACGGCGCGACCATGCGATTTGCCCCAGAGAAAGACGACCCGGCGAATAACGGGTTAGGCATCGTTCGAGACATGCTTCACGAGGTGAAGAAAGTACACCCGAACATATCCGAGGCGGATTTGTATACCTACGCCGGGGCGTTGGCGGTAGAATTCGCCGGTGGGCCGCACGTGCCGTACTTGTTCGGGAGGACGGACGATTCGACGAACGCGAGGTGCCCTATGCACGGACGGTTACCGGACGCGAGTCAAGGAAAAGACCATTTGAGAGACGTGTTCCACAGAATGGGCATGAGCGATCGAGACATCGTTGCGTTGAGTGGAGCGCACACGTTAGGACGGTGTCACTTCGTTCGAAGCGGATACGATGGTCCTTGGACGCACAATCCTCTGAAGTTTGATAACGAGTATTTTCGAAACTTGGTGTCCTTGACCTGGGTACCGAGAGAGTGGGACGGAGAGATGCAATACACGGATAAAGAGACGAAAACGCTGATGATGTTACCGACAGACGTGGCGTTGATACGAGATGGAACGCTTCGCAAGTACGTGGAGTTATACGCGAAGGATCAAGAGGCGTTTTTTCGCGATTTCGCGGACGCGTATTCGCGGTTGTTGGCGTTGGGCGTCCCGCACTGCTGTCCGCACGCGCAAGCGCAGAAAGCTGGAGAGATGAAACGGAAATCGGCCAAGTTTCGCGAGAGCGCGATGCACGGTGTCGTGGAGATTAAAAAGTTAGCAGAGGGTGCGGACGTGAGAGAGGGTGATCCAGGGAGCGGGAGAACGGCGTTGCACAAAGCGGCGTATTGGGGACACGCGCACACGATTCAAACGTTGGTCGATTTGGGCGTCCCTCTCAACGCGCAAGATTCCGATGGCGATACCGCGTTACACGATGCCGCCAGGTTTGGTCACTTGGAAGTCGTGAAGCAGTTGTTGAACGCGCGAGGTGTTGATATCGGTTTAAGAAATAGACAAGGATTGGACGCTTTAGGATTGGCGAAAGAATACGGGAAACGAGACGTCGCGGACGCGTTGGAACAGTTCAAAAGGAACGGCGGCGTAAGCAGATTATAACAACCATAACGACAGCGCTCGCTGCGAAATGGGATATTAATATTGAAATGATGTCAAAGCTAATACTCTGCGTCTAAATTCGCCGATCGGTCTCGCATGAGCAACACGAATAAATTTCCTTTATCGCCTCTCGAAATTCTTAAATCCTCGTCTACGAAAGTCGTGTCTAATTTCCCTTTCGCGCTTTCCGGCGCGTTGATTTTAATCAACCCGCCGAACAATCCGAATTTCTTAAACTGTACATCCACGCTCGATTTCGTGGTTGGCGTTAACTCCGCGCTCACTTGGTTAAAAAATGGCGCGCTTTCGCTATTAAACGCTCGTAAATTCTTCGCGTCGATGGTTTGGTAAATCGGCCCAGACGGTTGAAAAATTTTCGGTTTCGTCAAGCCTAAAATCGACGCCGACGTCGTGTACATCAACTCCCATTTCCCGTTTATCTCCTCCGTTTCTAACGCGTTTTTACGTTTCTGCGTGTTTTCCACTTTTTGAGCCAGTAAGTCAATCTCTTCTTTATCCTCTTCGCTCGCGCTCGCGCCTCGCTCGACGGTTGCGATTTTGGATAAAAGCGCCTCTTTCAACTCTTCCACGTTCAATCTTTTATTACTACTACTACTCCTTGATGTTGTGACAGCAGATTTAATCGTCTCTTCGACTTCCGAGGATTTCTGTTTCGCGAATTCCATCGCGTCTTCCAAGAATCCTCCTCTTGGTATTACTGCGCTTTTCTTCTTCCTAAATGCTTTTCTTCTAAAAGTGATGATGTTTCTCGTGTTGCTGATTGGATGACGACGACGACGATGAACAGCAGAAGCACGAGTAAAAGGAGGAGGAGGATTAGCTCGGCTTTGCATCATCATCTTCATCATCATCTAAAGAAGAAGACGGAAAGATTATTTTTTTTTGTGGATTGTGGAGAAATTTTGTATTCCCTAACGAACAATCTTATATCATCGCTGTTAACGAACTATCTAACGAACGAACTAAAAACGCACTCCGACGTCTCCACGAGCGACTTACTACAGAACCCACGCTTACCACCTGGACATATATCAGAATTACCGCATTTTCTCGCACAATTAGCTCTGGGCAAACCTTTCGCATTTGCCGGCGTTTCCGGGTGTTTCTCGTCGTAACAGTACCCGGGTTTGGGCACCGGATGCCAGGCGGTCTTGGCGCACACCAATCCGGGCGCGCAGTTTTTGCATTCTTCGTCACTTTCTTGTTGTAAACACGGTTCGCCCATTTTGTGCGTCGCGTGGCGTTCTTTCAGCCACATCTCTAACCGGTCGCCTTCTTTATCGTCTCGAAACGATTGACCTTCGTTTGGCGCTTCGCCGTTGTAATAGTGATAATACACGTTGCCTTTCCACTTGCGGAAGAAACCGTAGACTTTGACTTGGTCGCAGAGCTCCGTGGCTAAGAGTAAACCGTAAAACCCGTTGGAGACGACGCCTTTGTCGGTGTACGAAATAGCCAACTCGTGGAAGTCTGGGTCAATCGCGAACAATTTTTTCTTCACGTTTATATCGTCTTCGTGTTTGACTTTAAATCTCGTCCATTCGTCCAACGCGTCCGGGGTTGTGCAATGTTGCAGAACCATTTCCTCTTTCGTCTCCCTAAAGCCCATGTGCAATCTGTTCACTAATCTGTAATCCGTTCGCGAGCCTACTTTCTTCTCGAAGCCTTTGATAGGCCCCGCGTTTAAGCGAATAATAACATCCGCGCTATCAATCTCTTCACCTAAATCGTACGCCAACAACGTCCCTCCGTTGCCGATAACCGCGCACACGTTCTTCTTTCTAAAACTATTATTATTATTATTACTACTACTACTTTTTCTATTGCTCCTCGTCAATAATATCAACCGTACCTCGTCTTCTTCCGGAATGACTCTGATCAAATCTCTCTTCGCTTTACCTAACGAGTAATGCTGCAACGTATCTCTCAACTTTTTCCTCGGAAACGGAATCTCTTCGTTCATTTTCCTTCTGCGTTTGTTCATCACGAACGACCCTTTGAACGACGGCTTCTTCGAATCTTCTTCTTCTTCTTCTTCTTCTTCTAACTGTCGTTTCTCCCCTAACTCTTTCAGTTTAGAAACCAAGTTCTCGTTCATAAACCCGAGCTGTTTGGAAGCGCCCGTACCGCTGCCGCCAATCCTGTGCTTATTATTATTACGTTTCTGATGATGGATGTTGTTGTTGTTTAGCAAAATCGACGTATTGTGTTCCTCCTCCTCCTTCTCGTTATCGTCGTCGTTATCGTCGTCGTTTTGCTGCTCATGTTGCTCATGCTGCTGCGCGTTGTTGTTGTAATCAACTTCATCATCATCATTCTCAATCGCGGGGGTGGCGACTTTGTTTCCCCGGAAAGAAGAAGACAAAGAAGAAGAAGAAGAAGAGAGAAACGCACAAAGCAACGAGAACAAAAGAAAAGAGAAACAGCAGAGAAGGAATTTCGCTCGGTGTCGACGACGGCGGTATTCCCTTTTCGGAGGTGGTGCGCCCATTTTTATGAGTCTATTTTGCCGTCTTTGGATTATCTTGATGAAAGTGGAGAAAGACATTTTTTAATAAAATACGAATACGAGTTCACACTTCTTATTCTTCTCTACATTACAACACTACAACTGATCGTCTAAACCTCCTTTCGTGTTGTTCCTGCTCTTGACTAACTCGAAGGACTGACCGGGCGACATCGCGGTCGCACCAGCTCTGGGAGATGTGGCCATCAGTTGGACGCTGTCGCCTCGCGCGAGTTCTTCTTCGGAGAGGGAATACTCGTCACCATTTTTCTCCAGGTCGACGATGACTTGATGATGACTGGACCCGTTTGCTACTAAGGGATTTCTATCGCTATTCTTGTTATTGCCGCCGTTTTTGTCGTCGTCGTCGTCGTCGTCGTCGTCATCGTTCGAGAACTTGACGTAATTCATCTTCCCTTTCTTCTTTGAATCCGTCCCGCTCCGAGGAGAATTACCTAATATTCCTCCTCCTCCTCCTCCGGCGCCTGCCACGGGTGAATTCGGTACCGACCCGTGTCCACCACGTCCCAGGCATCGATTAAACTTTCTCTGTATCCACTCCGTGTTGTTTTCTACGAACGTTTTGATGTCGTACAAAACGTCTCTGACGTCGAACAAATCGAACAAATTATCCGTCAATTTCCTTCTCGACATGGTCGAGTTCAACCCGATGTTATAGCCGCCCACCGGTCCTATTCCCCCGTCTGCTTTATATTCATCCGCCGGGAACGCGTATAAATGCAAAAGGGCGAAGAAAAACATCTCCACGCAAATTAAAAACTCTTGAATTGCATTCGCACAATCCGCCTTGTCGTAATCCGACCACGTCGGATCGATCCAATTCACCCTAATGATGCCTCGATTGACTAAAAACGCAATCAACACGGATTGCCAGAAACTAAAGAAAATGATCGCTTTAACGCTCGCAAACTTATAGAAAGGACTAATCGGCGCTAACTCTTCTCTCGTCGCCCGGTACAACAAAACTAAGCAATACATCGCCCAGGCTGCGCTCAAATTATTCACAAACGCCAAGTACGGGTACGACACGTACGGATTCATAATCTGCCCGTCGCCGTACACCCCTTTCGCTTCGGTTAAAAACGCAATCGACGCACAAAACGGTCTCAACGTCACAAACTGTATGATCCCGTGTCTACAAAACCGCACGAACGGCTCTCCTACCCTCGGTGGTCCTAATATAACGCTTATTGGCCATAAATGGTGCTGCCTAGGTTTCCTCGCCAACGCGTGTTCTAACCCGGGCACGCAAAACTCTTGCAAATACACCATGCAATACGTGTAAAAGTTCCAAACCACGTACGCTTCGTAACACTCTCTCACTGTATCTAAATAAATAGTCGCTTTCTTATATCTCAGCGCGAACCAACAATCAATCGCGTACACCGGTACCATCGCCAATATCCGAATAACGTGCCTTTGCAATTTCGGAGCTCGATAGTTTTCCAGATGTAAAATAACTTCGTAAAACGTAATCGGAATGGAGAGCATCGCAAAAACGCCCGCGATGAACCAGGCTATGTATAACTGTTCGTAATCGTGTTTGTGCATTTGGTACGCGACGACTGGGATGGCAATCAAAATCAAAAGGTTGAGAATCACCCAGACTGTTTTTAAGATTTTCCTCAAGATTGTTCCAATGCTCCACTGATAGGAAGACGTTAACGGCGCGTTCGGGTGAATAGAAGAAGCATCCGACGATGAACCACCGGCCATTTTTACGTCGTTTACAACAACAACAACAACACGGAGCGCTTCTCTTTTTTCTTCTCTCTTCTATTTCTTCTCTTTCTTCTCTCTCTCGTTGTGCTTTGTTCGCACTTCTTTATTCGCGTGAATATTTATGAAATGAATTTAGACAGAAAGAAACGGCTAATTAGTGCAACAACAACAACAACAAGAAAATGTAAAACTACTACTACAACACTCTGAACCTCTTCATTCGTCTTTTAACTGTTGAATGCGAAAGTGATGATGAATCACATCATCAACTGGCAAACTTTTGCTTCAAATCTCTCTCGTCTATAATCGCGGTCTTCTTATCCTTCATGCTTTTACTTCTCGCTCGATTGAAATTTTCGTAGACGATATCCAACTGTTTTCGATCAACCTCTCGCATGCGAGAGAATCCGCTTTTCCGGGCTAAGCGAACGTCCTCGGCGGTAATGGACGGGACTTCGGTCGGGTTTGGGAGAGTAGGATCGAGTTTCAAAGCTTCTTCGTGCGCTTGAATCACGCGCGTGGCGGCGTTGACTGAGCAGTTGCTGAGTAAACCTTTGATGTCGGCGCCGGTGGAGCCGTTCGGCATTTCTTTCGCCGCGATGGCGCAAAGGTTTACGTCTGGGTCTGTCTTGATATTTCTGGTGAGTTTCCACATGATGTCGTATCGCTCTTTCTCCGTTGGCCAGTCTAAGAAGAGCAAGTTGTCTAAACGGCCCGGACGTAATAAAGCGGGATCCATCGTGTCCGGTCTCGACGACGTGGCGATGACGTACACTCCTCGTAACTCTTCGAATCCGTCAATTTCCGTCAACAACTGGTTGACTAATCGGTCCATGACGCCGGCGTTATCGGAGCCTCTTCGAGGACATATAGAATCAAACTCATCGAAGAATAAGCAGCACGGCGCAGCGGCGCGCGCGCGTTTGAATACTTCTCGAATGGCTTTCTCGGATTCGCCGATAAATTTGGACATGATTTCAGGACCTCGGACTTTTATGCATCGCATGCCGGATTCTGTAATCGCCGCGTGCGCGACGAACGTTTTCCCGACACCTGGAGGGCCATAAAGGAGGACATTCGTTTTCAGACGCAAAGGGCACTGCGCAAAAACTTCCGGAAACTGTCCGGGAAGAATCATGCAATCCTCGAGTAACTTTTTTACCCCTTCGTATCCACCAATGGCATTTAGACCACCTTCGATTGTATACACGGATGGATCCGTGAGATTTAAACCTTCGTCGCCGCTCGGTTTGATGTCCACTCGCGCTTTTTCGTAATCGTCTACCGTTAATGGGATGAACTCGTGATCTCCACCGTGTTTTCGCTTTTGAAACTCAGGATCTTCGTCTAAGTTTAACCGTTTGAACGCGTTTTGAATTGCGCGAGTGACGAGAATGTCTAAATCCCGTAAGTCGTATCCGATTGTTTTTCTGTCTTGCGCAATATCCTCCGCAACGTCCTCGGAGGTGGAAAAGTTCAAGCCGGCGGAAATTAACATTAAAGACTCTTTACGAGCGTCGTCTTCCATAGGTCCAATATCCTGAAACTTAATAAATACCTCTTGATCGAGCAAAGGTTTAGCCACGTTCTCTTTTTCTTGCACCGTAGCCACGAAACAAACGGTTTCCATGTTTACGCAATATTTAATCTCATCCGCGAGTAACGCCGCGATGTGATATGCGTCGTCCATTTCACCCGCATCTTCAGCCCCTTCTGGCTGTTTTTTACACACCGCGTCTAGATCTAAAAGTAAACAAATAGCTGGTGCTCGCAAATGTGCCGCTTGCAACGCGTGTCGTAACGCTTTCATCGCTTTCCGAGGGTGCGTTGGTAAATCCTTACATTTCACTTCGACGACGCTCGCGTAACAGTTTGGATCGTTCGCGATGCTCCACGCGATGCCTTTCGCCAGCGGGTCTCGATGCGATCCAATAGGTTTACCGCAAAGCATAGAGCCTCCTGGAATTTGGAAACAATTTTGTTCATTTCGCATAATTTGGGCCTCCTCCCATAACGACACTCGCACGCGTTTCAAAACTTCAATCGCGACTTTCTTGTAACTCTCTCCAGGCGCAACGTCACCGAGATGTTTATACCGCCCGTATGAAGGCATCACGGACACGCCTAAACAAGGTTCGAGTAAATTCGCGTGCTCTTTCCTCGGGTCTAAATAAACAGTCGTTTTCCCGAGTTCTACCCTTACGCGCGAGTTTTCTTTCACGAGATCGTCACGAGTGATATAAATCAGTGGAATCGCGTCTTCGGATAAATACGTCGCTTTCCCTCCAATCACGCTAATGGTCACTTCAAAACTCGCGAACGGCAAATACCCTCCGCTTCCAATCTCATCGCTCGATAACAAGATTTTAGAATCCGAACTCAAATGCATGCCATCGTTACTAGTATTACTATCATTATCATTACTAAAACCATTTCGACTGTTGCCAATATCTCCGCACTCGCCAGAACCGGTATACTTCACGTGTGCCTCGAGCCAATCGAGAAGAACATGTTTGGCACCAGAATTACACGATTCCGGTGTAATCAAACGCAAATCAGATAATGCTTCCTCCTCTTCGTCATCGCTGTCGTAATCGCTTTCGTCCGTTGCTAAGACATTTAGATGACCCAAACCGAGAGCGATGCGTTGCGGAGCGGTGAGTTTTCTCGCGAGAATTTGAGCAGCCGTCAACGGTTTCGATTTTGGAAGTAGCCCGGCGTCGTTGAATATGGGATTCTTTCTATTTCTGTCCTCGGAATCGTCCGAATCGAATCCATCTGCTTCGTCCTCGCTGCTTGTTTCGTCGTCTTCGTGAATCTTGAATTTTTTCTTTTCCTTTTTCACGACGATCGGTCGAAGTTGAATGACAACTTGCGCGAAATCATCCACTTTTAACGGTTTTGGACCTCTACTCAACACAACCGTATCGCCTTGAACGGTTCCTAGAAGATTCATGATTGCTTTCGACAACGCCACGTGGCCTGGTCGTAAGTGTTCGTGCGAGGAATATTTTATTCGCACGAGCGCAGAGCGGTCGTTGCGAAATTTTTTCTCCTCCGAATATATTTTCACGCGACACAACTGGCCTTCTCGACAGGGTAACTCTTGCTCGTTTTTATCTTTTGACACTCGAAGTAACGCGACCCCACTTAACTCGCAATTGAAATCGTCGATAGTTGCATCATTCATAGCTTTAAAATCGCGATCTACTTTCACCGCGAGTTCATCCAAAATGTGATACGTCGGACTTTGCACGCGAGCGCAAAACGGTTTCATTTTTTCCTCTTCCTTCTCGCCGTCGTCGTCGTCGTCGTCGTCGCCGTCTCGTAGCTCATCGCCCGTTACGTCTTCCTTCGCCGGTGGTGCGACGATGAGCTCGGTGTTCGGCGCTAATCGAACGACCGACGGAAAGACTTGACTATTTTTACTATTATTTTCGCTACTTTCTACGTAAGCTTCCACTTTCGTGCATTTCAACACGACCGGTTTCCCGCCCGCTTGGACACTTGGAAAAAACGGAAACTTCATTCCATCGTACGCACTCCCAAGTTGCTTCAACAGAGACTCTTCCACCCGGTCGCTTTGTGCGAACACAACGTCCCAATCGTCTTTTCGCATGGGTGAAACGTGAACGGCGGCTGCAATCGGCGCAAAAAAGACGGGCCAAACTCGGCACAAGTCTCCGTCTTCTAAACCTAAACATCTCGCTGCCGCGATTGGGACGTCCATAAATATCTGTCCTCCCAACTCCGACGTCGAGCCTGCCCAAGAAACGTATTTAATTACCGAGAATATTTTCTCTTTCTCGTGCGCGGGAATATCGTAAGGCGCGCCCCCGTTTCGATTATTATTACTACTACCACTCGTATGCGCGCCTCTCTCGATAACTTTCACTTTCATTGGTAACGGGAACTTTGGAGCTTTTACGAGCAAACTTTCGCACGCTCTCGACGGCAAACGAATAAAAGCGGAAGTATCGTGTATGAGCCGAACGCGAAGTTCCATCGCGTCTCGGATGTCTATTTTGTCTATCGAAGCGTCTATCCCGCCGCCGTCCGGATCGAGCGACGATTTCAACGCGTTCAAAAATCCTTTCATCATTTTGGTAAAACGCAGTACAGATGTAGTAACACTCTCCTTCTTCTTTGCTTCTTCGTGTTCTTCTTCTTTTTACATGCGTTTCCCGCCTTTGCCAATTTTCACCACCGGTTTCTGTTTCTTCGGTCTCGGACCTTTAATTCCGTCGCCTTTTTCCGTCCCTTCGGGTGCTTTAATCACGCGCAAAGTCCCACCTGAACTCGTCGCTCTTCTCGCAAACTCTAACTCGTTCTTCAAGTTCACCTCTCGAGTAATTTTTATGGACGCTTTCAAGTTATCCGTCAACTTGTTCGTCTTCTTAAGAAACTGGCCTTTTCGAGTTTCGATGCGTTTCCCGTGTCGGTTTTTCGCGATTTGTTTCTTTTTAAAATTCAAAGCCGCGAGTTGTTGCGACGCAGAGTTAGACGAGCTTTGTTTTTTCTTCTTAAACGACGATGATTGCGGCATTTATATATGTACACTTAACGATGATGATTTTGGTGGTAACTTTGGTGACGACTTCTTCTTCTTTACTTCTTCTTCTTGTGTCTTCTTCTGAGAAAAGAAAAGTTGCAAAGGGAAAAAAATCGTCGTCGATGAATGAACTTTTTTTAATGGCGAGAGAGACAGACTTGAGTTCTTCTCTTGTTAAAAAGTTTTGACTCTGAAGTTTTTTTCTTCTTTTTGTGACGGCTGCTGTTCTGTTGAAATCCCCTAATAAAAATTATAGAGACGAACCAACTCTTTAGAACCACACAAACACACACACACACA
>Ga0115567_10005040_pt1 | contig 12814 bp, 14 predicted proteins | sample COGITO_mtgs_1204_2_FD_88679 | JGI IMG/M metagenome (GOLD analysis project Ga0115567, IMG submission 88679) | Pelagic marine microbial communities from North Sea - COGITO_mtgs_120412 | ecosystem: Environmental > Aquatic > Marine > Epipelagic | place: Germany:Helgoland, sampling site Kabeltonne...
CCCACACCGCAAGCTTTATCCAGACAGAGAGGGAGGATATGACGCGAATAAAAACCCACGCCTAAAGCTTATTGCCTTTGCTTTCCCCTGTAAATCAGGATGAAAGCGGCGCAGAGCCAGCTGATACAGGCGCTGATAAACAACGCTGGAGAGTAAGCGACAGGGTCTCCATTCGCCCATTCAGTCGGAGTCGCGACACCCAGTGGGGTGAAAAGGTGAAAGAAAATTGCGCCGCTCATCACGCCAATGGCAATCAGCGCCCCGAGCATTTGAAATTTATGTGCGACGGAAGGCTTTTTCGTCAATAGTAGAAACCCTGGAATGAAAATCAAACAGAGTGAGGCTGTTGCTTCGGCTAGCCCGATAATCCACGGTCCGGCTGGGAAAAACAGGCCAATGCCTGACCATTCCCGCAAAGTTGTAAAAATATATTCCGGTGTTGGATGGCCGGTAAACTTAAACCGGAGCGAATCCAGAAAAATGACGGTGATAAAAAGTGCGGCCAACCAGACGACAATATTAAGAACTTTTTTCATTTGTCTTCCCTTTTTCACGAGTTAAGCACAAAAATTCGCTTTTGTCCGCGCAAATTTTTGTGAAGAAATTTATCGAGAAATATACTCTGAGCCCTTGTGCTGACCTGTCGAAATTGTAATATTCAGTCCGTATTCATTTTATGTCGTGTAATAATAGCACAACATCTCTTGAAGGGGAGTAGATCACCGGGCTTGTTTTCGGCGGTCTATTTAATTCAGAGCCTGTCGATCCGCCCCCTTTACGGGAGTGCGAGACATCTCTGGACAGGCTCTGTCGGAATGTCAGTCTTCGGGGGAATTCTCGTTCTGACAGAGCCACATTTTTAATGCCTCTCTTTCAGAATTTGATCCCGACTTACAAAATATTGCAGAATGACACACTGACTTGACACTGAGGCGGGTCGACCCGACATAATGAAGTCAATGGAACCGAAATCTCTCATGTCTCCGCCGTCTCTCGCGCATCATTTCGCGCAGGAACGTCAGCATTTGCAACAAAGTCTGAACAAGGATTTGTCGCCGTCCCAAGTGGTCGGCGAAGCCCGACGGGCCCTTGACCGAACAGGCCTCAGTTTTACCCGAAGCGTAACGGATCCGCAGGTGCAAAAAGCGGGACTCTGGTTATTGGAAATCATTAAATCCGGGGCAGGGGTTTTGGACCGCGCGACCCATGCGGATGTCACCTTAGTAGAAACCGCCCCGAAATCCCGATTATTTGACGGGCTGAAAGACTGGCGTCCCGGGTTGTTTTATACAGCGGCGGCCGCTCTGGCCGCTGTGGGTCTTTTTCAAGGCATAGGTTTAGTTGTTATCAGTGCCGGAGCTTTGGCCGCTTTACATGCCCTTTCAAATTTCAAATTCAGCCTGTTTTCACGTCTCCCCTTTATGCCAAAGCCCATAGCGTTGCCGTCGCCGGACGGTAAGAATATGCGGGCGGAAGCCTTTATCCGAACCGATAGCGCTGGGTTTATCAACCAGATCAGCGACGCCCTTGCGACGGCGGATCATATATTGGCGCGTATGGTGCAAACGGAACCGGACGCCCATTGGCGGGATGATCCGGCTCTGATGGGCGTGTTTCAAAACCTTTTAGAGGCGGGGGCAGCCTCTGACGGGAATTATGCCTTACAGCTTGTCGAAAAAGATATGAAAAGCGTGTTGGCCTCTGCGGGGATAGAAGCCGTCGATTATGCAAAATCAACCTCTCACATGTTTGATGAACTGCCAGCCCTCATCATAAATGAAGGCGACCCGGCTCTGGAAATGGCAGCGCCGGCACTCGTGGGGCAGGACGGGCGACTTTTACGACGCGGAACAGTCTGGGTTCGCAAATGAAAAAATCTCAAAAAGCTCTCCCGAAAACACGTCTTCAAACCGACGAAGAATTTATCGGATTTGATCTCGGCCACGGCGAAACCGCGCTTGGGCGCGCTTACGGCGCGACAGTGCGGGAGCCTGAAATCCTCGAATGTCGTGGGCAGCGAAGTTTTGTCACCGCCGTCGCCAAGGACGGTAAAGAGATAAAGATTGGGGCCGATGCGCTCAGCCTGTCTTTTGCGTCTCACAAACCTGATGTTTGGTTGAAATTCAAAAGTCGTCATCTGGATGCTAAAACGGCGGAGCCGATTACCTATTTCACACAAGCGCTGATTGACGGGCTGACGGAAGACAAGACGATACGCGGCGCGAAAAAAAGCCGATTTGTGATTGGCTGTCCGTCCGGTTGGGATAATCCGACCCGTGAGGCCTATCAAAAACTGTTCGAACAGGCGGGATTGAAAACCGTCCGGATTGTTCCCGAAAGTCGCGCGGCCCTGATGACGGCTTTGGAGCAGGGCTATGTTTCTATTGAAGATACGCGCGCGTCGGTGCTGATTATCGACATCGGCTCTTCTACGACCGACTTTACTTATTGCCGGGATCTGGACGCGGATGACGTGGGTCATAATGAATTAGGGTCTGGCTTGCTGGATGATGAGATTTTCAAACTCAATCTCTCCCGCCAGAAATCGAAAAAAGAGATCGGGAAACTCATCGAGGCTTTCCCGCATTACGAGTCCATTCTGACCTATTGGTGCCGTCAGGCCAAAGAAGCCTATTTTACCGGAGAAGATATACCCGTTGAGATGATTAAACGTCTTCCAGCCGGAAAGCGGGTCTTTTTTGATATTCGCATGGATAAGAAAGACGCCAAACGAATATTAGAAACCCCTCTGAAGGCTCTCAATGGCTATAGCTGGAAGACGGCGTTTGAGTTTGCCCTCACCGAAACCACAGGCGCGCTCGGGGGGCGGGCGCCGGATACGGTTTTGCTCACAGGGGGCGCGTCGCGCTTGCCGCTTGTGCTTCCCGCGACACAAAAAGCCTTTCCGAATGCGCGGGTGATACGGGGGGCAGAGCCTGAGTTCGCCATTGCGCGCGGGCTAGCGTGGCTAGGCCGGTTTGAATATCTCCACGCGAATTTCAAAATGGAAACAGCGGCCCTCTTGTCAGAAGATGGCGAAGTGCGTTTGCGTGCACAAGAAAAGGCGCAGGCGCTTGGCGGCTTGATTGCCCCTGTTCTAGTCGATTCTATGACAGAAGACTGTATTCTCCCCGCGTTTCGCGAATGGCGCAGTGGAGCCATTAAGTCGCTCGATGATGTCGAAGCCGTATTAGAAGATAAAGTCAAAGCTTGGCTTGAGTCGGAAACAGCCCGCGAAGCTTTGCGGCCTGTTATTGATAGCTGGTTTGCCAATTTACAACGCGATATCGAAGCGCATACCGACCCGCTCTGCCGTGCCCACGGCCTTCCGGCTATGGTGCTGAGCCTTGACGGAAGTGAGCATGTCTCCCGCCATCTGGAAGGCTTATCCGTTTCCGCGCCGGGCATGGCGTCCTTAGAATCAGACACAGCGCTTGTCGGAACGGGCGTGAGCGCTTTGTTGGTGAGTGCTTTACTGGCCAAAGCCAATTTATTTGCAGCGCTCTTCGTCAATCCTATTGGTATTATTGTTGGCGGCGCGCTTTTAGGTGGAGGGTATCTGTTCGGACGCAAAGCGATTTCCGGAAAAATGCGGAAATCCAAGCTTCCGGTTATGGCGCGGCAAATATTGACAGATGCGCGGGTCAGGGCGGCCGCCAAAAGACAACGCCCTGATTTAATCAAGGCCGTGTCAAAGGCTTGGGATGAGGCGGCAGCAGAGCGTTTTAGTGCAGAACTCACCGAGATGTTGGACCGGGCATTGGTCGAGCGCGCTGATGAGCGTGCGGTTTTATTCCTGATTTAGCGGCTTATTCTTTTGTCAGAACTTCATCCAAATTCACATCCGAGCCGTCGCCCTCCATATCAATGATGATACGTGTTCGGATTTTTCCGTCTTTGGTATAGCTTTCTTTTTTGACTGTCATTTCCTTGTCCATGGACTTCAGAACAACGCGGTCGTCATTGTCTCGACTGACTTCGCCCAAAGTGTCTCCGTCAAAACGGAAAGAAAAACTATTCTCGCTTTTCTCGACTTCAACCTCTTCGGCGAAATCCGCGATCATATCCGCCAGATTGGATAAGACACCGGATTCGACGATCATTTTTTCTAAATCTTTGGATTTTTCGCGCATGTCGTCACCGGATTTAAATTTATAAATACGGACCCGTTTTTCGACTGATTTATCTTCACTGTCTCCGACTTTGATCTCCGTTTCTAGAGTCTCATAGTCCGATAGACGGTCTTCGAGTTTTTCAGCGAAAGTCGCCTTATTGGTTTCTGTCGTCTCTTTCGCTGCCTTTTCAGAGGGAGGGCTCGCGGCGAAGGCGGATCCGGCTAATCCGCAGATTAAAACCAGAGTAGAGGTCAGAAAAAGGGAACGCATAGTAGCCTCCAAATAGAAATTAAGACCATTTAACCATAAATTACCCAATAGGTCTTTTTAAATTACGGTTAGCTTCTCCTAATTTTGCCTCTAAACTCTTGCGTGTTCCTCTATTCCACGCTTTAACTCGCCCATGATCCGTGACCGTTATTTTTATCCACTTTTTTTAACCGTGGTGGCGCTAATTGTAACGATTGCCATGCTGCCAAGCTGTCGGGATAATCTCACTGACAAAGAGATTAAGACGCAAGGCTATGTCGTTGAAGGGAAAGACCTTGCCCTCATACAAGCCTCCCCGGGGACATCTTATGTTTTTGTGGGTAAAACGACCAATGAACCGGCTTACATTACGGCCTCAGCTCATCTTTCGCGTGACGTTGCGCCACCCTCTGCGGGTGTTTTTGCGCCGCTAGGATCGGATTATGAACGTGTCTTTGCGGGTCAGGCCCTTCGAATGACCCTGACGGCACGGCAGGGAGAAGTGAACCCGAGCAAAGACTTCCGCATGGGGTATTTTACGGCCGGTGCAGGCGATAGCGGGTGGAAAAGATTCGACTTGAGCCCGGAATTTCAAGATTATAGTTTTAACTTTACCCCGCCCCTACCGACAGATGACCCGGATTTAGATTATTTCGGTGTCTGGCCGGATGAAGACGGTCAGCAGCGGGAAATAGATATTTCACGGTATAAAATCGAAGTGTTAAACTAACTTTGCCTAAATGCGGGTTTTGGGGGCGTTTCTGGCCAATTTTTGGTTGAACCGCTCCATGCATTTACCCGTATAAAAACTATAATAAATAGTCTTACCTTACTGAAGTCTTTAGGGCGGGAGGGCAAATCTCTTGTAAACCTTTAACTTTCTTCCCTTTAACGAAGCGTCTAGAGACCAGTCATGAGAGTTTTAATAACAGGAGCGGCAGGATTTATCGGATATTATGCCTCGATGTCTCTTCTGTCGGAGGGGCATGAGGTCTTGGGTGTCGATAATCTGAACGATTATTATGACGTCAATCTTAAGCGTGCCCGCCTCACCCGCCTCCAAGGGGTCAAAGGCTTTCAGTTTTACGAATTAGATATTGCCGAAAAAGGGGCAATCGAGGCGGCGCTTGGCAAGACCAAGGTCACCCATATCCTGAATTTGGCGGCGCAGGCCGGAGTGCGCTATAGCCTAGAGAACCCCCGGGCTTATGTGGCGACGAATGTTATGGGTCATTTGAATGTCCTAGAATATGCTCGGCATTTGAACAGTCTAGAACATTTGGTCTATGCCAGTTCCTCTTCGGTTTATGGAGAAAGGGAGGCGGGCCCCTTTTCTGAGAGTGATACTGTCCGGAGACCCGCCTCGCTTTATGCTGCGACAAAACTGAGTGGAGAAATGCTGTCGGAAAGCTATGCTCAACTGTATAAAATTCCTCAGACAGGCCTTCGGTTTTTTACGGTGTATGGGCCTTGGGGCAGACCTGATATGGCTTACTTTATCTTTACCAAAAAGATTTTGGCGGGCGACCCCATCACGCTTTTTGCGCCTGACATTATGCAACGCGATTTCACCTATGTGGACGATATTATTTCGGTTTTTCCGAAAGTTATGTCGAAGCCTCCCGGTGGGGAGGATCTGCACAGGATTTACAATCTTGGCAATTCACGGCCTAGCCGCCTTTTGGATTTGGTTAGCGCAGTGGAAGACGCCTGCGGTGTCAAAGCGAAAACCGTTATACAAAGTCAGCAAAAAGGGGATGTGAGTTCCACTTATGCGGATGTGAGTGCCGCCGCCCGGGATTTCGGCTTTGAACCGAAAGTCACCCTAAGACAAGGCATCACGAATTTTGTCGACTGGTATCGCGACTATTATGACGTTTCATAAGGCGTTCCATTTTTACGTTTGTAATGACGTTGCGAAGAGCCATTCGAAGGTAAATCCATATCTATATCCGGATAATGGGCATGATCCGTCTCCGGTGTCCGACCCCCAATAATTAAAAATTCAATTGTTTCCGATGTTTCGTTTTTCATGTGATGCCCATTGGGATCGCCAGCTTTATGCGTTGTGATATCGCCAGGGGATAAAGTCTGTGGACCGTCCTCGTCTATAAAGGTCGGATGTCCTTTGAGAATCAAAATCAATTCATCTTCTTCGCTATGCCAGTGTCTTTGCGAGGACCACGATCCGGGGGGAAGGCTGACGATATGAGCTCCGAATTGGCTTAGACCTCCGGCATCACCGGGAGAGATTTTATGTCGCGCCAGACAGGGGGTATTATAGGGCGGCGGATAATTCGTCCCTGAAGAAATTGTCAATTTTTCCAAACTGATTTTCGGCATCCTGTCCTCTTTGCTTGCGTCTTTCGCCAACTTTCTTAAGTCATAGATATGTTGTTTTGGATAAAGTCACAATGAACCCGCTTTCCTCTTTTTTTGGCGTCATGGCCGCTGTCGGGCGTTTGCCGAATTGGGAACGCTATTTCGATTTGTCCCGTCGGGGTCTGAAACTCTCCTTTCTCACGCAAATACTGGCGCTTCCGGGCTTTTATATTATAGCCAGGATTGCCAGCCAAGCCCGCGCAGAAATATTAGGGGCGGACGCGCCCATTATTCAAGTTCCGACCGTCGCCTTAATCGGGCTAATCTATTTAATGAGCTTTTCGGCTGTCGCCTATATTTTGGCGATGGTGTTTGATCATCAGGATAGGTTTAGGGCGTGGACCATTGTTCGCCATTGGTGCGTGTTTTGGCTTGTCTGGCTTGTCGTGCTGGGGTTTTTACTGTTTTACATACATATTTTGCCGCTCAGCGCCGCTTACGGCGTGGCTTTTGCCGCCTATCTGGGCTGTCTCTTTATCGACATTCGTTTGGCGCAACGCATTGGGGGCTTTGATTGGGGCGGAGCCACTTTGGCGGCCTGTTTGATAACGGTGACGGGGTTGAGCCTCTTACTGACCGGCGTGGCCCAATTTGCGTAAACAATGTTCGTAAACTGGCTTAATATTTGACTTCCGTTAAATATAGCCCGTCCGGGGGCGCAACGGGGCCGCATTCCCGCCGGTCCTGCGCGTCCAAGGCAGCCTGCATATCTTCCGCGTCCCATTTGTCCAAACCAACTTCCACGAGAGATCCAACAAGACTGCGAACTTGTTTATGGAGGAAGGATCGGGCGCGGAAATGACAATGAATTTCGTGTCCGGCGCGCAGAACAGAAATCTCGTCTAATGTCTTTACGGGGCTTTTGGCCTGACATTGTGTGTCGCGGAAGGTCGAAAAATCATGTTTGCCAACGAGGACCTGTGCGGCGCTGTGCATCGCATCGACATCGAGCCGGACGGGTATGCGCCAGACCCGGCCTCGATCAAGCGCAAGGCGAGGCCGTCTGTCGACAATTCGGTACAGATAGCGTCGCTCTATCGCGTCAAAGCGGGCATGCCATTCTGTGTCAACGATTTCGGCATCTAAAATACTGATCGGGTGTTTCTTGAGGTGAAAATTTAGCGCGTCGCGCACTTTATCCGCACGGAGCTCTTTATCCAGATCCATATGGGCGATTTGGGCAAGGGCATGAACGCCGCTATCCGTTCGGCCAGAGCCGTAAACGGTGACAGGCGCGGAATTCAGCATTGTGCCGGCCGCCTCAATGGCACCTTGAACGGAGGGGCCGTGATCTTGCCATTGCCAGCCTTGAAAAGGGGCCCGTCATATTCAATCGTGAGTTTATATCTCGGCATTTAAGGGGCAGTATTCGATATTAAAGCTGTGTCAACAGGCCTTAGCTTAGCTCCATTCGGTCCAGTGCTCCTGCCGCCTCTTCGTAAAGTTGCCATTCACTGGTCTCCTCATTGAAAGTCGCGAGCGCTTCAGTCCAAGCGTGATCATCTTCCTCCGTGAGATTCAGGCCTAGATATTCTGCGACGCGCCGTCCAAGATTACCGTAATGAATATTCGCGGGGCCAGCCCCTTTCCAACCCGCCGCTTTTGCGAGATCAAGGGCTGTCATTTTGCGGTCCGGGGCCGCTCTATGCGCTTTTAGCATGGCTTCTTCATGGGCCCCAAGGGCGAGGGCGTCAAAAGCTTCGGCGTAATCATCTTCAGTGCCGATGTGTGGTTTGCGGCGGTCTTTGTGACGGGATTGATATTTGGTATCGACCCACCCCTTGGCCTCTTCTAGCGCCGTCTCGAGCGAATCTGCTTCTATCACATGCTTATCGGGATAAACCATGGCTCCCGTTTTATTCGCAATAATGCGATGTCCACGATGTTGAATGTCTTCACGCTTGAGCGCCATAATCTCTCTCCTTAGATTTCTGAAGCTAGATCAAAATTGCCCCTTTTTTGATCGTCGTGCCTCTCAAAAAATCTTCTGCCGACATTTTCGGCTTGCCGGCGGGTTGAACCGTTTTCAGTCTTAACGCGCCTTCTCCGCACGCAATGAGGAGGGCATCGTCCAAAACGTCTCCGGGCCTGCCATTGCCTTGTTCCGGCTGGGCCTGATGAACTTTCAGCCTTTCGCCGTCAAATTCGCACCACGCACCTGGAAAAGGCGCTAATCCACGAATATGACAGTCTAACGCTTTTGCAGGCTGTGTCCAATCGAGGCGGGCCTCAGACTTATCAATTTTATGAGCGTAGGTCGCCTCGCCCTTTTGCGGGGTCGGACTTAAGCCGCCTCTGGACAGGGCAGCTAGAGCCCGGGGCCATAGGCCTGCGCCTATGCGGGACAGGCGATCCGACAGGCTCGCCGCCGTATCATTTGGTTGAATATCGACTGTCTCTGAGAGAAGAATATCGCCAGTATCCAAGCCTTTTTCCATTTGCATGATCTGCACGCCAGTTTGCGTGTCCCCCGCCATGATTGCGCGCTGAACAGGGGCGGCGCCTCTCCATCGGGGCAGTAAAGAGCCATGCAGGTTCAGACATCCCTCTTTTGGCGCATCCAGCGCCCGTTGCGGCAGGATTTGCCCATAGGCCACCACACAGGCGACATCGGCGTTGAGGGCTTCTAGACTGTCAATAACGGAGGGTTTGCGAAAACTCTCTGGGGTTTCCACAGGAACCCCCATCAGCTCTGCAAATTGATGAACAGGCGATTTGGTCAATTTTTGCCCGCGTCCCGACTTTCTTGGGGGCTGGGTATAGACCCGCACGACATTAAAGCCGTTGGCAAGCAATTCGGCGAGAGACGGCACGGCAAAATCGGGCGTGCCCATAAAAACAATATTGAGGGTCATGGATAATTTAATCTCGTTCTTCTGTCATTCCGGGGCGCGTAGCGAACCCGGAGGGTCGAGCTTTGAAAAAACAAGCTTATTGGGGTTCACCCTCTCCCAGCATTCCGCTTATCAGCCTTGCACGGAATGACAAGGTTTAAGGCTAACCCGTGGCTTTAAGCTTCTCGGCTTTCATCACTTTTTTGACGGCGCGGTCGCGTTTTAGGCGCGAGAGATAATCAATGAAGACAATGCCTTTGAGGTGATCCATTTCGTGTTGAATGCACACGGCATAAAGCCCTTCGGCCCATTCTGTGACGCGTTTGCCGTCATAGTCAAGATAGGTGATTTTGACCCGCTCTGCGCGCTCTACCGTATCAAATACGTCCGGCACGGAGAGGCAGCCCTCATCATAGGGCTGTACGTCTTCGACATCTTCCAAAATTTCGGGATTGACGAAATATTGCGCTTGCGGCGCTTCGCCGTCGCGCGCCAAATCCATCACAATTACATTGATCGGTACACCGACCTGTACTGCCGCCAAACCGATACCGGGCGCAGCATACATTGTCTCCAACATGTCATCCATGAGGGCGCGTGTTTCATCCGTCACCTTGTCAACGGGTTCGGAGACCTGTTTCAGGATTGGATTCGGGACTGTTAAAATAGGTCGAATAGCCATGCTCAGAAGATAAGCGCGTAGGGGGCTTAGGTCAAGATGTGGGGACTGAGGCGGGGCGTCTAAAAGACGGGGCGCCCGAATTTGTCCATTTCCGTGTCGCAACGCTCACAGGTCCATCCGCCAAAGAAAAACTGGCGCAGACTGCGGGGGAAACGGGTTTGCGGCTGCCGCGTCGTGCAATTTGGGCAGTTCACAGCCTTTAGGTTAAGGGCAATTGCCGGTTTGGTTTTGTCAGTCATATATTGAATGTGGGGACTTTTTACTTTGTTACAAGCCCATTCAACCCAGAAGAGAGTGCGATCGTCTTTGCCAACCACCCCGGCAAATCATCCGTCGTATAATCCACCCATTTGGCTTTGGTGGTTTGTCCCGCAGGACGAACATCTTCGGGTTCATTTGACCAGTCAGCGTCGGACGCGACGAGAACAGTCGCCATGCCCATATATTTAGGGACTTCGAGGTTGCGGACACTGTCTTCGAAAAAGATCGCTTTTTCGGGGTCAATATCAAAAAAATCGCAAAATTTGATAAAGGAACTGCGTTCGGGCTTGGGAATATAATCGACATCATCAATCCCGAAATGGCCGTCAAACAGATCAAAAAGATTCAGATGTGTCGCGATGTTTTTAGCATGGCCGCGAGAGCCATTTGTGAAAATCCATTTCTTCCCGGGTAGGTTTTTAATCGCGGTCCGTAACGCCGGATCAGGTTTCAAGGCGGTGAGGTCAACATCATGGACATAATCCAGAAATTCCGCTGGATCCATGCCGTGAACGGCCATCATACCGGACAGAGACGTGCCGTATTCCGCAAGATATTCCTTTTGCAGCGCGCGGGCCTTGAGCGGTTGGAGGGCCAAATAGCGAGACACATAATTTGTAATCTTCTCATCAATTTGGCTGAAAAATTCAACGTCGGCTCTGTAAAGCGTGTTGTCGAGGTCAAAAATCCAGTGACGGATATGTGATAAATCTGATGGAATTTGGGAGCTTAACTTGGACATGCCGTGCACTTAAACAGCCGTAGTTAACGGCGCAAGCCTTGCGGCGCAGGCGGGGCAAAATCCCCATTTGTCAGGGTCACGGTCGTGCCGTCCTTATCCGTCGGAAGCGGTCTGAAATTGGCCACACTATATCCCCCCTCAAAGCAATATTCGCGCCCAAGAGCTGAAAACTCCGCTTCGGCAATGCAGAACTGGGCAGGAATTGCCGCGACAGAACGCAGGCGGAGGTCTTCTGCCTTCGCGCCGTCCTCCGTCGCCTCGGCTTCTTTGAGGGCGTAGTAATGGGCGTCCAAACCGGTGAGAGGCATGGTTATCGGGCGCACACATTGGTCCGGTTCAATGGCCCACCAGCCTTTTGAACTCCAATTTCCATTTTGTTGCATGCCAACAGCGGAATAAATACGTGTGCTGCTGTGATTACAGAGTTTCAATCCGATTTTATCTGTGGTCGCAGCCACCACTTTAGCCAAGCGGCTAATCAAAACTGTGCCTTCTGGGGTTTCTGTCAGGTCCTCAGTTTTGACAAATTCGGTTATGGAGCGAGAGGTGCGCCGTCCCGGCAATCCGTCAATAGAGGTGATTTTATAGCCCGCATCGCGGAGCAATCTTTGTGTTCCGGCAATTTGGGCTTTCTTGCCGTAATCTGCCGGTTCAATCAGGGTCGTTATCTGTTCGCCGGGTTTAACGGCAAAATATTTTCGGCTTTGCAGACCTTCTTTTTTGCAATTTTGTTTCGCGTCAGAGAGGAAATTATCTTCGCTCACACAGAGGGAGATATTGCCTTTCCATTCGCGGATGCCGCCGCGATATAAGTTCAGGCTTTCAGCATAAAGCAGGCGGGGTGCATTTTTGGGTATTTTTTCATCCAGACATTGGCCGGGTTGAATCTCGTCCCAACCTTTGGCTTTGACGCTGCCACCGCGCAAAGTCGCATTGGCCAGACGGAGTATAAAAGATGTTTCGTTGCAGATCGACCAGATGAATGTGTCTGTCGGATTGACAAGCACCGTTGGTTTGAGGGGAGAGGAGGCTTTTTTTGTGTCAGCAGAGGAACTGTTTTGAGCATAGGCCGATTGCCCTGCTGTCAAAAGCAGGAGAAGGGCAGCCAAAAGCGTCAGAAAAAAAGAAAGTCGAAAAAACCTAAAAATCATTTTATGAGTGTCCCTGCACCCACATCAGTGAAAAGTTCGACTAACAGGCCATGGGCCCGCCGTCCGTCCAGAATGACGACGGCTTCGACGCCTGCGTCAATTGCTTCTATCGCCGTCTCGAGTTTGGGGATCATCCCGCCCTTGGCTGTCCCGTCATGAATAAGACCTTGCGCGTCCTGAGTCGATAAATCGGTCAGCAGGTTTTTCTCTGCATCCATGACGCCTTCAATATCGGTTAAAAGCATCAATCTTGCCGCACTTAAAGCCCCGGCAATAACACCGGCGGCGGTATCAGCATTTACATTATAACGTGTTCCGTCGAGGCTGCCGCTAATAGGAGAAATGACCGGAATGAATCCGGGCTCTGCATCTGTCAGGGCATGAAGAACGGAGACGTC
>Ga0115567_10005045_pt1 | contig 12810 bp, 13 predicted proteins | sample COGITO_mtgs_1204_2_FD_88679 | JGI IMG/M metagenome (GOLD analysis project Ga0115567, IMG submission 88679) | Pelagic marine microbial communities from North Sea - COGITO_mtgs_120412 | ecosystem: Environmental > Aquatic > Marine > Epipelagic | place: Germany:Helgoland, sampling site Kabeltonne...
AGCGTCTTATTATCAATGATGTTGGCCCCGTTGTTCCGAAAGCCGCGCTTGATTTCATTTATAAAGTCATTAAAGAGCCGTATTATTTTGAGGATGTTGCAGCACTAGAAAAGAGAATGCGCGCAACTCGCGGGCTGACTTGGGGGCCGGTTACGAATGAGCAATGGGAGCATATGGCAACGCATAATCACAAAGTGATTAAAGATGCCGATGGACAAAGCCGCGTAACATATGCGTATGATCCGAAAATTTCGGTGGTGTTTGAAGACGCGCCGATTGGTGATGTCGATTTATGGGAGATGTGGGCGAAGATTACCTGCCCTATTTTGGTTATTCACGGAAAGAAATCCCAGCTCTTAACCAAGAAAATCATCAAAATGATGCATAAAACAGGAATTACGTTTGATCTTATCACACTGAAAAAATGTGGGCATGCCCCTTCACTGATGGCACCGTCACAGATCGAGATGATTGAAGAGTGGTTAAAAGAGCCATCAAGCGCCTGACGCTAGTTTTTTCGCGCTTTTAAGTATGCAAATAGATCTAAGATTTGCTTTGCCGCGCGCCTCACACTTGTTCGGTACAATTTTAAATGTGCGGCATTTAAAATCACTTTCTTTACGGCCTTTGGCCTAGTTTTTCGCGCATTCGCGCGCCTCACACTTGTTCGGTACAATTTTAAATGTGCGGCATTTAAAATCACTGTTCTTACTTACAATTCAGACCTTTAAGCGTTATAAATGTAGCTATGATTAAAACACCAGATGTAGTGATATTCGGCGCGGGGATTGCGGGGCTTTGGACTTTTCATCGTTTGAAACGCATGGGATATGACGTTTTGTTACTGGAAAGCAAGACGATTGGATGCGGTCAGACGATTGCATCACAAGGGATTATTCATTCCGGATTAAAATACGCACTTGCCGGACAGGTCAATGCATTGGCGAAATCAATTTCGGCGATGCCCGATCTCTGGCGTGAGGCAATGAAGGGGCTTGGCTGCGTTGATTTGATAGATGCGCGGATGAATGCGAGCTCTCAATTGTTGTTAATACCGTCGGGTTTTATGGGCGGTTTGGTTAAGTTGGTTACGAAAAAAACGCTCGGCGGTAACGTCCATGAAGTGTCCAAGACGGATTGGCCCAAAGAGATTAAAGACAGTGGATTTAAAGGTTCTGTTGTTTATATGGATGAACCTGTCCTTGATGTGCCAAGCGTTTTGAAAGCGCTTGCCGCGCCATATCGCGATTGTATTCGTCGCATTGATACGCCCGATGATCCGCTTGGCTATCTTAAAAAACACAATATGCAACCTAAACGCATTATTTATACATGCGCGGCGGGCAACCATGCGGCGGCGACCCGTAATAATGATGACAAAGGTTTGACAACACAGGCGCGTCCGTTGTTGATGGGATTTGTCAAAAATGCCCCCTTCCCGCTTTATGCGCATTGCGTTGGAAAATCGGAAAAACCCGTGGCGACGATCACAACGCACACAACAAAAGGCGGTGCATTGGTTTGGTATATTGGCGGACAGGTCGCAGAACGCAACAAAGACTCTGATCCGTCCAAAGTTTATGATGCGATTAAAAACATGATGGGCAAATATATGCCCGATATTGATATATCCGAATTTGAATGGGGTGTTTTGCCGATTGATCGCATAGAAGGAAAATCGGATACACAAAGCCATTTACCCGATACGCCGAGCATTCATAAAGCGGGCAATTCGCTTTATTGTTGGCCGACGAAATTGACATTTGCGCCTTTACTATCAGATATGATTGTTAAAGATTTGGATGAAAACGGCATTATACCATCGGGCGAGCATTCTGATTATTCCAGTCTTGCCCCCGCGACACTCACCACGACACCATGGGATGACATGAAATGGACAAAAGACATTTAGGCGATACGGGGATTATGGTTTCTCCTTACGGGTTGGGCACGACGAAGTTCGGACGTAATGAAGGCGTTAAATACCCTGAAAGCTTTGATTTACCCTCACTGGAAGATTTGGCCGATTTGCTGAGCATTGCCAAAGAGCTTGGCGTGAATGTGATTGATTGCGCGCCCGCTTACGGCGTTGCGGAAGAGCGGCTCGGGATGTTGTTAAAAGGACAACGAAAAGATTGGGTGATTGTCGGCAAAGTCGGTGAAGAGTTTGAAGACGGTGTATCCTCACATAATTTTAGCGTGGATCATTTTGAGCGTAGTTTAGCGCGTAGCTTGGAACGATTGGGAACAGATTATCTTGATGTTTTAATGATCCACTCGGATGGCAATGACATGGATATTTTAAACGATGATGCGCTGATCGAGATTATGCATGATTTTAAGCGACGCGGATTGGTGCGAACCGTTGGCGCGTCAACGAAAACTGTTGATGGCGGGATTAAAGCGCTTGAGCTAATGGATGTTGTGATGGCGAGTTATAACCCTGATTATGCTGATGAAAAGCCTGTGCTTGATTATGCGGCGGAGCATAACAAAGGTGTGTTTTTGAAAAAGGTTTTATCAAGCGGGCATAACGTGAACACAGCAGATGCGTTTAATTTTGCACTATCGCATAAAGGCGCAGCCTGCGCGGTTGTCGGATCGATTAATGTGGATCATTTAAAAAATAATATAGAAGCTGTAAACGCGTCATTGCGAGCGTAACCATTTAATCTCTCTTTTTATTATAGGCTTAGATGTCGGATTGCCGCGCCACTTGTACTCCTCGCTATAACAAAAAATTACAACGCAGGTGTCGGGGGGGTGAGGCGGATGCGGGTGATTTGATTGCGTTGGCGACGCACAATGTCGAAGCGGAAGCCATGAAACATAAAGCTCTGGCCAATTTCGGGAATCATTTGCGATTCATGTAGAATGAGCCCCGCGATTGTCGCATAATCCTCATCGGGTAAATCCCAATGGAATTCACGGTTGAGATCGCGGATTGTCACCGTACCCTCAACCATCAGTTTTTTATTCGTCAGGCGTTTTACACCAATGACGTTTTGATCATGCTCATCATCAATCTCACCAACGATTTCCTCAATAATATCTTCAAGTGTGACAATGCCCATAAATGCGCCGTACTCATCTACGACTACCGCAAAATGCTCGCGTTTTTCACGGAAATTTTGAAGCTGGTCATAGAGATGCGTGCTTTCAGGGACGAAACGCGGTTTCATCATAATGTTTTCAAGAATGACTTTTGACGCGTTGTCCTTGTTGCTATGGAGTTCTTGAAGCAGCATTTTTGCGTGAATAACACCAATAATATTATCAGGATTATCCTGCCAAACAGGGAGACGCGTATAAACACTGTCGAGCATTTGCGTGACGATTTTATCAACCGGATCATCGCCGTTAATCATTTCCACGTTTTTACGATGAATCATGATTTCTTCGATATCGACATCGGCAAGATCAAGGATTGAACGGAGCATAGCGCGTTGTTCTTTTGTTTCCTGTTCGGGACCGTCATGCATTTCAATGACGCCGCGTAGTAATTCAAAATGCGATCCGGTTTTGACCTTGAATAAATCCACACCAAAAATGCGTAACACTTGGCGTACTATCCAGGTTACAGCTTCAGTGATCGGTGCGAAGACTTGCACAACAACCCGAATAATGGGCGCAATTTTCATCGACATTGTTTCGGCATGGTGAAGTGCATAAGTTTTGGGCAGAACTTCGGCAAAGATCAGCACCAGCATCGTCATAACCAATGTCGCATAGACAACGCCAGCCTCTCCAAATACCTTGATGAGAACGCTTGTGGCCATTGCCGAGGCTAAAATGTTGACGAGATTATTGCCTAACAGAAGCGCACCGATGAGGCGGTCTTTCTTTTCGCGGATTTTGTTGACCATGGCGGCGCGCTGGTCCCCCTCTTTTTCACGGCTTAACATGCGAACGCGTGATGCCGCGGTCATTGCCGTTTCTGAGCCGGAGAAGAAGGCCGAGAGTAATAGCAGTATAAAAATTCCTATGCTTGGGAGGAGAATGCCGATTTCCATCGTTCTTTCATGCCTTCCATATCAAGGGTGCCTGTATCAATTTTATCGCCACCGAGCGCATTGCGTAGAACTTCGCGGACGGTTATTTCATTTACATCGCTATTCACAAATGTGTCGCCGATTGAATTGGCGAGAATGAAAACCATTTTACCGCTCCGCGCTTTTTTATCGCGGCGCATTGTGGTCAAAAGAGATTCTATATCGGTTTTAAAGTTCGGAATTTGATCGACACGGGTTGGAAGGCCCAGTTCGTTGAAATGCCTTTCGACACGTTCGATATGCTCTTGCGGAAACAAGCCAAGGGCGGCGGAAAGTTCATATGCGAGAATAATTCCAATGGCAACGCCCTCGCCATGGAGCAATGTACCGTTATAGCCCGCCGCCGTTTCAAGCGCGTGGCCAAATGTGTGTCCGAGATTGAGGAGTGCACGTACGCCATTTTCTTTTTCATCGGCCTCAACAATGGCCGCTTTTGATTTTGTGCAGGATTCAATAGCGTATGAAAGGGCTTGCGGATCGAGATCTGCAATGCGGTTGCCATTCTTTTCCAACCATTCAAAAAACGGCATATCATTTATAAGGCCGTATTTAACAACTTCCGCATATCCTGCGAGTAATTCACGTTTAGGTAATGTTTTGAGCACATCGAGGTCGGCGAGGACGCTTACGGGTTGATAAAAGCTGCCGATCAGGTTTTTACCTTGGGCGGTGTTGATGCCTGTTTTGCCGCCAACCGAGCTATCAACCTGCGCGAGCAGACTGGTCGGGATTTGAACATAGGGCACACCGCGCATGGCGATTGATGCACAAAACCCACCAAGATCACCAATAACTCCGCCGCCAATGGCGAAGACATAAGAATTGCGATTCAGGTTATTTTCCAGCATCCATTCGCAGACAATCTTTACATTATCAAACGATTTCGTTCCCTCGCCCGGCTCCAATGTGGCCATGTGAACATGACGGGCGCGGTTATCTTGCATAATTGTCTGGATATTCTTGGCGTACGGTTCGACATTTTTATCGGTAATGATAAAAACAGAACGTCCCATAATATTATCAGGAATCAATTCGGCGGCGCGAAACAGCAGGCCTTGGCCGATGTATATATCGTAGGCGTGATTATCAAGGTCGATGGTGACAATTTTTGTTTCACTCATAGTGCAGGAAAGTATATCAAATATGAAATTGCTTCAATGGGGTTTTTTACAGGCTATACGCTTGGCTCCACCCTTTGGAGGCCATGCACTTGCTTGTTATTATTTTAAAACCTTGGATTTAAAAATAATTGCGCGTTTTCGTGAGGTGATTATATGTTTTCGGCTATCGCCTTGATGATTTTGTTTAACGCATATTCCGCATTGTTGCCATTGGTTTGAATGACAACATCCGCTTTGGCATATATGTCTTGGCGCTCGCTTATCAGCTTTTTGAGTGTTGCTTTGGGATCTTCATTTTTTAAAAGCGGACGGTTTTTAGCTTGCTTGATTCTTTCATAAATTGAATCCGCGTCACTGTTTAGCCAAATGGAGAGACTTTGCGATTTTATAGCACTCATAATTTTAACATTCATTGGCGCGCCGCCACCTGTGGCTATTATGCAAGCAGCATTGTTCAATAATTCCAAAATGGTTTTTTCCTCGGATTGACGAAAACGCTGCTCACCATAAAGGTCGAAAATTTCATTGATGCTCAATCCCCCGCGATCTTCGATCACATGGTCGCTATCATAAAATTTAAGCCCCAACTTTTCGGCCAACATTTTACCCAGATGGGTTTTGCCAGTGCCCATCATTCCAATCAAGACGATCGGTTTTTGTAAATTGTTTGTGATATTTGTTGTGTCTAAGTTCACGGCAACCATATAGTGTTGAATTGATCTTTATACCATCGTTGTTTACGATGGTTTTTAATTTTTGAGAATATGGCTTAAGGATAAGAAATGTCAAAGCTTCTACCAACATTATTTCTGGTTATCATTGTAGCGCTTGCTGTTGGCGTTGCATACTTATCGTTTACAGATGTTCGTGTTGAACAAAACACGGTCAGTAACAGCGTAACACTTGAAGAATTTAAAGCGAACGCTCCATCATAATGCGCATATTGCCCCCCATCATTGCTGCTGTTGTTTTGTGCGCCTCACAATTTGCGTATGCGGACAAGGTTTTACAATACAAGCCGCCGACACAATTTGAAGCCAGCGAAGATTTTTACGTTATCGAAGGTGCGGGACTGTTTCAAAGCGGCTCACCCAGTGCATTAAATGTTAGCATTTGGCAAGGCTCGGAACGTAGTGAAATTACCCGCATGGTCAAAGAAATGCCGGTAAATTCGCGCAACCCTGTCGTGCGCGATATGATCCAAGCTCTATTGTTAAGCGAAAGCAATACCAACGAAATGCTTAACTTTGATGCTGTTGCCCCGGGGGATGATCTTCTAACGCTCCGCATTTATAAGCTTATCGAAGGCGGGTTTTATAACGACGCGCTTGAGCTATATTCGGTTGCAATTGAAAGCCCCCATCATGAGGCTATTGCCAAAGTCGGTATCTTGGCGATGCTCGGCAGCGGTGAAAAATCGATTGCGTGCCTGGAGATGAAGACATTGGGCGCTATGAACGCTGCGGATGATTTTTGGTCTGCGTTTACCGCATATTGTGATTATACGCTTACGGATGAGCCGAACAGGCAAGCGCAAAGCATTTTAGAAAACACGCCTTACGAAATTTTGCGCAGCATTGCTTTCAATGATTCCTTTATTTTCCCCTATTCGATCGAGGGTTGGAATTCACTCAGCCTGCTTGAGCAAAATATCTTGGTAGCCGAAGGACGCATAGAGGCGCCGGTTTTTGATAAAAGGTTACTAAACAAAGTCCCTCCCCGCGATATGTCCGCGCTGTTATCATTGAAAACAATTAACCCAGTTGACCGTGCCGCATTATCCATCAAAGCCCATGAATGGGGGTTAGTGAGCGCCGATGAAATTGGCAAAGCCTACGAATCAATCACAGAACCTTCGATTGTCTTGGGCGGATTGCCTGGCTTTTACCAGAGAATTTTAGTGGAAGATGATGCGGTTGCACGCAATGAGATTTTGATGCAAGTGCTTGCTATGGCAGATAAGTATGGATTTTCAGCGATTATGCCGTTCGCGCAGGATCTAGCCAACTCGACATTAACAGACTTAAGTGATGAACAAATGCGTAGCATCTTATGGGTTTTTTATCTGTCTGATGTGAAAATCTCACCGGAAATTATCGAAAATTATATCCGTAATGCACAAGATAATATTGGTAATAATAATTTTTCATCCAATATGCAGGCCATTCCTCTGGTTTTAAAAATGCCCAGAAGCCATGATTTGATGACTAATATGCAAAATATGCGTATTTTTCATAAAAATCCACAAGAGGACGGTGAATTTGTCATAGAACAGCTTGACAATTCCCCTCTTGATGATGATAATGCGGACAAAGTTTATGAAAAAGGTGTTGACGCTGCAGTGCAAAAAAGGCATGACAATGCTTCAGATGAATTGCTCATGCAGTTAAATCATGAATCACGTGAAGGCGCTTTGGGTAAAACTGTTTTGTTGAGTATAAAATTGTTGTCTGATCAATCAATCCGCGCAATGAACGAGGGTTACTATTCAGACGTTATTGAAGCCTTGGAAAAGGCGGACTTAAAAGAATTATCTCGAAAAATGGCGATTGAACGTCACATTGGGGATTAACAGAAAGAAATTAGGAGAAAACATTATGGCACGTCCAGGTCGTCCAGCAATGCCCAAGCCAGATTTACATCCAAGCGTGGATGCATTTCTTGATATGCTCACAACAGAACGCGGTGCAGCCCATAACACACGTCAGGCCTATTGGCGTGACCTTGCGGATGTGAGCTTGTTCCTTCGCAACGAATTGGACACTGACGTCAATAAAGCCACCACAGATGAGCTTAAGACATATCTTAAAGATCTATCCGAGAAGAAGAATACAAAGGGTAACAAGAATACGCTTATCGCTTCTCGTACTGTTGCGCGCCGTTTGTCTGCGCTTCGTCAATATTACCGCTTCCTTATTTCCGAGGAAAAGCGCGAAGACGATCCGACAACTAATATCGATAGCCCGAAGCAAACACGCACATTGCCAAAAACATTGAGCGAAGGTGAAGTGGACAACTTGATTGCCACAGCAGCTAAAGGTGGAAAGCCGGAAAGCATTCGTCTTGTGGCGTTGCTTGAAATTCTTTACGCGTCCGGTCTTCGTGTTTCCGAGCTTGTTGGTTTACCGATGTCTGCGCTTGGTGAAGATAATCAATTCCTTATCGTATCCGGTAAGGCCGGCCGTGACCGTATGGTTCCCTTGTCCGAGCCTGCACAGGAAGCGCTTGAAAAATATTTGGCTGTTCGTAAGAACTTCATCGGACCGGAAAACCAAGCATTGCAAGAAAAGGCAGTGTTTCCGTCACGCACATCGACAAGCGGTCATTTGACACGTCAGCGTTTTGCACAGTTGTTGAAAGACCTCGCACGCGCTGCGGATATCGAAGAAGATAAGGTTAGCCCACATATTCTTCGTCACGCTTTTGCGACACATCTTCTTAGCCGTGGTGCGGATCTTCGTTCTGTTCAAAAAATGCTTGGACATGCCGACATTGCTACGACACAGATCTATACACATATGGTTGGTGAAGGCCTTAAAAAGACTGTTAAAGAGAAGCATCCCCTCGCTAAAACAGGCACAAAATAAATTTTATTCCTAATTATCAACAGGCGTCTATCGGATTCGGTTTGAACTCGGACGCCTGTTTTGCTATCCATGACTATTACCCCAACAACCAAGAAAAAATATAAATGTTAGAATTTGAAAAACCTATTCTTGAACTTGAAGGCAAAATTGCCGAGCTCCGCCATGTTAGCAGCGATAGCGAAGTCAATATCTCTGACGAGATTACGCGCATGCAGGGTAAGGCCGACAAATTATTACAGCATGCCTATACAAAACTTACAGCTGCGCAAAAGGTACAAGTTGCGCGCCATCCCGAGCGTCCGCATTTCAAAGACTATATTGACGGTATTATCACTGATTTTACGCCGTTGGCAGGGGATCGCAATTTCGCGGAAGATTATGCGCTTATGGGTGGCCTTGGTCGCTTTAACGGACAATCATGTGTCATTATGGGGCATGAAAAAGGACACGATACCGAAAGCCGCATCAAACATAATTTTGGTATGGCGCGCCCAGAAGGATATCGCAAGGCACAGCGCTTAATGGCGATGGCCTCACAATTTAAGCTACCGATTATTACATTGATCGATACAGCCGGAGCATATCCTGGCCTTGGCGCAGAAGAGCGTGGACAAAGTGAAGCGATCGCGAAATCTATTGAGAGTTGCTTGCGCACTGAAGTGCCGATTATTTCCGTCATTATCGGCGAAGGCGGATCGGGCGGCGCGATTGCGATTGCGGTTGCTGATCGTATTTATATGTTACAACATTCTATTTATTCCGTTATCTCCCCCGAAGGATGCGCCTCCATTTTATGGCGTAGCGCAAGTCATGCGGAAGAAGCTGCGACAGCGCTTAAGCTGACTGCACAGGATTTGTACCAATTGAAATTAATTGATGGCATCATTGATGAACCTGTCGGTGGCGCACATCGTTATAAAAAAGAAGCCATTCAATCGGTTGGGAAAACCATTGAAAGCGCCTTGAAGGAATTAACCCCGTGGGATTCGGCCAAGCTTAAAGAAGATCGCCGCAAAAAATTCCTCGCCCAAGGGCGTCTTTCCTAAGCATTGCTTACTACTTATAGCTTACTGCTTATACGCCGCTTCGCTTTTAAAATATAACCGGATTTATGCCGACATGCGTTGCGTATCTTTAATTGCCTGAGGTTTACGCATAGCTGCATCACTTAATCCTGCGCGATTTTTCATGTATTGAAAATCACCATGCCCTGCCCTTTCATGCCCATCTTCGGTTGAAGCGGCGCGGTAATATAACATCAAAAACACACGAATTGCGGCCGTTAACGATGTTTTCGGGTTTTTACGAAGATTGATTAATGTGCAAATATCATGGATTTTACAGCGTTCACGCTTAGCGATATCGTAAAGTGAATTCCACATTTCCGGCTCTAAACGTACCGAAGTTCTATGGTTATTGACTGTAATGTTACGGCTTAAAAGCGTTGTTTTTGAATCGCTGTTATCGCGAATTGTTTCGTTTACATTGCGTAGTTTCGTATTTTTATATGTTTGCATTTTATCATCCGCTTCATCTTATTTTGATTATATACGCAACAAATACAACCTATAGTATATACGCCTTTGCTTATTCACTGTAAAGACACAGTTACACTTTACTCTCCTCACATGTGTTTAACTTCAGTGAAATAGCATGCAAACCCGCGTCAAAACACTCGCTTATTGCGGCATTGACCAGTCTTTGCCTTTGCACACGATTGAGATTTAAAAAATCATCAGAAACAATCATAAGTTTAAAATGTGTTTGCCCACTTCCATCATCACCGGCATGTCCGGCATGTTTATGACTTTCGTTTATAAGCTGCATATCATGTGTTTTGATCTTGTTTTTAATCGCCGCCTTGATTTTTTCTTCCATATTCATAGTTTTGTTGAACCTTATGCTTGTTTCCCGCTACCATAGAAGAAGTGAGCCTTTTTAAGCAATAACGGGATTGTAATGCCGCAGATATTTTTAAAACCACGATCCGCCGATTTCGCCGACCATGGTCAGGCGCAGGATTTACATGTGTGTGATATGCCCGGATGTTATATGAATGGTGAGCACCGTGCCCCCAAGGATCGGAGCTTGAGCGATTACTATAATTTTTGTTTTGAACATGCGCGTGATTACAACAAAGCTTGGAATTTCTTTGAAGGAATGAGCGCCAATGATGTGGAAGACCATATCTATAATTCCATGTATGGTGACCGTCCGACATGGAAATACGGTGTTAACGGCAATGCGGAAGAAGCGTTATATGAAGCGGCTTGGAAAATGAAGCATGGCGCCAACGCACAGCCGCCGCCGAATAAAGAAGAGCGTGCGCGTAACAGCATAGGCGAATCACAGCATTCAGCAGAATATGAAGCGATGGCAATTATGGGACTAGAGCCGCCGCTGACATTTGACGCTATTAAATTGCGCTATCGGGAACTGGCGATGAAGCATCACCCTGATCGCAATCACGGATCACAAAAGTCGGAAGAGCTTCTCAAAAGCATCAATATGGCCTATACAGTATTGAAGTTAGCCTATGAGAAATTCGATAAATTGCCCGATAAAAATTAACCCAGCCCTCAAACATCAACCCCCCACAGTAAAGAAATATAAACATGAGCGCAGACAGCATTGATAACATCGACAAGGAAAAAGAACGCGATGGTATGGCCTTTAACATCACCGAGGTTAAGGCTAAGGAAGGTAAATACACGTCTATTCCTGATCGTAAAGCCAATGTGCGCGAGGTGTTCGGCCTTGATTTAGACTGGGAAGTGCCAGCATTTAGCGAAGGCACCCCCAATGTTCCAGATATTGATAAAACATACCAGTTTGACCATGATACAACGCTCGCGATCTTGGCAGGGTTTACACATAACCGCCGTGTGATGATTCAAGGGTATCACGGAACAGGGAAATCAACACATATCGAACAAGTAGCAGCGCGGCTGAATTGGCCTTGCGTACGTATTAACCTCGATTCACATGTGTCCCGCGTGGATTTGATCGGCAAGGATACAATCACCCTTCAAGAAGGTAAGCAGATCACACAATGGAAAGAGGGTTTGTTGCCTTGGTCCATTCAAAATCCAGTTGCGCTTGTGTTTTATGAATATGATGCGGGGCGTCCTGATGTGATGTTCGTGATCCAGCGTATTTTAGAGGCGGAAGGCCGCCTGACATTGCTCGATCAAAACAAAGTTATTCGTCCCCACCCCGCTTTTCGTTTATTCGCGACGGCCAATACGGTCGGCCTTGGTGACACAACCGGTCTTTATCACGGAACACAGCAAATTAACCAGGGTCAGATGGACAGGTGGAACGTCGTTGTTACGCTTAACTACCTTTCCCATGATGACGAGATGGACATCATGCTGGCAAAATTTCCGCATCTGGCAAACGATGAAGGGCGCGACATGGTGGATAAGATGGTTCGCCTTGCCGATATGACACGCGAGGGGTTTGTTCATGGGGATTTATCAACGTTGATGAGCCCGCGCACGGTTTTGGCATGGATTGAAAACAAAGAGATTTTCGGCAACACCGAGCTCGCTTTCCAGCTTTCCTTCCTAAATAAATGTGACGAGACAGAGCGCCCTATCATTGCGGAATATTATCAGCGATGCTTTGACGTCGATTTGCCGCAAAGTGCAATTCACAATATCGTTATCGGCTAACGGTTCCTAAAGCTGTTGAATCGGAACGGCGCCTGCATTTGTGCAGCCTTGTGCTTAGGTGTTGCCCCTCTCACTGGGTGCGAAGTGCTAAATCTGCATTATCATTAAAATACCGGCTCAACCGTTTGTGGTGTCGCGGGTATGTTGCTTTCGTCCAGCGGCCACTTTTTCGATTTGAAAATCGCCGCCACGGTTTTTGCCCTTTTGTAACTTCCCTTTTCACGCAGATCAAATGCCTGTAGCGCCGCTATGAAAACGGGGTTAGCGTCTGTGCCGCCCTGCTCTACCATCATTTGCGCGCCGGATCTTGTGACAAATGCCGAGCCGTATTGAAAGCCTCTGATATTAAAATCGCCGATTTGCCTATCTTCAA
>Ga0115567_10005046_pt1 | contig 12810 bp, 12 predicted proteins | sample COGITO_mtgs_1204_2_FD_88679 | JGI IMG/M metagenome (GOLD analysis project Ga0115567, IMG submission 88679) | Pelagic marine microbial communities from North Sea - COGITO_mtgs_120412 | ecosystem: Environmental > Aquatic > Marine > Epipelagic | place: Germany:Helgoland, sampling site Kabeltonne...
AATGATCCCGTATCAAATGGTGAAGACGGTCGTTGCCATGGTAATAATTTCATAACCTCAAACATCGGCGCAATGGCCGCGGGCGCCGTTGAAGCACACGCAATTCCCATCGCTGATGACAGTACACATTCTAATGGATCGCCGACAACGTTTGACGCCTGACAGTACCCCCAACTTTCCATCGCTTGCATAAGCACGGAAATTCGATCTTCTAAAACGCCCCTTTTTCCATCTGGTGCCCAAGTTGCCGCGGAGACACGCAATCGGACAACAGGCTCACTGCGCGATAACGCTTGCAATGCGTCCAACGATTTTTTAATGGTTCTGTTAACTGGATTTGTAATCGCTAAAAATGTTGCAACAGCATTTTTTACTGCCGTCGTTTCTGCGCCACCTGATTCAATTAAAAATGAAATTCGATAGGGAATATTTGCCTCAAACAGCCTATTAAGCAACATAGGAAACGGCGAAGGGTCTGATGGAGCCAATGTCATATCAACACCACCCCATAATTGGCTACCTATTTGCACCATACGATCATTTAGTATTTTTCCGTGCGCACTAGATATTTGTTGTTTCAACGGTGGCCATAATATTTCGGAATAATCATTTTCTGATTCTGGTGCACGAACTGGAATATTATCACCTGGTAAAATCGGCCGCCATTTATCGTTAGCCATATCAGGGAACAAATTATTTCTGACTGCTGCCATGGCATTATGGGTATCCAATATATCCGCGCGAATTCCTAATTCATTCAATGCGGATTCAACTCCTAAAACAAATGATTTGTGACGTGAACGTAAGGGCTCTAAAGCCGCATATGGATTTTGCGCCGACGAAGCATTGATCCATTTAATTTTCTTCTGTTCTTCGGCTGCACGTTTTAAATCTGTATCTGCCAAAACACTGGGACGTGTCCATAATACGTAATAGCATTCCTCATGAATCATATAATGCGCCAAGTGACGCGCGCGTTCATCTAAAATATCTTCTAGCTCTAAACCAATATTACGCGCAGTAACTTTTGATGGATAAATTCCCTTTTCGGTCACCGTTCTGGCACGCGCCGGATTTCTAGTAAAATAAACCTGCAACGCATGACCAGGCCTATCGAATCGCGAACCCAATTTGACTGTCGCGGCCTCTAAAATATGCTGATATTCCTCTTGGCCAATAATCTGACGACTACCATCTACTTTGATATAAGTTACCAGCGACCCATCTTCAGCAACAATCGTCATGTTATCATCCGCGGTTTCAAGACGAATAAATGACTCTATCGGCTGTTTCGCCAACGTCACAAAAGGTGCAAAGAATTTTCCAAAACCGCTCATTATTTTATAAGCTTAAAGGGGTTATGGGGTTTAGTGAAGAGAAGATTTCAATTATTTATGCCGCGCGCAAATCTGTGTATTGTTTTATCCAATCATTTGGATTAAGCGCAGCGAATGGACCGTCTTTTGACCGCCAATAGGCAAGTATTTGTGGAAATTGATTAAATTCCAAATCGCCTTCTTTAATTGTTCGGCGATCCAGTGGGAATAAACGAATTCCATCCAATTTTTCAAGGCGCTGGTCATAGTGAGCCTTGGTTAAATAATCTTTTAATACAATAGATAAAATATTTGGGTCATCCGTCTTAATACGCTCCATCGCTTCTTCGCGACGCTTCATTACCATCTCTAAGGTGCTTCTGGCGATTTCTGCCATTGGCCCTTGCGTGATACGAGCGACATATATTGATCGTGCCATGTGATGGACTTGAGCCTGCGTTAATTCAGGCATCCAAATCAGGGTTCCCGACTTCATTGTTGAAATTTTATCAAGATGGAAACATTGATGACAAAAAATACATGATGTTGTCAGATTGTCATCTGCTGTATTTTTTAAATTTCCATCCTTAACATGCACCAGATGAAATTTTTGTGATTCAAATCCACAATATTGACATTGATGGTTGTCGCGCTCAAAAATCTTTTTACGTGTTTCTTCATTTGCATTTGGATCAAACGAAGACGGGGCAACGACCATACCGTCATTGCCCTGTCTTTTATTCGTTTGAAATGCATCTGCCGATAACGATAGTGGTATCGGCAGAAAGTTTTTAAGCATTATGGTGCAAGTCCAGTCGAAGGTGTGAACGAAGTAAATGCTGTTGATCCACTACCAGAAGCATTACCGGAACCTTGAATAGCTGCTACAACAGGTGGTAAAGCTAATAGCATTCCACCAAAGCCAAGTTTTGCCAATGCATTTTTCATTGGATTTTGACCCGGATTTTCAACATGTTGCTTTAGTCCAACAACACCAAGTGCTGCCAACACAAATCCACCAAGATATGATACATAGCCAACAATTTGTGGAACGTTGGTTACTTGTTCTGAAAGGCCTTCAGAATAGTTGTTAAAGTTTTGAGCTGCCTGAGCATCTGATGAAGATCCAAAAATAATTCCAACCATCATAGCAGCAGACATAAATTGTGTTTTCTTATTTAAATATTTCAGCATAGTTTCCTCCTTATAAATTTATTCCATGCAAATTTGTCTTAGGTAAATTGTACCCCAAAACTGTCAATTCCCAAAGTTGTTTGTATTATATTTGCGAATTGGCCAAAGTTCACAAGGATTGCACCTGCAACCACATGTGATATTCCACTCATCATTGTCATTTGCTGATTCCCCTCGGCAACACCGCGAAGAACAAACAAACCACGAACAATGGCAAGAATTCCGACAATAGTAAGAAAAACAATGATTGCTGTTGCCACATCTTCGGCATGCATTTGCGCATCAGAGCCTTCTTCTAAAGATAAAAATTGAACATGATTCATAGAATCTCTGTTTTCAAATAATGTTTCCGCAAGCATACCTATTGTAGGCGCAATCGAAAACAAAACACCAGCAAGCACAAAAGTGGCAATCGTTCCCATACCAGTTGGCCCCCTTGGACCCTCTTGCGCTGTTTTAGTAAATCTATGTATGGCGACCATAGTTAAAATAGCTCCAGCAACATAACAAAAGAAAAGAATAAGAAGTTGCACAGGTCCGTATATATTTTCCATGACGCGAATCATCATGCCATCTAGGCCTTGGGATGTACTACTATTCCAATATAAGGCACCATTAATTGCTTGCGCATCCCCTTGATCACCAAAAGTCTGCGATGCAACAGTGGCGACCATCGGCAGCGTTAGCATTAAGCCTGCTGTAAATAGGTACTTTAAAGGCTCTGGCAACTCTACTTTTTGTGGGCCATATTCAACATGTTGACGCAATTTATGAACCCCAACAGCCGTAAATAAAAATCCTGCTAAATATGCAATATAGGACACAAGCTCGTATGCATTGTCTTGGCTAGAAATTCTATCAAACAAGTCTCCTAATGTTTGTGCATTTGCGACAGAAGACATGAGTGTGCACCCACCAAAGATGGCAATTAATAAAGAATATCTTTTTATTTTATTTATCATTGCTTTCTTTATCCATTATTAGACACATTCAAATTAAAACATATAATTGCACATCATTACAACAAAAACCGTCATATTAAGGTGCAACCCCTTAGCATTAGTATGGAAAATTACATTTAAAATTTAGTTAAAATTCGAAATATTTTATGAAAATTCATACAAAACAGCCCATTATACGTATTTTAAGTGTTAATTGCCCCCATATATGCAAGCTCTGCCTTGCCAAAATTAATAATTTTCTTATCATCAACCTTATTTAATACGAACGAAATATTATCATAGCTCATATCCAAAAATTGTTTGATAGTCTGCTTAATATCATCTTGCTTTGTTTTTTTCCATTCAACTACATACATAGTTTTATCAGACAATTTTGCCAAAACCCTAGCGTCTGAAAAAACAAATGAGGTTGGAGAATCCAAAATAATTAAATCATACATATCGCGAACACGGCGTATTAATGTTTCCATGCGATCACCACCCAATAACGTCAATGCATGCGTCGGAATCGCCTTACTCGTCATGATATGAACGCCCGATGAATGATTTTTGTATATAGTGTCATCTAAAGGGAAACGATTGCTTAAATAATCAGCCAAACCTTTTGCATTACCAAGTCCATATGCTTTATGTAACGATGGGCGGCGCATATCCGTATCAACAATAAGAACTTTTTTCCCATTTTGTGCGGCTGCAGTTGCTAAGGCCATGGATATTGTTGTTTTTCCTTCGTCTGAGTGCGTTGATGTGACCGTAATAACACGACCGCCACTTTTTTGATGCGGATCACGCAACTGTATCGATGAGTACATAGAGCGCACTAACTCGGCCCATGCAGACGCTGGCTGTGATAAAATATAGTCCACAACATTTTGACCCTTAAGTAATTTCACCTTTGGCAAGGTTGCATATAGGGGAATCTCCATAAAATTATCCAACTGTTGCGGATTTTGAATGACGTTTTGCACGCGCTCTAATATTAACGCTACGAATAATCCTAGAAACAATCCTGTAAGTCCGCTTAAAATAATAACTAACCATTTACGAGGCAACGAAGAATGATTTAGTGGCAAGGCTTCTGATATCACACGAATAGGTTTATTATTAATATTCAGGCTTTGTAGTGACTCCAAATATGTCGCCATAAAATTATCAAGCATCGTGCGCGATGTATTAGCTTGTGATTCAAGATTCTTAATTCTAAGTCTTTTTTCTGCGTCACCACGATATGAGGCTAAATATGTATCAATTTGCGATTGAATCTTATCAATCTGCAATATTTTAATTTTGGCTTGGTTTTCAAGAGAGCCCCTAAAAAGAACAATCTCTGTATTTAATTTATCTTTAAACGCATTGAATTCAGCGTTAAATGCAATCATTTTAGGATGATTAGGCCCATAACGTTTTTTCAAAGACGCCTGTGTTTGCAATAATCGTGTTTCCGATTCTTTTAAAGATTCAGTCAACCGACCAGATAAATATTGAGGAATGGTATCAAGACGTTTATTTTGCCTTTTTGCCTCATTCATTAAATCTAATATAGCCTGTGTCTCAGCATACTCGCTTTGTTCAAAAGCCAATTGTTTATTTAATAACTCAATTCTCGTTAACCGTGAATCACCCGATTGCAATTGTGCTAGATTGTTTTTCTCAAGGGCGGCATCTAATGCCGTTTCAGCCTCTTGTAAGTCGTTGCGCATTATTTCCAAACGATCCGCAAGCCATTCTGTTGTCAGATGTGCCGTCTCTTTAGATTTGGAAATTTCATTTTCAACATAGGATTTGACTAATGCATTGGCTATTCTAGCCGCCTTTTCAGGATTAGATGCCTCCACAGAAACATCAATAATTGATGTTCCTTTTACATGATTAATCGCAATGCTGGATTTAACGCGCGACATGATTGCTTGTTGGCGCGCAGGGACTAAGTCTGTGAATGTTACAAAAGATGTAGAACCGCCAAATTCTGGGTCAAAAAATAGATTTTCACTTACAATTAAACGCCTTAAAACGTCAGGTGATTGCATGATTTGTATTTGCGACAACAAATCCACACCATTTAACTGCTCTTTGAGTCTCAATGTTTGTAGAATATTCGATCGATTAGGTATTGTCCCCGATGTCACCATCACTTTAGTTGTTGAAATATGGGTGTTCTTTAAACCAGAGACATATATAAGGGAAAGACATACAGATAATAATGTAAAGGCCAGAATAATTAATCTTCTTTTTTGTAATATTTCAAATATGCCCGTATTATTTTTTACAGGCACATCATTCGAAAATGTATTGAGTGGGATGGATTGCGAAGACATTTAGAAATATCGCTCCCTTACCCTAACAATATCACCTGGCTTCACCCTTGTTGATATGTAACCTTCAATTAATCTTTCCAATCCATCGGCCTGTGTTCGCACGATATCAAATTCATTTTGATCTGCTCGATAACTAAATCCTGACGCATGCGCGACCAATCCTAAAATCGTTAAATTTTCACTATAGGGAAATTCGCCCGTATCAATAACCTCACCCATGATTTTTACCGTTTGCGGTTGTGCCATCGCCAACGTGACTTTTGGATTTATTAAATAACCACTTTGTATTAATTTTTGCCCTATAACTTGTGCGGCATTAGTAAGGTTCAATCCTTGAACATCAACAGACCCAATTAGTGGCATCATTAATGTTCCATTGCTTAAAACGTCATAATCGCCTGATAAATTCGCCTCTTCAAAAACGCTCACTGTAATTTTATTTCCAAAATCAATCACTTGCGTTTTTTCAACAGTTTCTGACTGAGTAACGGGATAGTGTGTCCACTCGCCGCTGCATGCAAATAGTAGAAACGCCGATATTAAGATTATTAATTGGTTACGCATGGTTCGAATGACCCTAGAAATATGTATCCACACTATTCTATACAGGTTTTATCCACAGGCCAAGCCCTTATGGACGCGCGTTAAAATTTAGTTTTTAGGCGAACCATGGCTCTGGTTTCATCATAATCACCATTTTGTTGATTTGACTCGCGTGAAATGTATTTTACATCACCATTAATGGCAAAACGTTTGTTCAAGCGGTGCGTAACACCGACACCCGTTTCAAATGTTGTATCCTCGCCATTCGTATTAAATTCACGATTAGTATATGCAATATCACCATCAATAATCCACCGACGGGTTAATTCATGAATAACTTTAGCACTTAAACGCGTTTGTAATATTCCACCAACAGTATCTGAACTATTACTAAAAAATCTATCCACCCCCAAAGTAAAATTAGTGAGTGGCGTATAAAGATAGGTTAAATCAATATCCATGATGACATCGTTACGAACCTTATTTGAACCATCATCTGGCTGATATGTTCCATAGCCAACGCGCGCAGACCCGCGTAATTTACCAGTTGGATTAAGTTCGATTCCTGCGGTAACATCATATTGCGTATTTGACTGATCTAAACCTGTAAAATCGGATGTGGCCGTATCATAATCACGCTTATCAAAATCCACACGTTTTGCCTTGATGCCTAAAAAAGGTGTGAATCCTAAATGTCTATTGCTCGAAAATTTCTGGAATGCAGCATCCAACCCTACAGAATAAACTGACCTGTCGCGATCTGTTTGAACCAACGGCGCACCAGTTGAACGGATTATCGTATCTTCATGACTAATATCTTGATATTCACCTTTTAAATCCCATCGAATAAAACCAGGTTTAAATCTTAAAAGCCCACGAACGCCTAATTCATCAATTTGTACAGGGTCAAAAAATGAAGCTTGGGTCGCTATTTCATAACGTGTTTGATATTGGCGATCATAATTGGTGTCTAGCCTTGCCTCTAAAGATGGAGAAAAATTGTATTTAATCCCTGCAAAACCACTAAAGCTTATTCTATCCAGCGCATCTACTGATTGATAGTCTAGGCGTGTCGCTTTTAAGCCAATATTCCTTTCCGAACGATCCGATATAGACAGTGCGGTGAGATCAATCGCTTGGCGATAAATCTTGTCACTTTGCGTATTCGTATTTGATTTTGTCGCGTTGCTTGTATACATAGCCCCGATATCAAGTGTTGGATAAATCTTGAATGTCCCCAAATTAAATCCTTTTGGGGTCAGGTCATGGAATTCACGCTGTTTTATTGGCACAGACCCCATAGGATCGGTCGCCATCAAAGTATTTTGACTTGCAATAACAAAACATCCCAGAAAGGATAGGCCGAATAAAACCCTGTTCATGTATATAGCTTAGATGATTCAGTCATTTAAAAAAAATCGTTATTCAAATTCTTTTGTATATGTGATTTCACCGCTGGGAATCACCATCATGCTCACAGTTATAACTGCTTTTGCGGCGGACGTAGATATCAATTCAGCATATTCAGACATAGAATCTGAAAACCGTGATATTGCCAGTCTAGGTTCTTCCGCGTTTGCAGGTCTTATCAACATTAAACAAATTTGATGTTCGGCTGTACGTCCAGCAATATCACTTAATCGACGGATACGCATCGTGTATTTTTTCAAATTATTGCAAACTTCTGACGCAACATCATCGCCATGATTGGCACGTATTTCATCAATGTTTTTGATTGTCGCAAATGTTAAGTAAGTTTCCTCACCGTGACGATCAGCCCTGTCTAAACAAGTTAGAAAAATTTGGTTAAACGCTGACTTAGAAATAACACCTTCTTTGCTTGGAAAATCAAAAGCTTCATCTTGTAATTGTTTGTTCAATTCTGCCAGTTGTTTTAAATTTTGTAATTTCTTTTTAAAAATATCCTCATTAATTGGTTTTTGCAAAAAGTCATTTGCACCGACATCTTGCGCCTCTTTTAAAGACATTTGATGCGACATAATAACAATAGGTGTATAATGTGGATTGCCACGGCGCACTCCAATTAACAGCGCGCGCATTTCATCGTTTTTTGGTGCAGGATCAAAAAATATAGCATCAAATTGCTCTGCTCGAACTGCATCAATAGCATTATTTTTTATCGGCTCGATTATGAGTTCGATATCTCCCACTTCACGGCACACACGCTCGATTGTTTCAACAACTTCACGATCCCGATCAATTAACATGATTTTCATCATTAAAATCCCTTTTGCAAATCACTTTAAATCCCCTAAAGTGTAGTCATGACAATATATTTATACAAGGGCGATTTGCCCGATAACTTAGATTTCGGCACAGAAGTGGCCGTTGACACTGAAACTCAAGGTTTAAACCTGCAACGTGATCGATTATGCCTTGTGCAATTATCATCCGGTGATGGCAACGCACATCTGGTTCAATTGAAAAAAACAGACTATGAAGGCGCAAAAAATCTTAAGGCTTTGATGGAAAACAAGAATGTTACAAAGATTTTTCATTTTGCTCGTTTTGATGTCGCCGTCATGCAAAAACATTTGGGTATTACAATTGCCCCAGTATTTTGCACAAAAATCGCCTCGAAATTAGTGCGCACCTACACAGACCGTCATGGCCTTAAAAACCTCACCGAAGAGCTGGTCGGCGTTAACATGGATAAACGTCAACAATCATCAGATTGGGCGGCAGAAAACCTAAGCGACGCACAAAAAGAATATGCGGCAAGCGACGTTTACCACCTGCATAAAATGATGAATAAACTTGTAGAAATGTTAACGCGTGAGGGGCGCATGGACGTCGCAAGACAATGTTTTGATTTCCTACCAACACGCGCGCAGCTTGATTTAATGGGGTGGGAAGATAGCGATATCTTTGCCCATAGTTAAAATCATGACAAATGATATACAAGTCGCAAAAGACACTATAAAAATCGAAATTGATGGCCTCGCTTTATTAATGGAGGGTATTGATAATAATTTTGAAACAGCTATTCAAACCATCCAAGTCATGAAGGATGCGGGTAAAGGCCGTTTGATTATTACTGGCATGGGAAAATCAGGCCATATCGGTTTGAAAATGGCCGCGTCATTTGCATCAACTGGAACACCGTCTTATTTCGTACATCCTGGCGAAGCGTCGCATGGTGATTTGGGTATGATTACCGAATCAGATGTCGTTATCGCCATTTCAAATAGCGGTGGTGCGCCTGAATTAGCAGATATTATCGCCTATACACGTCGTTTTTCAATCCCACTAATTGCCATTACATCAAAGGCCGATTCAAATTTGGGAAAACACGCCGACATTAATTTGTTGTTACCCCAAGCGACCGAAGCTGACCCAAATGGTCTTGCCCCAACAACATCCACCACTATGACTCTAGCCATGGGTGATTGTATTGCGATGGCATTACTTGCCCGTCAAGGGCTGACTTCTGATGATTTTAAAATTTGGCATCCAGGTGGTAAATTGGGCGCAAAATTACTTCCAATTTCCGAAATTATGGATGTTAAAACCGACCTGCCATTTGTGCAACCTACTAACACTATGGATAGTGTTATCTTAACCCTGACCGAACGTAATATGGGGTGTGTCATAGTGTCCAGCGATAATACTCATGCTGATGGGCTTATCACAGATGGAGATTTAAAGCGCCATATGGGGCCTGATTTTTTAACGCGTGAGGCACAAATCGTGATGACGCAAAATCCAAAAACTATAAATGAAAACACTTTGGCGGGGGTGGCGATTGACACTATGTTGCATAAATATAGTTCGCCTATTACGTCGTTATTAGTTGTAAATGACAATGGTGACTTGACTGGAATGTTACGCCTACAAACGTTATTAGCGTCAGGTGTTGCTTGATTATTATGAGCGATAGACTCTCAAATCTTAATCAAAAAGATACATCGGGTAATATTCAACCCTATTCTAGATTTGTGAAATCCTTGCAATTTATATTGCCTATTGGCGCATTGCTATTAATAGGTTTAATTATTATATGGCCACAAATTACGCGCATTGAAACAGAACCATTAAATGAGCGTGACATTCAGGCTTTGCGCGAGGCCGAGACAAATAATACTCTATTAAATCCTGTATTTAATACGCTTGATGGTAAAGGGAATGCTGTTCTAATATCGGCTGAAACCGCATCTCAAAACAGAAATGATAAAGACAGCGTCAAACTTCTTAATCCTATCGCAAGCATGAAAGATAGCAACCAAACCTTGGAATTTCAGGCTAATGAAGGGACATACAACCAAACAACAAAAACTCTAAATCTTGAAAATAAAGTTGTATTAAAAGACGATCAAAACAATATTTTAGAAACAGAGCAATTAACAGCCAATATTGAAAAAAACATTGCAACCAGTAATAAACCTGCCCGACTAACAACCGAAAAAGGGTATATTGAGGGACAATCCGTAATAATTGATCAAGAAAACCAAACAACTATCTTTAAAGGCCCAGCAAAAGCTGTTATTAATCGATAAGTTATGCATATTTTTATTTTTTTAGCACTGATGATTTTTTCACCTGCCGTAATGGCTCAGGATAAAACAACCTCCATTGAGGTTTCTGCCGATGACGCCTTGCAATGGGATCGCGCCAATCAATCATTTACTGCCAGTGGAAATGCCTTAATTAAACAAGGTGCTGATTCAATATCTGCGCCAGAAATAATTGCCAAATATTCTGATGCCAGTGGCGATATTGTTATTCAATCGGTTAATGCCAAAAATAACGCTGTTTTAAAACAAACGGACAATACCTTGTCAGCAAAGACCATTAACGCTGATTTTAAAGATGGCGTTTTATCGACCGTAACGGCGTCAGACAACGTCATACTTGTAACACCAAAAGAAAAATTAACAGGTAATAACGCCAATTATGATGCGATAGGGCATAAAGTTATTGTGACTGGTAATGTTAAAATCGTACAAGGCGACAATATTTTAACAGGTAACAAGGCCGAATTTGATCTAAAAACTAATGTCAGTAAATTAAGTTCGAACGGTGGTCGGGTTAAAGCTGTTTTGAGCACTAAGAATGCAAAAAAATAAATGCTTACCCCTACACCTCATTTAGAATCTGTCAAAACAGGCTTGCACGTCACACATATTGCAAAATCTTATAAAAAACGCCCTATTTTACGCAACGTGGGTATCCATGTAGAACAGGGGGAATCAGTTGCCTTGCTTGGCCCTAACGGGGCCGGAAAAACCAGTTTGTTTTATATTATAACAGGCCTTATCAAGGCGAATGAAGGCCGTATCACACTAGACGGACAAGATATCACCAAATTACCAATGTATCGGCGCGCTCGCCTAGGAATTGGGTATTTACCACAAGAATCATCAATTTTTCGTGGCTTGAATGTTGAAGATAATATCCGCGCCATTTTACAGACCAATACAGATATGAGCCATGATCAACAAGAAGCCCTACTAGACGAACTTTTGGCTGAATTTTCAATTTCTCATTTGCGACTAACTCCATCTGTTGCATTATCAGGGGGAGAGCGTCGCCGTTTAGAGATTGCGCGAGCATTAGCCTCACGTCCAAAATTTATACTTCTTGATGAGCCGTTGGCAGGAATTGATCCTATCGCAGTTGGTGATATTCGTGAATTAATTGGTCATTTAAAAAATCGTGGTATTGGCGTTTTAATAACAGACCATAATGTCCGCGATACCTTAGAAATTGTTGATCGAGCGTATATTTTGCACGAAGGTCACATTATGACTCATGGTACGCCCGCTGAAATTATCGCCAATCAAGAGGTTAAACGCGTCTATCTCGGGGAAAATTTTAAAGCTTGATAGGCTTTGAATATCTATCTCTATTTTAAACGTTAATAATGTCTTAACCCGATAGTATTACGATACGGTGAAATAAATCTTATTAAATCAAATTTTTTAGAGGATACATAATGGCTAAAGCATTTATGCAGACTTCACTTAATGGAATGGAAAATGATGCTCCTATTCAAGATGATATACTTTATGCGCCAACCCTCACCGCAACGGCCGAACAATTTGCCAATTATCTAACAAATGGTTTTTGGACTGATAAAGGAACAGTATCACGCAGTTGGGATACATCAGTAAGCAATGCAATTACATTTAGTATTAGTAATGGATACAGCGCCAGTCAAAAAACTGGAATGCGGATGGCCTTTGACAGTTGGTCTGATGTTGCTGATATTACATTCCGTGAAATTACATCTAATGCAGATATAGATGTTGTGACCAACGTATATTCGCGCGCCTTTTCATCAACATCTATTTTTTCAAGTGGTGAAATAGCATCTAATTATATTTCGATTGATAATAGCGTAGGATATTGGAGCAATTTCAACGAGCCAGGAAATTACGCCCTTATAACCGCTATCCATGAAATTGGTCACTCACTTGGCCTAGGTCACACGGCAAATTATAATGGATCTGGAACTTA
>Ga0115567_10005049_pt1 | contig 12808 bp, 12 predicted proteins | sample COGITO_mtgs_1204_2_FD_88679 | JGI IMG/M metagenome (GOLD analysis project Ga0115567, IMG submission 88679) | Pelagic marine microbial communities from North Sea - COGITO_mtgs_120412 | ecosystem: Environmental > Aquatic > Marine > Epipelagic | place: Germany:Helgoland, sampling site Kabeltonne...
AAAGCTTGTATAACCATGGCATCGCGCTCTTCCGCGCTGGCTTCTTTGCGATGAATTTTCAAACCCTCGCCAATGATATCCCCCACCGACATGCGCGGAGATAGAGAGGCAAACGGGTCTTGAAAAACAACCTGCATATCTTCGCGCATTGTTCTTAATTTCTCGCGTTCTGGCTTATATTTATAGTGCTGTATGATATAATAACCAATGAATCCTGTTCCAACCCAGAGCATCTTATCGAGAATATACTCGGATAGGTTTATCGGTTTTTTGATTTGACCCAACGAAGAAATATCATTTCCCTGAAAAACAATCGTCCCTTGTGCCTTGGTGAGCTTAAGTAGGCCAAGCCCTAGTGTTGTTTTTCCTGACCCCGATTCCCCAACGACACCAATCGTTTGCCCCTTTTTAGCGACAATGTCGATATTGTCTACAGCCTTCACCCAATCCGTAATCTTGCCAAAGAAATTCTTCTTCTTAGGGAAGTGAATTTTGATATCTATACCCTCAAGAACAACAGGTGCATTTTTCTTGGCTTTTAATACTTTGCTCGATGGCTGCGCGTTAAGCAGCATTTTTGTATACTCATGCTGCGGCTTGGCAAATAAAGCTTTGCCCGTATTTTGTTCAACGATTTTGCCTTTCTGCATCACACAAACACGGTCAGCCATCTTCTCGACAATTGTTAAATCATGTGTGATCAGCAAAAGGGACATATTCAATCGCTCTTTCAAATCCTGCAGTAACTCCAGAATTTCCGCCTGTACGGTCACATCCAGCGCTGTTGTCGGCTCATCCGCGATCAACAATTCAGGATCATTGGCCAATGCCATAGCAATCATCACACGCTGGCGCTGTCCGCCCGACAATTCATGCGGATAAGCGTTAAGCCGATCTTTAAGCATCGGCATACTCACCAAATCCATTAATTCAAGAACGCGTTCGCGCGCTTGCTTTTTATTCATATTCTGATGAAGTTTTAAAATCTCGCCGATTTGCTTTTCAATCGTGTGCAATGGGTTCAATGCGCTTTGCGGCTCTTGAAATATCATTCCGATTTGCGACCCACGAATATTACGCATAAAGCTCTCCGGTTTGCCGATAAGCTCTTCACCATTAAACGTAATCGAACTCTCAGGCGTATGTATGGCGCGGGGGTAGGGCAGCAATTGCATTGTTGCAAGCGCAGAAACCGACTTACCTGATCCAGACTCACCGACAAGCGCTACAGTGCTACCCTCGGGAATATCAAAGCTGATATCATCCACGGCGCGAAAAATCCCGTCTTGGGTTTTGAAATCCACGCTCAGATTTTTAATAGAAAGGAGTGCCTTATTGCCCATATATTCTTTTTAGCGCGAATATGCAGCGCATGCAAAGCCGTTATAAGCGCACAAAAAAACGCCCCACAACCATTGCAGGACGTTTTATTATGTTGAAAGGAAATATTAAAGATTTCCGCGTGTCTCGTAAGTCGGTTTAATTGATTTTTCAGGCTTTTCAATATCCAAAACATCATCATTAACAACATCGCTAGTTGGTTTGCCGTTGGCTTTCGCTGCGTCCACTGCTTTTTCAATAGAGCGCTGACTATCATTAGGCGTTAGTTCCTCAACTCTTTCAGCGGCTTCTTCGGCTGCATCTTCTGCATCCTCCGCGGCTTCTCTTGCCTCTTCGGCTGCTTCTTCTGCATCACTATCAATGCCATGATATGTGTGATCGTGATAAAATTGCGCATGGGCTGGGGCTACTATTAAGCCTAATGCGATTAAAGCCGCGCTGCTAAGTAATAATTTTTTCATGTCTTTCTCCTTTAAAAAGGTTTTGCATATAGCAAACGCATCAACTTTGAAAAGAGTTCAAATAAAAAAGTATCCAGCAAAAATATAGCAGGGCATTAAAAAGGAATGTATCGATTTATTGGAGTATAAATCGTTTATCAATTACGTGAAAAATCCTTGCCGCTAAGTATCTTAAGAGCCAACGCGAAGAACTTTAAAAATCGCCTCCGATATGCGTGGCTCTACATTCTGCATCTCTGTTAAATCTAGCTCATGCAATTTACACGCCTTATTTTCCGCCATCTTTACAATCGCGCCCGTGACATGATGCGCATCACGAAACGGCATATCCAATTCCATCACGAGCCAATCCGCGAGCGCGGTCGCGGTTGTAAAACCATCCTCGGCGGCGCTTAACATATTCTCGGTGTTAAACGTTGCACTCGATAACATGCCTTGCGTCGCTTGAAGGCAAAGCTGCAACGTATCAAAGCTATCGAAAACGCTTTCCTTATCTTCTTGAAGATCTTTATTGTATGCCAGTGGCAGACCTTTCAAAACCGTCATAAGCTGAACCAGATTACCGTTCAAACGGCCGGTCTTTCCACGCACCAATTCCGCCGCATCGGGGTTTTTCTTTTGCGGCATAATAGAGCTACCCGTGCTCCATTGATCCGAAAGCTGGATAAACGCAAATTGCGGTGTCGCCCAGAGGATAATCTCCTCTGCAAGGCGCGAAAGGTGAAGTCCGGTTTGCGCGCAGGTGAATAAAAATTCAGTCGCAAAGTCACGCGCACTCACGCCATCAAGCGTATTCATCATGGGGCGATCAAAGCCTAGCTTTTGCGCCGTATATTCACGATCAATCGGAAATGGCGTGCCCGCAAGCGCCGCCGAACCCAGTGGACATTTATTATGCCGCTTCGCGCAATCGCGAAATCGTGTCTTATCACGGTTGAGCATCTGTCCATACGCATCCAGATGCAGACCCAGAGTAATCGGCTGCGCGGCTTGTAAATGTGTAAAACCGGGCATAATATCTTTTTCATGCTTTTGACGAAGGTCTTCAATCGTATCCTGCAAAGACTCAATCGTTTCAATCATGCGATTGCACGCTTCGCGCACCCACATACGAAAATCTGTCGCAACCTGATCATTACGTGAACGCGCCGTGTGAAGCCGTCCGGCCGCATCGCCGATAATCTCACGCAGGCGGTTTTCAACATTCATATGAATATCTTCAAGCGTGGCTGAAAATTCAAATTCTCCGCGTTCGATCTCGCCCGCAACTTGTTCCAAACCATCAAGGATAGCCTTGCCATCTTCCTGACTGATAATCTCTTGCTGAACTAGCATTTCGCAATGCGCGATTGATCCGGCAATATCCTGTCGCCACATGCGCTGATCCACATCAATTGATGCATTGATCTGCGTCATAATATCAGACGGCTTATCCTCAAACCGTCCACCCCACATGCTGTTGCTTTTGTCTTTTGTCATACTGTTATTAACCACAACCTCCGCCTCTAAGACAATAGAGTTTTATCAAGAATGTTGCGTTTTGCTGGCACGCTTGAACAGCGCGGCAACACCGTAAGTCCCAAGCCCTGCAAGCATTCCCGGCATAATTTCATACACGGAATCGCTATACCCTAAATAACGCCAAGCCACCATGCTACCCAATCCCATAACCACCATGGATATTCCAAGCCGCTGGCTGAAGCGCCCGCCAAGCGCCAGAACGATAAACATCGGCGCAAACGCAGAGCCCAGCGCAGACCATGCTACAACAACCAGTGTGAACACACTGTCACTGCCAAAGAGTGCAACCATCAATGCAATGGCCGTTACAAAAACAGTGCAAATCTTGGTCAGCCAATAAGAAATCGGTTTACCTTGCCGTAAATCCCGTGTGATCGAGGCCGTGCAGCTTAAAATCTGAGAATCCGCGGTCGACATCGTTGCGGCAAATAAACCTGCCAGCACAAGCCCCGCCAAAATGGGGTGCAAAAGATCCTGCGCCAGTACGGGAAGCGCAAGTTCTGAATCAAAATTAGATGTCTCCGGAATAAGCAATCGCGCCGCAAGGCCAGTAAAAATACACAAAACGGAAAAAGCTGAAAACCAGCTGTAATAATAACTGCGCACACGTGTCATGTTTTTGGCATCATCCATCGCCATGAAGCGCACCATAATGTGCGGCTGACCGATCACGCCAAAACCTGCAAACATCCAACCCAAAATAAACATGGCAGGGCCAAATTGCGTACCGCTGGGGAATATATCCATGAAAGTCGGGCTTACGCCGTTGAGGTTTTGAACAAAATCATTCCACCCCCCGATCTGCGTAATCGTTAAAACACACATGATTGTCATAGCAAAAAACATCACAAAAGACTGCGCAGCATCGGTCCAAATGGACGCCCTAAGCCCGCCGGCAAAGCAATAGGCCACAACAATAACCGCGCCAATAACCGCGCCTAACGCATAATCCCAATCAAAGAGAACGTGTAGCGCTTTCGATCCTGCGCTCAACTGAGCCCCTGCATAGGTACCCAAAAAGGCCAGTGTCAAAATACCGCCAATGAAACGCAAGACATTCATCTCCTGTCCATTCCACTTGCAGATAACACCCATGAAACTAAGGCTGCCTGTCTCTTCCGTCTTTTCTCGCAATCGCTTATGCACGAAAAGCGAGACAATAAAGTCACCGAATATCCACCCGATCATAAGCCAGGCTGCATGCAATCCCGCGAGATAAGCAAACCCAATCAGACCAATAAACATATACCCGCTATTATTGGTCGCTACCGCCGAAAGCGCGACAAGCCAAGGTTTAACATCACTGCCCGCAAGCAGGTAATCCGAGCTGTTTTTTTTGTGAACCAAGACCGACGCAACGCCGATCACAACAAAACAAAGAAGAAAAAATATAAAGCTAGCTGTCATCATAATATGATCATACTAACCAATCGCACTTCGTATGACCACCCTAGTGGCCTTTTAAGCTGCTTATCTTTTGATAGGAAATTAACTTTTTCCGTTTATCCTACATAATGAGTAAACGAAATGAGGTGAAAAATGGAATCTTTGATAATCGAATCTCTGGCAAAATATTATGGTTTGGATTGGCTTTCCTTTGCATCGGGGATAATCGGTATGTATCTCATTACCCAAAAATCGCGGCTCGGCTTTGCTTTCAGCTCACTTTCGTGTCTAAGCGGTTTTACCGTTGCAGCCATATCAATGCAATTTGGCTTCGTGTTTTATAACCTTTTGCTCATCGCATTAATGGTCAAAGGCTATTATGAGTGGGAACCGCAAAAAGCTTAGCCAATTTTATGTGCTTCTAAAAATGAATCATGTCCTGTTTCACGCTGCGTTAATGCCCGCGCAAGCGGATCTGCCGTCCCTTCACGCACCCAAACACCGACAGGGTTAACACCAGACATTTTAGCTGTTTCAATAAGGTGCGTTAACCCATCAAATGTAAGGCGTTGAAAGCCGTATAAAGGATCAACTTCCGGCTCTGCTTGGTTAATGTGCAGCGTTACGCCGGCACCTTTTTTATTGGCATCTTTGGGATCAATAACGAAATTTGCATCTTCGCCAATCGCTATTCTGCGTTCAAGTGCCGCCTTAAGATAGCCAGCTTGAGATCGATTGCCGGGAGCAGACTCTTCCAAAGGATAAGCATCTGCGCCATCAACATTGTCTGCAATAGTGGCATCTCCGTTAAAGCTGATATAATCACCAAATCCCAAGTTTGCACGGTTTCTAACGCCAATAACTGTTTGCTCATTGGAGATTTGAACAACGCTTGTAATGCAATCAAGCGGCACCTGAAGTTGCCCCTCTTTAACGGTGTCCGTAAGGGGGGTAAAGATTTGCGTCCCTGCCTTTGATGCCTTTTTGCTGAAGAAGCCTGAAAATACCATACGTTAATGTCTCCAAATAAGTTTGAAATAAAATAACTGCTTATTATGGAAAAGTCAAGCTTAAGCTGCTTTGTTCTTTTTCTTTAGGTTTCTTGCTTCTTTTTTAATGCGGGTATCGGCTTGCAAACGAATAGCATTAATCTTGATGAAGCCTTCGGAATCCTGCTGACGGAAATCACCTTCTTCGTCCATGGATGAACGTTTCTCATCATAAAGGGCGAGGGGAGACGTGCGCGCAATCGGATAGGCAACACCCTTAAACAATTTTACTGTAACTGTGCCGTCAATCAATTCCTGAGATTTATCAATCGCCGCCATTAAAAATTCCATCTCGGGCGAGAACCAAAACCCGTTATAAATCAGTTCGGCAAATTTCGCACTAAATGTATCACGAAGGCGCATAACCTCACGATCCATAGTCAAACCCTCAAGATCGCGCAAAGCATTTTGCAAAATCGTCCCGCCGGGTGTTTCATAAACGCCGCGCGATTTAATACCGACAAAACGGTTTTCAACCATATCAAGGCGACCAACGCCATGCTTACCACCAACCTCATTAAGGTAGTTAAACAGATCAAGTGGCTCGCTCTTAACCGTGCCATCGGTTGTGTTTTTAACATGAACAGGAATGCCGTCTTTAAAAGTTACTTCCAAAATATCGGCAATGTCTGGCGCATCTTCGGGGGCGCTCGTGCGAGAATATACATCCTCACCTGCGGGAACATTCGGATCTTCCAAAATCCCGGCCTCATGCGAAATGTGCAGCAGATTTTCATCTTCTGAATACGGCTTCTTTTTAGTCGCTGTTACGGGAATACCATGCTTATCCGCATAGTTAAGCATATCGGTACGCCCTTTAAATGCTTCTAAAAACTTTGGCATTTTCCATGGGGCAAGCACCTGAATATCAGGTTGAAGCGCGTAATAGCCAAGCTCGAAACGAACTTGATCATTTCCTTTGCCTGTCGCGCCATGCGATACAAATTGCGCGCCTTCTTCTTTAGCAACGCGAATCTGTCCTTTGGCAATCACGGGACGCGCCACGGCTGTCCCCATCAAATAACGCCCTTCATAAACCGCGTTCCCTTTAATGGACGGGAAAATAAAATCGGTGACAAACTCTTCTTTAAGATCATCAATGACAACTTTGCTCGCGCCGACTTTTAACGCTTTTTCACGCGCCGCGTCAAAATCTTCAACCTGTCCGACATCCGCGATATAGGCAACTACCTCGTACCCTTCCTCAATCAACCATTTCAAAATGATCGAAGTATCCAAACCACCTGAATACGCGAGTACAACTTTTCCTTTATTTGCCATTTGCTTTTCTCTTCTTTTTTATGTAATTAAAAATCAGTTATCATTCAGGTTAGTTTTTAGTTTATGTCCCAACGACTTCCAAGCACTTTTTTAGAATTCTCTAAAGGTTTTAAAAATGAGTTTTTAAGTGCATCCAAAGGAATCGTCGAAGATGTTGCTATGAAATTTATGATGGCTTCGGATCTTAAGCTACAAGAGCTAGCAGAAAAACATCCTAAAACAGCAAGTTGCATACGCCCTCGCTATGCGGGCTTTGAAATGAACATCAAATTTATGAACCCGTATGCGAAAGTAGGTATAGCTATTCCCTTGCTTGGAGTTGCTTGTTTTAATCCTTTCCCTGGTGATTTTTCTGCTGGAATTATTCTTATCTCATCAAGCATCCCTCAAATCAAAGCGGACATTAAGGCATTAAAAGGACGTTTTAACGGGCAGCACAGAAAAGCACATTTCGTCAAGGTCAGGGAAATTGCAATGATGTTGGGTGATAGAAGCGACCCAAATAAACATCTGGTTTTAGACGCGGCGCCCTTAACTAACGCTCACCCCTGAATCTTGTAAGCACCATGCCAAAATCGCTTTTTGTGCATGAAGTCGGTTTTCCGCTTCGTCATAAATCACATTCGCCGGGCTAGCCAAAACCTCGGGCGATACTTCTTCGTTTTCATGAACGGGCATACAATGCATAAAGATCGCCTCCTCATGTGCTTCCGCCATGAGAGCAGAGGTCACGCAATAAGGGCGAAATTTATCAATGCCCCCCGGGCCTTTTTTAGCGTCTTCTTGCCCCATCGAAACCCAAGTATCAGTCACAATAACATCCGCATCTTTTGCCGCTGTGAGCGCATCTTCTTCATAAGATACATTCGCACCAAGCACATCCGGCTTCAAATCCATCGGTGTTGATAGTACGAGATCAAAACCAAAAATCGGCGCGGCTTGCGCGAATGTGGCTGATACATTGTTCCAATCACCAAACCATGCGACTTTTCTGCCCGATACACTTCCCAATTTTTCCTGAATGGTTAGCAAATCCGCCATGACCTGACAGGGATGAGATTCATCCGTCATTCCGTTAATCACTGGGATGGAGCACTCCGAAGCAAATTCGCACAATAAATCATGATCACTCATACGGATCATACAAGCATCAACGTAGCGGCTAACGACATTGGCGGTATCAGCAACACTTTCCGCACCGGAAATCTGCAATTCATCCATGCCCATAACAAGCGTATGCCCGCCAAGCTGTTTCATCGCAATCTCAAAGCTCATGCGTGTGCGTGTCGATTTCTTGTCAAACACCATCGCAAGCGACAACCCGTCAAAAATCTGCGGCGGATTAAACTTCTGCTTCTTAAGCGCATGTGCGTTCGACAAAATGCTTTTCAATTCATCCGCAGGAATTTGATCCAGATTGAGAAAGTGCCGAATACCCATTATTCCATCTCTTCCAATGTTGCCTTAAGGATATTAAGTCCCTCACGGGCTTCATCCTCATTCATAACCAACGGCGGTGTCAGGCGCAGCGTATCTCCACCCGCCATCGTCGCCATAAAACCATTCGCCTGAAGCGCGGACAATAAATCCTTAGGCGGGAAAACCGTCTTCACACCAATCATTAAGCCCTTACCTTTAATCTCGGTAATCTTGTTGGAGTTGCGCTTAATCTCTTCAAGTCCATCATACAGCACTTTAGAAACAGCGCGGACATTATCCATGAAACCTGGCTTTTGCATTTCCTCAACCACAGTCGCGCAAACCGCACAAGCAAGCGGGTTGCCGCCATATGTTGTGCCATGCGTACCAACCGTAATCGCTTTACCGAATTTCTCAACAGCGCCCATGGCGCCGACAGGAAAGCCCGATCCCATGCCTTTCGCCCAGGCCGCTATATCAGGCTTCACACCAAAAGCATCATAGGCATTATATTCACCCAAACGCCCAAACCCCGCCTGCACCTCATCAAAAATAAGGCAGATATTCAAATCATCACAAAGCTTGCGTAATCCCTTAAGGAAATCAGGCTCCGCTGGCGTAAGCCCGCCTTCACCTTGAACAGGCTCAACAATAATCGCCGCCGTTTTATTTGCATCGGCAACGGCTTTAACGCTTTCAAGATCGTTAAAATTCGCCCATTTAATCCCGCCCAAATAGGGACTAAAGAAAGGCTGGCTATGAAATTTCTCGGTCACACTGGCCGCGCCATATGTCCGTCCATGGAATGAATTGCGAAACGCAATAATTTCGTTCGCTTGTTCGCCTTTCTCGTCATACGCCCATTTCCGCGCGCATTTCAATGAGGCCTCAACACTCTCGGTTCCCGAGTTCGAAAAATAGATCAAATCAAATCCAGTTGTCTCTGATAGCAACTTTGCCGCTTTATGCTTCTCTTTTGTCGCATAAGATGCTTGAACGGCCATCAAACGCGGTGCTTGTTCGGTTATGGTCTTCATTAATGGTGGATAATTATGCCCCAATGAAGCAACAGCAATGCCAGCCGCAAAATCGATATACTTCTTCCCATCTGTATCCCAAACATAAACGCCATCCCCATAATCCATAACCACGGGTTGCGGCGCATAGGTCTTCACCAAATGCTCAAAACTCTCTTCGATAATCTGCTTCGCATCACTCATAATCTAAGCCTTTCCTTCAATTATTTTTTGCGTGGCCACTTCATTCTCATAAGCATCCCGCCCCGCCTCGGGAATTAACATTGTGCCCGGCCCAGTCGATTCAAAAATCTCGGATCGAAGCGCATTGTCTTTTAATCCGTTAATTAGATGAATACGATTAACACCAGCATCCAAAGCCTCTTTACAGCTTTCTAATTTCACCTGCATCCCGCCAGTTACGCTGCCATCTGCGATAAAGCCATCAATTTGCGTATCCGTAATCAAATGCTGCGTCTCGCCATTAATGTTAACACCATCCACATCGGAGAGGAAAATAAGCTTATGCGCTTTCGTTCCGATCGCAATCTGCGTCGCAATCGTATCCGCATTGATGTTGCAAACCGTACCATCATCGGTCAGCGCCAAACACGCGCACGCAATAAAATTATAACTCCGTAAAATGCGATTAACAGCGCGGTTATCAACCGATCTAATGCCGCCCGTAAAATCATCACCATCACATTTCGGCGCAATTTCTACATTCATCCAGTCCTTTGGCACTGTATTCAATGACAGTCCATCAATCTTCGCCTTCGCCATTGCCGAACTCACACGAAATGATAAATCCCCCCCAAGCACTTCTTTGACAATCTGCATATTCGCCGCATCGGTAATGCGCTTACCACCGGTCTTTTTAACCTCAACACCGCGCGCGTCTGCCAATTCATCCATCGCGCGACCACCACCATAAATTAGAAGAACCCTAATCCCGACATGGTTAAGGTCACGAATATTCGATAACAAGCTGCCAAGCGCTTGCTCATCCTCTACAACCTTGCCTCCTGCCTTGATGACAAAAAGGTTATCTTTGAACTTACTCTCGTAAAATCCATTAATAAAAAACTGGGGTATTTTTGAAGATTTGCTCATATCACTTTCCTTACGGATAAACGGGGCTAAGGTGTATTAACCCTGCCGTTTCATCCAATCCAAACATTAAATTCATATTCTGAAGCGCGCATCCCGCCGCGCCTTTCACAAGGTTATCAAGCGCGCCTTGCACGATATATCCGCCATCACTCTTGGTGAATGAGAGATCGCAAAAATTGGATCCCACGACATTAGCCAGCGCAACGCTATCACATATCCGTACAAACGGATGGTCGCCGTATATATCCTTTAATGCTGCATCCGTTTTCACAAACGCGGTTGCAAAAATCCCGCGTGTAAACGGACCGGAAGTCGGCACAAAATTCAATTGATCTTCCGTGATCTTTGCCGTGCGCGTAATCTCGGGAATATGCCGATGCGCATTAATATTATAACTCTTTAAATTATGGTTGCGCACGGGATGGTGTGTTCCCTCGCTCGCGGTTCTCCCCGAGCCGCTAGACCCTGTAATCGCCATAATATCAACATGCTCAATCGCCCCTGTAAACGGCAACAACATCAACTGCGACAACAACGCAAAACACCCGGGGTTTGCAACGCTATCCGCTGTTTTAATCGCATCCCGATTAATTTCCGGCGCGCCATACACGACATCCTTTAACAGGGCAGGGTGCTTATGCTCCTGATAATATTTCTCGTAAACCGCAACATCATCCAGCCGATAATCCGCTGATAAATCAATCACCTTCACCTTGCCATGCAAATCCGCAACAACATCCTGCGCGGTCTTATGCGGCAACCCAAGAAACACAACATCACTATTCGCGCCAACTTCGTTATGATCGGTATTGGTCACACGATAATCCAGATGCGACAAATGCGGAAATACATCCCCAATCGCCTCATCCTCATGCTGGCGCGAGGTCAGATAACCAATCTCCACATCAGGATGCGCAAGTAAGACCCGAAGCTGCTCCAGCCCCGTATACCCCGTAATCCCGATAATGGATGCGCGTATTTTACCTTTAGGCGGCATACTGCACCGCCCACCGAGCAATAACCAGATCGAGCCACTCATTATTCGGCTTAAATGCGTTATAGGTCAAAATGCCCAGATTTTCGCGCAAAATGTCTTGCCCGACTTGGTTGTCAGTTACCGGACCGCTCATCACATCAATCGGCAAGCCGATATCCGCACATTCCCGCGCCAGCCCAAGCGCACCAACAGGATCACGTGCACAGCCGATATGAAGTCGCACATTGTCCTGAATTTGTTTATCCTGCAGAATCGCTTTCACGCCGTACTTGCCCATCAAACCATCACCGAATTCGACGATAATCGCATCAGGTTTGGATTTCGAAAGATGTTGAATGGCGCCTTTAGCCACAGAAACCATCTGCGCATCCGGCATTTTCGCGGTCGACGTAATGCCGCAATCAACAAAACTCACGCCCTCTTGAATTCCGTAATCATACATCTTGAACAAATCCCGTTGCGCCCCGACACCCGTTAATTTCGCGCCCGCTAAATGCATACCGATCCGCGTCAATGTCTTGGTAATCTCAATCGCAACAGTCGTCTTCCCGCTATCCATTGATGTACCCGTAGTAATAATTAACGGAATATCATTATCCATCACATCAAGCGGCTTAAACTTGCTTGCATCGCTAATGTTAGCTTGGCGCCCTTTACGCTCAATCCCGCCAAGCACACGCACCCGAAGCGGTTCACCCACTTCTTGCACATTCGCCGACGTACAAACACCGGCAACACCACCGAAATTCAACAAATGAATAACATCACCAACATCAAGAGAGGTCGGCAAATGCCCGACAAAGCCCTGCAACGCCATGCGATTGCCAAGCGCCACGGCGATAATATCGCCTTTTTTAAGTTTGCTCATCCGACCGCTGGGTAGCTCAAGCTCGTTATAAATGCTCTTATCTTCAAGCACCTCAACCGCCAAAACGCTCCCCATATCACAGGATAATTTTTTGGTCAGTTTCACTTGGTGGGAAAGCTCCAGATTCTTGGTCACGGAGGCAATTTTATCAATCTGTATTTTTGTCATTTTTCTTGTCTTCTTAATGGTTTAAACACAATGCAACGCCCAAAGCACTTTTTCAAGTGCGTCTTTCTTGTGCGTGCATCTCTTTCAAGAGTCCAATTAAGCGCGTTTAAATTTTCGAAGAGGTTTTAAGGCATGAAAAAAGCCCGCTTAATCGGATTTGATTAGCGTGGGCGTCGTCTACTAGAACT
>Ga0115567_10005050_pt1 | contig 12807 bp, 13 predicted proteins | sample COGITO_mtgs_1204_2_FD_88679 | JGI IMG/M metagenome (GOLD analysis project Ga0115567, IMG submission 88679) | Pelagic marine microbial communities from North Sea - COGITO_mtgs_120412 | ecosystem: Environmental > Aquatic > Marine > Epipelagic | place: Germany:Helgoland, sampling site Kabeltonne...
CTCTTTAGGCATAATTGGTGATTTTTAATGCCTACTTTATGTAACAGTTTTATCGCTAACCCATGTTTTTCCGCTTTGCGCTGCCAAAACCAAGTTTTAGTTAACTTGTCACTAGGAAGCATTTCTTTTAGTTGCTGGCCTAAGGTTAACAATGGGTCAAGTGAATTAATTGGATTTTGAAAAATCACCGAGATATCTTTGCGAATGATCTTTCGCCTTGCTTTGACCGTCATGGTCAACAAATTTTGGCCTTTCCAAGTCATACGGTCGGCAGTAATCCGCCAGCGGGAAGGTAATGCCCCAACAATCGCTTTGACAATCAGACTTTTACCTGAGCCAGACTCACCCACCAAAGCATGAATTTGACCTTCATGGATCACCATATTAATTTTATCAAGAGCCTTCACCCAGCTGCCAGATAAATCAATTTCTAAGGTTAGGTTTTTGATATCAAGCAATACCATTAGTGTAATAACCTATTTCTTAGAGCAGATCGCAGACCGTCACCGACTAAATTAATAGAAATTATCATCATAAACAACGCTCCTCCAGGCAGTGCAATAGTCCAAGGTGCAATGTAAGCAACTTCAATACCTTCTAATAGCATTGCCCCTAATTCTGAGGAAGGGGCTTGAGCGCCCAGCTTGAGGAATCCTAAAGCGCTAATGTCTAAAATAGAAACGGATAGTGCTAGGGTCGCTTGTACCACTAACATTTCACCCATATTCGGTAATATTGAATGGACAAAAATATGGGTTTTGCTAGCACCGTCTAGTTTAGCCGCCATAATGTATTCTTTAGATAGTTCATGCCTTATAAAATCGCGAGTTTGGTGCACAAATTGTGGTATTAGGGCGAGAACGATGGCCCACATACTATTCACTAGTCCAGGACCTAAAATAGCAATAATAATGATGGCGATAAGTAGCGTTGGAATAGCCTGAATAGAGTCTAAAGTGTGGTTAAGAAAACTTGAGCGAAACCCTCGGCTCATTCCTGCTAGAGCGCCTAAACCAACACCCAGCAGCATCGCCACTACTACTAACCACAAGCTAATACCAAAGGTCATTCTGCAGCCATAGATAATCCGAGATAATAAATCACGGCCTAAGGCGTCAGTACCAAATAAATGGCTGATACCACCATTGGGATACCAAGACGGTGGGATCAGTAAATCTCCTATCTGCTGCATATTGGGATCAAAGGGCGCTAATAGAGGGCAAAAAATGGTGATGATGATAAAAAAAACAAAACAAAACAATCCTGTGACAGCGATGTGGTTGTTTTTGAACTCCCTCCAAGTGTACTGTAGCGGAGAGGGGTGATGCTCTTCTTGATATAAACTAGATTGCGGCACGTTCAGCCCTTCTGCGTCTTGGATCGGTGAGACGAATGGTAAGATCGATCGACATGGTGAAAATCACAACCAAAACCGATACAGCTAACATTCCTGCTCTAATCGCTGGGTAATCTTGTTGATAAATAGCCTGAATCAGCCAATTACCTATTCCGGGCCATGAAAATATACTTTCTACTATCATGGCGTTGGTTAGCAAAGTGGGAAATTGCATGGCAAGAAGCGGTAAGATTGGTATCAGCGCATTTCTGATCCCGTGGCGCATTAACACTTGTCTATGGGTCAATCCTCTGGCGTAAGCAGCCAAGATAAACTCACTATTTAACGTCTCAATTACCGAACGTCTTGTAATGCGTAATATGAGTGTTGTAGTGACTACCGCAATCGATAACGTTGGCAAAATAAGATGTCTAAATGCACTAATAAATGCTGCTTGTTTATCGATAGATTCAGATAATAAAATATCAATTAAAATGAAACCCGTAATACTAGGGATTTCGAATAATAAGCTAATACGTCCAGATAATGGAAACCATCCTAGTTGTAGAGAGAATACTAAAATCATGATCAAGGCTAGCCAAAATACTGGTATGGAATAGCCTAATAAGCTCACTGACAGCAAATTATAGTCGGTGAGTTTATGATGTCGTAAAGCGGCTAAAAAACCTAATGGTAGACCAATAAAAAACGACAGAAAAAGCGCATAAGCACTTAACTCTATGCTAGCGGGAAGGTAATCACCAACGTCTTCGTATAGGGGTAAACCTGAACTAAAACTCACCCCCCAGTTGCCTGCAAACAGTTCGCCCATGTAATGCCAATATTGGATAAAAATATTGTCATCCACAGCATATATCAATTCACTTTGTTGTAGCTCGGTTAACTCGTTAAGTCTCAAGCCCGTAAGATTCTCTACTGCTTGACCTGGAAATAAATAAACCAAGATAAAAGACAACAAGCTCAAAATAAAAAAGGTGACAAAAACAAGATTGGTATAACGCATTAAAACATAAGCCATTAGCGCTTTTTCACCCCACCAAAACGCACACCACCAAAGGGATTAATCACTAACCCAACCAGTTCCTTTCGATGGGCTTGATATCGAGATGCATGGGCTATGGGGATTAAAGGCAGTTGTTCGGCTAAAAGCTCATTTGCCTTACCATAAAAATAGGTTCGTTCGCTGATGTCAGTGTATTGCAACGCTTTATTAATCAATAAGTCATATTCATCGGAACACCACATCGCCCTGTTAGTGCCTGATTTTATCGCCGCACATGATAATAGTGGGCGATAAAAATTATCTGGGTCGCCATTGTCCGCGGACCAGCCTATTAACACTGAATCATGCAGTCCTTCGGTTAAACGTTCCCTAAACGTTGCCCATTCGTAACTGATAATATTGACTTGAATACCAACGTCTTGTAGATAAGCTTGGATTAGCTCAGCCATTTTCGTAGCATTTGGATTATAAGCTCGTTGCACTGGCATGGCCCATACCGTCATTGAGAAGTCTTTTGGGATCCCTTCTTCACGCAATAACTTTATTGCTGCGATTGGATTGTAACTAAGAGGTTTGACATCAGCTTGGAATGCCCAAGATGTGGGGGGAACTATGTTTCTTGCTGGAATAGCACTGTTAAAATAAATAGCTTCAATCAAGGCATTTTTATCGATTGCCATACCCAAGGCTCTGCGTACCTGTGGATTATTAAATGGCGGTTTAGAGGTATTAAATGCCCAAAAACCAACGTTTAAGCCGGGCTTTTCATCTAAAACCAAATCTTCTTGTTGACGTATTACTTCTAATTCACTGTGAGCGGGTAACGCAATCGCATCACATTCATCGGTAAGCAGTTTAGCTAATCTAAGTGAGCTGGAAGGTGTGATATCAAATATGAGTTTGTCGGCTAATTCAATCTGACGCCAATAATTTGGGTGTTTTGTATAACGTATAAAACGATCTTGACGAAAACTAGCCAGTTGATAGGGTCCAGTGCCAATGGGTTTAAAGTCTATGAGTTCTTTTTGGTTCCATGATGTTAACTTATCAGCATACTCAGCAGATAAAATCACCGAAAAATCTGTTGCGAGGTTAGCTAGAAAGGAGCTTTCTGGTTTATTCAGGGTGATCTCTACTCGATAACCATTGATACGCTCAACCCGGGTTATTAAATCACCAAGCTTCAGACTGTCAGTATAAGGGTATCTGCCACCTGATATGTCGTGAAATGGATGATCAACCAGACGCCAACGATCGATACTAAACAATACATCGTCGGCATTAAAAAAACGTGTTGGGGTAAAAGCTTCAGTTTCGTGAAAAGCGACATCTTGTCTCAATTGAAAGGTATAGGTTTTACCATCATCACTGACCAACCAACTGGTGGCCAAAGCAGGTACAATATCTCCAGTCACTGGGTCAAAATCTAATAATCGATCATAAATCTGGTGGGATGACGCATCAACAGTGGTGCCAGATGTATCTAATTGTGGATTAAAGCTAGCTGGACTTCCTTCTGAACAATATACAATACCATTGGGATCTGTTTTTGTTTGAAGAAGTGCATCACAAGCACACAATAGAGTACACGCCAAAACAATTAATGTTGTCTTGGCCCTAGTGTTTTGGTTGTGTATTTTGAGAGTATTCACGAGTTGAGCTTAATCCATATCTTCGTTAGTTTGTTCTAACAAATTATACTTTTTTAAATAGCCACGTAATTGATGATAAGTTAATCCGAGCTTCTCTGCGGTTTTCTTCTGATTAAATTGACTATCTGCCAATGCTTGTTTAATTAAATCAATCTCGAAGTCTTGTGAAAGCTCTTTTAAATCTACAGGAAAATCAAAGACTGATTTTGTTTTAAGCTCTTGGGATGGAGTTTGTGGTAAAGGTTCAACTAATGTAACAGCAGAAGAAACAGCCTCAGGTTGCATAATTCTGTCTTGTGTTTTGATTCTTTTTTGTGGTCGGTAAATAGACTCAAACGGATCCAAAACAATATTATGCACCGGTAAGTTGGGGTTGTTACTGCGATATACCGCACGTTCAACCACATTTTTTAATTCACGAATATTACCTGGCCAGTAATAATCCAACAAAGTACGTTTGGCTTTTTCAGTAAAACCACTGAAAAGTTCCATATCCAGTTCTCTAGCCATATTAATCGCAAAATGTTCCGCTAGCATCATTATATCTTCTCTGCGTTCCCGCAAAGGGGGTAAGGTGATAACGTCAAAAGCTAATCTATCCAGCAAATCGGCTCGAAATTCGCCTGATTCAGCTAGTGCCGGTAAATCTTCATTCGTCGCTGCAACCAAGCGAACATCGACCTTCACACTGCGAGAGCCACCCACGCGTTCAAACTCACCGTATTCAATCACGCGCAGCAGCTTTTCTTGCACCATGCCTGATGTATTGGCCAGTTCATCTAAAAATAAGGTGCCATTATGTGCTGTTTCGAACCGGCCTTCGCGACGTTTGGCGGCGCCCGTAAATGCGCCCGCTTCGTATCCAAACAATTCACTTTCTAACAAACTTTCGTTTAACGCTGCACAATTTAGGGTTAGATAGTTTTGTTCCCAGCGTTTTGACAAAAAATGCATACGTGCAGCGACAAGTTCTTTACCAGTGCCTCTTTCACCAATAATTAATACGGGCTTATTTAAGGGCGCAATTTGTGAGATTTGCTCTAACACTTCTAAAAAATTATTAGAGTGACCTAGTAAATTATCTTGTTGGCGAAAGCGGCTCATCAATATCCTCAAAAAGTGGTCTAAACGACTAACTAATAGTCTGCTTACTAATTATTGTAGATCTCAGTGTTTGTCGTGTAAATTAATATTTCTTTAAAATCAATAATTTAGTTAAATTATCATGTTGGCCTGCAACTTGAATAGTACTTGGATAGTAAGTGGTAGGTAAAACCAATAATCCAGTTAAGTAACAGTATTTAACTAACATTTGATAAAAGAGGTAAAGACTATGGGTATCTTCTCGCGTTTCACAGACATAGTGAACTCAAATATTAATTCCATTTTAGATAAGGCCGAAGATCCTGAAAAAATGGTACGTTTAATTATTCAGGAAATGGAAGACACTTTGGTTGAAGTACGCTCTGCTTCTGCAAAAACCTTGGCTAGTAAAAAAGAGATTGCTGCACAAATTAATAAAATGCAAAACGAAGCCAAGGATTGGAAAGCAAAAGCCGAGTTAGCTATCAGTAAAGATAGAGAAGACTTGGCCCGGGCCGCATTGCAAGAAAAGAAAAAATGTGACGAACATGCCAGAGCTTTGTCGGCTGAACTTAATGTAGTGGATGAGCAAATCACTAAGTTACAAAGTGAAGTAGGGCAGTTACAAGACAAATTGGCCGATGCTAAAACACGTCAAAAAGCCATTATGTTGCGCCAGAAAACCGTCAGCTCTAGACTTGAAGTGAAGAAAACCTTAGACAGTGGAAAAGTCGATGCTGCAATGGGACGTTTTGAGCAATATGAGCGTAAAATTGACGATTTAGAGTCACAAGTTGATGCTTACGACTTAGGGAAAAAGACGTTAGCGGATGAATTTGCTGAGCTTGAGTCAGATGAAGAAATTGATGATGAATTAGCAGCTTTGAAGAAAAAAATGCAAAGTAAATCACCAGCTGGTAAAAAGTAAGCTATTTACGAGAAAAAGGAGATAAATTGTGGAAGACGTGATTGGAATCATAATAGCCCCCATCATTATATTTATGATCTTTGTCGCTCCGATATGGTTAATTATGCACTATCGGAGCAAGAAAGAAATGAGTCAAGGACTGACGGAAGTCGAATATGGCACATTACAAGAACTAGCTGACAGAGCAGAAAAAATGGCTGATCGCATCCATACTTTAGAAGCGATTTTGGATGCAGAGGCGCCAGAGTGGAGAAATAAAGTATGAAGACTTATGGCACTTTACATAGAGATCCAAGTAAAGGGAAAATTGCCGGGGTCTGTGCTGGTATAGCAGAGTATTTTGGCATGGAGATCTGGTTGGTGCGAATTCTAACCTTAACTGGATTTTTCTTGTTAGGTGGGTCATTTTTCTTTATTGGTTATATTGCAGCGTGGTTTATCTTAGAAAAAAAGCCCCATGGCGTATCAGCTAAGCCAAGAGATGATGAGTTTGCGACCAAAAACCAGCACAATAAAACGCAAGGCAAAGGATGGCATAATGTGTCTGAAGAACCAGAGAAAGTAGTCGTTAAGTCTAAAGTTTGGCAAGCAGGCGAGCCACCTAAGCAGGCTTTTATTGATATCAAACAACGTTTTGCAAAAAATGAAACTAGACTCAGAAAAATGGAAACTTACGTAACCTCAACTGAGTTTCAACTCAACCGAGAGTTAAGTAAACTATAATATTAGAGGCTAACTGAACGTTAGCCTTTAATATTTCGCTTTTTAATTATACAAGGCTGATACAGTTTTCATGCAGACTTCTTTTTTTCAACATCCTAATATCCAACATACCAAACAAAAGCTCAAGCTAACCGCCGCCAGACTGGTTAATCATCATATTAACTTGGCAGTGACGGGATTGAGTGGCAGTGGTAAAACGGCGTTTATTACATCATTGGTTAATCAACTAATCGAAGCCAATGAAGCTGCACATTTACCTTTTTTTTCAGTGGTAAGAGAGTCGCGCCTGATGGGGGTAAAACGGGATGTGCAACCCAATTTAACTTTTAGTCGTTTTGCATACGAAGATGCTATGGCTAAGCTAACCCAGCCTTCTCCTGAATGGCCGTTGTCAACAAAAGGTATCTCTCAGGTAAGGCTAAAGATAAAGTATAAAAAGAGTAAGGGTTTGAGTAAATATTTAACTGAAGATGCCACTTTAACCCTTGATATTACCGATTATCCTGGCGAATGGTTGTTAGATTTGCCACTACTGGATATGGATTATGCCCAGTGGTCTAGGCATTGTGAGGGGGAGCTCATCAGCCCACAGAGGAACGAATTGGCGAGGCCGTTTTTTACTGCATTAGCTGATTTGGACTTAAACGCCAAAGGCGATGAACTGGCACTGCAAAACATCGCGCAGATATATACTCAATATCTTATTGATTGTCAGACTCATGGTTATCAATTACTACAGCCCGGACGATTCATATTGCCTGGGGAGTTGTTAGGTGCACCGGTTTTGCATTTTTTTCCCGTTGCAAACACTGTACTAGAGCTGCAAGGAGTTGACCTTGATAATCCAGTAAAAGGCAGCAATGCTGAGTTGCTAAGTCAACGCTTCAAACATTACAAAACCCAAGTGGTGCAACCCTTTTATAAAGAACATTTTAAACGCTTTGATAGACAAGTTGTTTTAGTGGATTGTTTATCAGCGTTAAATCGTGGTTTTCATAGTTATCAAGACTTACAAAAAGCATTAGATTGGCTGATGGGGAGTTTTCAATATGGCTCTTCGAATATACTTAATCGTTTGTTTCAGCCTAAAATTGATAAGTTAGTATTTGCGGCAAGTAAGGCTGATCACATTACACCTGATCAGCAAACTAATTTGGTCAAATTATTGGAAAGTATGCTGCATAGCGCAAGGAAACAAATACAATATGATGGCGTGATAACCGAGTCGACAGCGGTATCGGCTATTCGTGCTTCAAAATCGGGTCTTGGCCAGCTTAATGGCGAAAGTATTCCCGTGCTGCAAGGGAGAAATGAACACGGCTCAGCCATTACCTTGTATCCAGGAGAAGTACCACAAAGTTGCCCAGGTCCCGAATTCTGGAAACAGCAACAGTTTGAGTTCCCTAAATTATCTCCTCCCATTATCAATACAGAACATGTGCTGCCGCATATTAGAATGGATCAAGTGCTCGATTTTCTATTAGCGGATAAATTGGTATGAAGCAATCTGTGGTATCCCAAGAACAAAATCAGTTTGAGGAAAAAGCCCCTGACAAACTCAGAGGTGCCCATGTTTTTAACAATCAAGATGGCGATGCCCAGTTCCAACCTGTTGTTAAACCTGCGCTGATTTTGACCGATATTGAATCAATTGAGCTAAGTGATGAACCAATAGATGAGGGGCAACCTTTACACTATCCGCAAGAATCAACTATCAAAAAGCCGCGAAAAAAGTGGTGGCTGTTTTTATTTGCTGCCGTGTTGCTAGCGAGTAGTGCTGAACTAATATTTTTTATTATTGCCATGGTTGAGCAAATGGATTGGTTAGCGGGTGTGTGGTTGACCATTTTTTCTGTGTTAGGGATGTTAGTTTTGCGCCAAATTATTGTTGAATACAAAGGCCTGAAACAACTTAAGCGTCAGAATAATTTTCGGGCCCAATCAGCACAAATGGCCACCACTAGCGTCATTGGATTGGCAGAGCAACACTGTTTGAAAATCGCTGAAAGCCTTCCAAATGATTATCAGAATTTGGTGGTAAATTGGCGTGATAGTGTTGATTCCCATCATTCAGATAGTGAAGTGTTATGTTTGTTTGAACACCAAGTGCTGGCCCCTATTGATAAATTAGCTATAAAACATGTGAGCAATAATGCTTCGGCTGCAGGTGTCATGATTGCCGTTAGCCCTTTTGCTTTGTTGGATATGCTGATTGTATTGTGGCGCAATATTCGAATGTTGAACCAAGTGAGCGAAATATATGGTTTACATTTAGGTTATTGGGGTAGGGTTAGTCTGATCCGTAATATATTCCATACCATGCTGTATGCTGGTGCCGCCGAAATTTTGTCTGACGCGGGCAATTACGCATTGAGTGCTGGGATCACCGGTAAGATATCGACACGCATTGCACAGGGAATGGGAGCTGGAGTGTTGACCGCCAGAATTGGTCTAAAGGCGATCAACCAAAGCCGCCCTTTACCTTGGTTATCAGAAACCAAACCGAGTATGTCGGGGATCAGTAAACAGTTGTTTGCCGATCTGAATCAGCAGTTACGATAAGGGGGAGGCCCTTTGTTTAGGTATAACATGCTGTGTAAATCTGAATCTTTGTAAGCTTATATTTACAATTGTGTCGCAAGATTAATACACCCTTAGGCTTTAGATTTACATGGGGGCGAGTACAATTTTGTATCTGTTAGCCAATAAATTAATGTAATTTCATGTCAAAAAATACCCGTTATAAGTCTCATCAACCAGATGAAAGTGGTCTGGTAAATTGGAGTGACGAAGAAAATAAAGTTTGGACAGCATTGTTACAAAAACAGTGGGGTTTGCTCAAAGGGCGGGCTTGTGACGAATATTTAAATGGGCTTGAATTACTGAATTTACCCTCGGAACGTATTCCACAGCTAGCTGAAATTAATTCAGTATTGATTAAGGCCACTGGATGGCAGGTTGAACAAGTACCATCGTTGATAAACTTCGATGATTTCTTTCGTCTATTAGCAAACAAACAATTCCCAGTGGCGACTTTTATCCGTTCAAATGAAGAGTTTGAATACCTCCAAGAGCCTGATATTTTCCATGAGATTTTTGGGCATTGTCCTCTATTAACTAATCCTGCCTTTGCCCATTTTACTCATACTTATGGAAAGCTTGGCTATGCTGCAAGCAAAGAAGACAGAGCTTTTTTAGCCAGATTATATTGGTTTACTGTTGAGTTTGGTTTAGTTAATACTCCCGACGGCACTCGAATTTATGGAGGTGGGGTGTTGTCTTCTCCCGGCGAGACAATTCATGCCCTCAAATTAAATGATTGTGTGCATATGCCAATGCAGCCATTGGACGCACTAAGAACTCCTTATCGTATCGATATTATGCAGCCTATTTATTATGTCCTTGAATCATTTGATTCCCTTTTTGATATTGCAGAAATGGATATTATGGCCTTGGTAAGCCAAGCCAAAAAACTGGGTTTATATGCACCGAGGTTTTTACCAAAGGACAAACAAGCCAGTTAACTGGTTATGCAATCCAAGTGTTTTCATGTTGTTCTTGAAGTAGGTTTATTAGGTTGGATAAATTGCCAGCTAATAACACTGTCTAAGCTCTTCTAATTGTAATAATATCTTTACGCCAGCCCAAGTCGGGCTGGTCTTGTCTTGTATGCAAACGAGGTTGTAAATGCGCTTAGAAGTAAACTGCCAGGATCGTTTGGGCATTGCCCAAGATGTGTTAGATATCTTGGTCGAACATGAAATTGATCTGCGTGGAATTGAAATTGATGAAATGGGGAAAATTTTCTTAAACTTCCCTAATATGGAATTTTCAGATTTTCAACATTTAATGCCCAAGATACGCAAAATTGAAGGCATAGAAGATGTAAAAACTACGCCTTTCATGCCTATCGAAAGAGAACAATATCAACTTAAAGCTTTATTACAGACTTTGCCTGACCCCGTTTTTTCGGTAGATACTAAAGGTAAAATCATCCTAATTAACGAGGCGGTAGTATCAAGTCTAGAAATCCCAAAAAGTGAGATTATTGGTAGCGATATCGCTGAACTACTTAAAGGTTTTAACGTTATTCGCTGGTTGGAAGGTAAAAATCCTCAGCCCCAAGCTCAAAGGATTAGGTTTTTAGAATTAGATTATTTGCTTGATATGTTACCCGTTATGGTACCTGACTCCGATGGCGCTGATATCTTGGCAGGAGCCGTATTTATGTTGAAATCTGAGCTCAGGTTAGGCCAGCAACTCACGGTTTTTCATAAGGCAAGTGTGGATAGTTTCATCTCTATCCAAGCGGATAGCAAGGCGATGAAAAATGTAGTAAAAGAAGCCAAAAGAATGGCAGAGTTGGATGGACCAATCATTATTTTTGGCGAAACAGGCACTGGCAAAGAGATGCTTGCCAAAGAATGCCATAAAGCAAGTAGACGCAACGAGGCAGCATTTTTAGCGTTAAACTGTGCGACTTTGCCTGATAATGTTGCTGAAACAGATTTATTTGGATATGCCCCCTCAGATACCCAAAAACAAATCGAGAACAAAGTTGGTTTGTTAGAATTGGCCCAAGGTGGCACATTGTTTTTGGATGAAGTCGGCGATATGTCTGCGCAGCTTCAGGTTAAGCTTTTGCGGGTATTACAAAATGGCAGTTATCGCAGAATAGGTGATGACAAAGAGCAGCAGGTCGATGTGCGGATCATTTGTTCAACGCAAAAAGATCTTGGTAAGTTAATGCAAGAAGGACAATTTAGAGAAGATTTGTTTTACCGATTAAATGTGTTGAGTTTAGTACTACCTCCACTACGAGAGCGTAAATCAGATATTATTGCTTTAGCTGAGCGTTTTATAAAACAACACAGTGTTAAGTTAGGCCGTAAAGCACCTAAGATGACGAAAACTTGTGTTGATTATTTATATACCTATCCTTGGCCGGGCAATGTGAGACAACTTGAGAATGCACTTTATCGAGCTGTTTCAATACTTGAAGGTAATGAATTAGAGAAAGAAAACATTCAACTGCCATCGTGTTCTGAAACAGTCAGCTTTGTTTCAGAAGAGTTTGCTGGAAGTTTAGACGACGAAGTGAAGCGTTTTGAAAAAGACATTTTGATGCGCCTATACCCCAGTTATCCGAGTACAAGGCAGCTGGCTAAAAAACTAGGTTTAAGTCACACCGCAATAGCCAATAAACTGCGTGACTATGGGATTAATAAAAAGACCGTAAAAATAGTCTGACGTATTGTTTGTGAGTATATTACAAAACCTGCTAGTGCCAACTAGCAGGTTTTTCTAAAGATTCTTAATCGGTAACTCAGTGGTGTTTTTAACTTGTTTAAGTGCAAAAGTAGAACTTAAGTGGTCGACTAAAGGTAGATTTGTCAACTTGGTCTTAAGTAAGTGTTCATATTCTTCGATACTCTCAACTATAACCTTCAATAAGTAGTCTTTTTCTCCACTTGTGGTGTGACATTCAACTATCGATTCAATGCTTTGAACCGCTTTTTCAAAATCATTTAAAGACTCACCATCATGATTTTTTAAGGTGACATATATAAAAACTGACACCCCTAAATTTAATTTTTTGCTGTCAAGTAAAGTCACTTTCTGCAGAATGATTTTGTCTGCTTCAAGACGTTTTACTCTTCTCCAACAAGGCGTGTGCGACAAGCCTACTTTTTGGCTTAAGTCTGCCATTGATACCGTCGCATCTTTTTGCATAACACGCAAAATCTCTCGATCAAATTTATCTAGTTTCATAAATATTATATTTAATAGGAAAGGTGAACTTAATTTGTAGCATGATGAAAGTTTAATTCTTTTTCAAGACAATAATGAGGATATTTATCCTAGTGACTCATTTCTACTGCGATTTATCAGTGTAACTAAATTAGTTGCTTAAGAAAGTCGCAAAAAATGTCCTATATCTTATGGGATATGATTGTAGAAATAGTCAAGAAAATGAGAGAACAAAATGTCGGTTTTTGAGCATAGCGAATTTGATGGACACGAACATGTTGCTTTTCACCAAGATAAAGCCAGCGGATTA
>Ga0115567_10005054_pt1 | contig 12799 bp, 9 predicted proteins | sample COGITO_mtgs_1204_2_FD_88679 | JGI IMG/M metagenome (GOLD analysis project Ga0115567, IMG submission 88679) | Pelagic marine microbial communities from North Sea - COGITO_mtgs_120412 | ecosystem: Environmental > Aquatic > Marine > Epipelagic | place: Germany:Helgoland, sampling site Kabeltonne...
CTGTTGTGACGACGAGAGGAAGAAGAGGAAGAAGATTGGAGATCTGAGAAGGACGATGACGACAACAAAAATCGCGATGAGAGGGTTCGCGTCCTCGTCGTCGAAATCTTATTCCAAGGACGACGAGACTTCAAATGTCCCCGAGACGGCGACGATTTTGTCAACCAATGTCACAAAATCAAACGTGGAAACCAAATCCAAGCGAAGAGCGTTTCGGAAAAAAGGCGTCTCGGACAAGACGTTTGATTTAAACGACCAAGAGTTGTTCGAAGACGCACCTCCTACGGAGTTAAAACCGAACGTGCAAGTAGCGCAGTACGAATCGAGAAACGACGAGCGGTCGTTGAAAGCGGTATCGACGGCGATTAGCGCGAATACGGCTATTTTGTTTTGTAAGTTGGGCGGGTACGCGGTTTCCGGGTCGCCGTCGATGTTGGCAGAGAGCGTGCACTCGGTGGCGGATATCGCGAATCAGGCGTTGTTGAGGTATGGGATTGTATCGTCGAAGAGGAAACCGGACGCGACGCATAATTACGGATATCACCGGGAACGGTTCGTGTGGTCGTTGATTTCCGCGACTGGGGTGTTTTTCTTGGGATCCGGGTTGTCCATATCGCACGGCGTGAACGCGCTGACCGCAACCGGAGGGCCGCAAGCGGCGGAGAAACCCGAAATTTCTTTGGCTATTTTAGGTGCGAGTCTAGCGTTGGAAGCGTATTCCGCATACGTCGCGTACGACGCGTTGAAGCTAAACGCCATGGACAGAGGGATGACCGTCACGCAGTTTATCAAATCCGGGAGGGATCCGACGTCGGTGTCCGTTTTAGCCGAAGATGCCGCGGCGGTTGCCGGATGCGCCGTCGCCGGCGCCGCGATTCTTGCGGCTAATATTACCGGCATTCACGCGTTCGATGCCGCTGGTTCCATCTGTATTGGCGGTTTACTCGGCGTCACCGCGATGTACTTGATCAACTCCAACAGACTCATGCTTCTGGGTAAATCCTTGGGCCAAGACAAAATGTCTCTCCTGAACGAAAAGATGCGCAAAGACCCCGTCGTTTCCGAAGTCTACCTCGCCAAATCCGAAGAACTCGGCCCGGGTACCTTTCGCTACGCCGCCGAACTCGAGTTCGACGGTACCGCCATCGTCAACCGCTTCTTGGATAAAGACAATAACCGCGAGGCTTTCCGCGAGGAGTTCAAACGAGGCGTCTTGGAAAACGACTCCAAAGTCATCGACGACGCTTTAGTCGGGTACGGGAGAAGAGTCATAATATCCGTAGGCGACGAAGTCGATCGCATAGAGAGAGAAATAGTCGAACTCGAGCCGACGATTAAATACGTCGATTTAGAAACGAACTAGTTTTGCGTCTTGTAGAATATGTATGTACTATGTATTTGCGTACCCAGCAGCAAGAGAGAAAAAAATGAATTCTTTATTTTCTTGTCGCATGTCCACATGCGCTTTTTTTAATCGCAAAAACAATAGCACATGCGCGCGCTTTAAACTCAGCACGCGCAGATAACACCATAACTACTCATGCGTGCGAGTGATTTCTCGTCATCTTTGGAGAGCGAAACCGACTCATCGTTGGTGTTCGATGCAGACGCTGCGGTGCTTCGCGAGTTGGTAAACGCTTATTTTTTTTTCCCAAGAAAATGTTTGACCACCATAAAAACACAACAGGAAGACCTCGAGCGCGATGTTTGCGACGACGGAGAAGGCGCGCTCTTTTCATCTTTTGCGTACTCGGAGGACGAGAGCGAAGAAGACTTGAGAACGACGGTCGACGAAGAATTGCGCCTGTTTCGTGAGAAATGGTCGACGGTGTTTGCAGCCGAAGAAAAGGAAGAAGACAAAGAAGAAGAAGAAGAAATGTTGGAGCGAGATCATCATCTGGTATGCGACGAGAGGACGAAGAGATCTTTCATAAAAAGAACGGATGAAGAAGTCGGTGTGAAAAACGAAGAGTGCGGGACAGTTGATGCAACGGCGGCAGACGAGGGAACGACGGGTAAATGTGACGACCAACCAAGCCTCGCGAGCGACGAGCTTTCCGCGCTCGGCGCGATTGTGCGTAAAGAGCGCGAGGAGAGAGTGAAGCGAGAAGTGATGAGCGCGTTGAGAAAGAACGAGCGAGAGTTGGAATATGTACGAGCAAAAGCGAGAAATGACGCGCAAAGGGTCATTGCAAAGCATGCACGAAAATGGTTTTATCGGCGAACGGACGCGTCGTTGACGATGCAACGACACGCGAGGGGTTTCTTGGCGAGAGTGCGACTCAAACACAAAACGACGATGGTCGTCCGAATACAACGTCGATGGAAGTTCGTACTCTTCGTGCGGTTGCGAACGGACGCGTGCGTGATCGTTCAAACTGCATTTCGTGCGCACATAAGCAGGAAAAAACTCGAGAAGGAGAAAATGGAAAACGCGGCGGCGACTCGCATCCAAACGCACGTCAAACGACTCATCGCGATGCGCCGTTACGCCATTCTCGAGCGAAAGATTCGCACAGTCCAAGCGTGCGCCGCGCGATGGATACGCAAGCGCAAAAGAGCGAGTCAAATAATCCAAAAATCCTTCCGCTCGTACGTCGAGACAAAACGACTCGGAAAATACGCGACTCGCGTTCAAGCGGCGTTCCGAGGCTATCGCGTGCGACGCCGTTTCGCCGCCATCCTCGATTCGAACGCGTACGGAGCAGACGACGATGTACTCCCGACGCTTTCCGAGTACGACTCTGACACAGAGAACAACGCTTTCGTCGACAAAAACGACGACAAAGAAAACGAGATAGAAATGATATCCGACGACGCCTTCTACTTCGCCCGCCTCTCCGCTCCACTTCCGCGAAATGCCGATAACGCTCGCCACGACGAACTCCACGCCGATATCCTCGCTCTGCGAACGAAACGCATTCGCGACCAAAACATGCAAACAAAAATGAACGAAGCAAATTTGCGCTCATTATACGAGACCAGGTTCAAAAAGAACGCGCAAAATCGGAAAGAGTTTCGAAGGGTTCGAGCGCTCAGAATGACGTGACGTGACATTGACGTGACATTATGAAGTGACATTTTTTGATGAGTTCGTTGCAAAATTCTTCATTTTTTGTGTTTCGTCTGCACAAAACTTTTGGAAACGATGGTACAAATTGGTTCCTTTTTGTCGATGTCATCAACTCTTCTCTCTTTGCGTTGTTTTTGCATTTCGAAGAAGGAGCAGCAACGAGGGCGCGCAGAAGTAGTCTCGCCGTCCTCCTGTGCGTCGAAAAGCCGAACGACGCGACGAAAACGGGACGAGAACGCGGCGACTGCTCTCGCAACCAATTCCGTTACCGTCGTCGCTTTCCCCAAAGATGGAATTAATGTTGACGACGCGACGACGATTCAGACGACGACGCGATATCGAAAACAACGTCACGAGCATCATCATCGAAGACGGGAGTTCTTTTTCTCTTCTTTTGCGCTCGTATTGGCGACATCATTTATGTCGCCGAGAGCGATGATGAATGCAGAAGCTGACGAGGAGAAAGAAGGAGGAAATCCGAGCGAAACGTTACAACCGCTCCAAACGTATAAGAATCGATTGCGACGAGTAGAGAGAGAGTTGAGCGCGATCGTTTCGAGTTTACGAGACGACGCAGAAGGGACGACGGGAGGAATTGAAGAAGCGGCGGCCGTCACCGAAGATGAATTCGACTTGCGGCAGTTTTCTGGCGTCGTATCGAAAGCCGACCTCGACGCCATCCGCAAAGCGTTACACGAGAACGAACTCGGGAACTTCTGGGAAATCGCGCTCGGCGCGAACCGGTACTTGAACGGCGGCATTAAATCCGACTTCGCGCGAGGCGAGGAGGATTTATGGAAGCTCGCGCCAAAGAAATCGGAAGCTATTTCGAACTTTTTAACCCCCGATTTCAACAACGCGGACGACAAGTTGTGTCTCATATACTCGTGCGTGAACGACCCGAGCGCGCCGCCGAGCATAGACGTGTTATACGCGCTGAAATTATTCGACGAAGGTTTAAAGGAAGCGAGCAAGAAAGGTAAAAAAAACGTCACGAGGGACGGTTTACGCGAAGTCGCCAAAGACGCTTTAGAGAAGTTGCTCACGTACGAGCTGTTGATCGAGCGAGAGGCGGAAGACGGGAAGAGCGACGCGTCGTGGAAGAATCCAGCTTTCGGTAAAGGGTGGCACGGCACCGGCATTTAAGAAAACTCAAAAGAGAAAAATAGAGAGGTAGATCGATATATATATCTATAGAGAGAGAGAGAAAGAGTTGTGTATAAGAGAGTTGTTTGCGCTGCGATATGTACAATAAGTCATGGAAAAAAATGCTTCAACAAACGACTCCAATTCCCTTCATTAAAAACACACAAACGAACGAACACAAACGGTCTCTTTTGCACGACGCAATACTACTAATTTAATGTTTGCCTCGCTGCTCAAAAGTACTTCTTTCGCGACGTCTTCGTTCTCGCCGAGAAGACGACATCATCATCATAAAAAACAAGCGCTTCGGATTCGCCACCTGTCAGCAGCCGCCAACGACGACGACGACGACGATTTCCCGAACGACAACAACGAGTTCGATTACGACGTCGTCTCGGTCCCGAGAAACCCGGGGATTAAATCCGGAAAGTGGAACCAAAACGACATGGAAATTGTGAAAACGGCGCAAAAAGACGCGAACGAGAAAGCGTCGGGGACTTCCTCGCTCCTCGCTCCGTCGAACGATTTGACTTTATTGGGCTTAACGGAAAACGAATTGAAAGTCTTCGCCGAGCGCAACGGGACGCAAAAGTTTCGAGGGAAACAAATCAAAGATTTCATATACAAACACCGAGTGAAATCAATCATGGAGATGACGCAGTTACCGAAAGATTTACGAGAGAGTTGGGATGGGCTCGGAGTGACGATTGGGAGGAACGAGGTGTACGCGAAGAAATCCGCGCCGGACGGGACGACGAAACTGTTGATGAAGTTGGACGATAACAGGATCGTCGAGACGGTTGGGATTCCGAGTAACGAGTACGGAAAGAGTCGTTTGACGTGTTGCGTGAGCAGTCAGGTTGGATGTCCGATGAGATGCGAATTTTGCGCGACTGGGAAAGGTGGATTTTATAGAAATTTGACCGCGAGGGAGATTGTCGATCAGGTCATGGCCATCGAGGAGGAGTTTGGCGGGAGGAGGGTGAGTAATGTCGTGTTCATGGGGATGGGAGAGCCTATGTTGAACGTGCCAAACGTGGTTAAAGCGACGGAACTTTTGAACAAAGAGATTGGGATTGGGATGCGACACATATCGATATCGACCGTGGGTGTTTTTGGCGCTTTGGAGAAACTGGCGAGTTACGAGATGCAGTGCGTGTTGGCGGTGAGTTTACACGCGCCGAATCAAAAAATCAGGGAGGAAATCATCCCAAGCGCGAGAGCGTATTCGTTCGATGATATTTTGAATGATTGCGTGGCGTATTTTAACGCCACCGGGAGGAGAGTTACGTTTGAATACACGCTGTTAGCCGGCGTGAACGATCAAAAAGAACACGCCAAAGAGTTGGCTCAGGTGTTGTTTAAGAAGAACTTAGCCAGTCACGTGAATTTGATTCCGTATAATCCGGTAGATGATTCCGATTTCAAAAGGCCAACGAAACAAGCGATCGATCAGTTTCGAAGAATATTGGAGGAGAATAACGTGCCGACGAGTGTGAGACAAACGAGAGGTTTGGAGGCGGCGGCTGCGTGTGGGCAGTTACGAAATATGTATCAAAAGGAAGCGCTGGTTGCGTAATTTTAAAAAAATGTGTTGTATATGCTGTATGATCATGAATATTGATGTCATTATATTCGATTAAACAATCACGCCTTTTTCGTCGTCGTAGTGCAAAATCGCCGCGCCGGCGCTCGGTGCAGTTTTGAACAGTAAATTCGTCTCGTCCGCTATGTTCGCTACTCCGGATTGGAATCGTTTTTCGTAAAAACTCTTCTTCACGTCGGCTAAAATTTCCTCGGCGATATCGCTCTCGCACACCGCGACGACGCACCCGCCCCATCCGGCGCCGGTCAATCGCGCGCCGAGCGCGCCTGCACTCATGAACGCATCCACCAACTCGTCCAGCTCGTCGCACGAGCACTCGTACTGCGTTTTACAACTCTCGTGGGAAAGATGCATAAGTTTTGCGAGAGCGTCTTCTTTGCCTATCCCGTACATCGGGTGGCCGAAATCTTTAGTTGGATCGTCCGAAGCGACGCCGACGTCGGGTTCTAAGCCGATCACTTTGCACCAATGCTCGTATATCGGACCCGACACTGCATACCTTGGCGATTGACCTTCACAAATCTTTTGGAATTCGTGCACTCTTCTCGCTTCGGAAAATACGTGTCGAGCTCGGTCTCTGAGTTTAAACGTGTCGTTCTTTTGCAACACGACGTTAAACGCTTCGTTGTTTTCGCAATCGAAAATTTTCCGTAAATCGCCAAGACCTTCGTCATTTTCCAACTGTTTCTTCGTGTAACTCCCCTCGTTTAACGCTTTTCTAACCGCGCCCAAAGCAGTCCACAAATCGCCTTTGTTGCAATACAAATCCGCGACTTCTCTCAGCGTCACTCTCGTCTTGGCCTTCTCGATATCTTCGCCGTAATGTTTTGCCATCAATATCGCCGCCAATCGGCACTCGACGACGCGCAAGTTGTAATGTTTGTGTGCTGATTCGGCTTTCTTACTCACCGCGCAACTATTCCCAATCAAAAACGTCAAATTTGTCGGTAACGGTACATCCATCGCACCAATCGGGTTGAAATCGATCCTCTTTGCCAAATCTTTCTCGCCCATGATGGAAATCGCTTGATCCATTCCGCCGCTTTGCGTCCCGGAATACCGCTCGGATAAACACGTCAGCTCGGACAACTCCCCTTTCGTGAAACTTAACTCGAACGCATCCATTAATGCCACAGTCACGGCACAATTCAGCGCGGACGAAGAGGATAGACCGCTCCCTAGCGGAACCTTCCCGTCCACCATCACCATCACCTTCTTCACTCTCTTCATAAACGCGCTTTCCAGAACCGACTCTAACTTATTCTGTTTCTTCAGCTGATCAAAAATACCTTTAAACCCACACAACACGTAGTTTGTCCAGTGGTGACTTTTCACGTCCACCTCTTGCTCGTGATCGAACGGAAACTCTTTCGGCGTATACTTCTCGCCGTCCACGTTCGCAATCGAGAGCGTCGCTTCCGCCTCGTCCTCTTCAACGTTTCCTTCTTCTTTCAAAGCGACCGATACCGCAACGATGACGTCCAAACCAATCGCCATTGGTAACACCGAGTACCCTTCGTAATCGATGTGCTCGCCGATTAAATTCACCCGACCGGGCGACCGCGCGATGGTTTTCGGCTTTTCTCCCTCGAATTGCGTTTTGAAGGCACTCACGAGTGTGTCATATCTCGCGGCAACAGAATTCTCGTTGTCGTCGTACACGTCGGATAATTTGGACGCTTTTGGCACTCGAGCGTGCTGTTTGCTTCCCACCGCGCCCATTCTATTCTTTTTGTTCTTCTTTTTCGTTCTCGGTCGTTCTCTCTCGCAGCAGCGCTTCTTCTTTTCACGCGTGCTGAGTCACGGGAAAGAATTGGAATTGGAACAAATGTACTAAAAAGGAACCTAAGTTTAGCGCGTGCGTGTGCGTCGAGAATTCTCGTATATTCCGCACACGAACGAAAGATAAAGTACAAATATATCACGCGCCAAGGAAAAGAGAGAGGTAAAAGCTTTCTTCTCGTCCCAAATAGGGACGCGAAACACGCAGAGAAGGTTGGGAAATTGTGCGGAATTCAATTTGGGAATCTTTCAAAGTGTCCTCGAATTTAATAGGCTGTCACTCAGGTGGTTACAAACGCGACGCGAAGACGTTCGCAGACGTTGGACGAGTACACACGCACGGAAACCATTTTGTTCAAATGGAAACCAAGAAACAAAAAGTACAATTGATTTCAACGAAACGTCAGGGTGTGTACCAGCTCATGTACTCGTATAGACCACGTTAACGAAGATGTCGCTTTACTACTTTTTCTTCTTCTTAAAGAAGAACCCTTTAACGGCTTCGAAAACCGGACGTTTGTATACCACGCTCTCGTACTCGACGCTTTGCAACGCCCAGGTTTTCCCGTACGTGTGCACGCGGTTAGTTTCCTTCCGTGTTTTCGGGTCGAGCAATTTTGGTGCGTCCGTTTCGTGCGTCCAAGCGACGATAGAGCCGGATAAGTTGTACGCTTTCACATCCGGACGACTCCGGGCGAGTCTTTTCGAGAGCTCTTGGACTTTCTTTTGGGACCGGTAGCCGATCGTGCAGTAACACACCACGATCGTTTCTTTACCGTCGTCCTGTTGTTTTTCAAAGTCGTCCTCGAACTCCTCCGCTGAAGATGCGCCCGGTATAATCGACACCGCTCTTTCCTCTTTCTCTCGGCAGTCCAAAAACAAAACTGTTCGTTTCGCGTTCTCTTCTTGGTTGTTGATGACGTTCAAAACCTCTCGAACAGTCATCGAGGGAACCGCATCGTCGGTGAATTTCGCCACCGTGGTTTCGAGCGCTGCGCGGCGTCTCGCGTTTTCTTTTACGAGTTCTTCTTCTTCTTCTTCTTCTCTGTTGTCTTCTTCTTTGTCCGCCCCGTCGCCGTTTTTGGCGGCATCGACCCCTGCGCGAACATTCGTCTTCATTCGTCGTGCATTGGCTTTACCCGGGGGCCCGCTTCTCCGACGACGAAGAGAAGAAGAATAGCAACACCGGTGCTCGATGTGGCCGCGTGTTCGTATCGAAACGTTGATCTTCCTTATCGGTACAATGTTGCGCCGCGCAAAGTGCAAAAGAGTTGTGAACAACTTAGGGGAAAAAAAGTGGATAAGAACTCTTCACTTGTTCGACGCTTTTCTTACGTTTCCGAAGACATTATTCGAGAGAAACAAACAGGGAGAGAGAAAGAGAAAGACAACGACGATGATGATGACGACGACGACGACGACGATTCAGACGACGACGATTCAGACGAAAGCGGCGTTGAGAAGAAGACGACAACCAAATCCGGTTTTTGTCGGTTATAAAAAGGGAACTTCGTCCAATGTGAAGCAGCAAACGTCTCGACAACGGATACGGTCGTCTTCTTCTTCGTCGTCCTCTTCATCTTCTGTAACTGTTGCACGAAGAAGAAGAGCTGAGATGATCAAAACGTCCGCGTTCCCGACCGAGGCGAACCCACCGGCGGCGAAGAAACATTTCATCCACTTGGATGATTTCAGCAAAGAAGAAATCAACGAGTTGTTGGACATCGCGATATCGGAGAAGAAGCGATTGCAATCCGGAGACCGATCGTACAAACCGTTCGAAGGGAAAACGTTGGCGATGATTTTTGCGAAGCAAAGTTTACGAACGCGAGTTTCTTTTGAAACTGGGTTTCATTTGTTGGGCGGGCACGCGGTGTATTTAGGCCCGGACGATATCTCGTTAGGGAAGAGAGAAGAGACGAGAGATATTACGAGAGTTTTGTCCAGGTATAACGACATCATAATGGCGAGAGTGTTTGCGCATAAAGATGTGGAAGAATTAGCCAAGTTTGGTTCGGTCCCGGTGGTGAACGGTTTATCGGATTATAACCACCCGTGTCAAATCTTGGCGGATGCGATGACCATCACCGAACGTTTGGGGTCCATCGAAGGTAAAAAGGTCGTCTACGTCGGCGACGGGAATAACATCGTCCACTCGTGGATTCGATTAGCAACTGTATTACCGTTTGAGTTCGTGTGTTTATGCCCGGAAGATTACACCCCTGATCAAGCGACGATTGATCGATGCAACAACTCGGGAGTCGGCAAGTGCGTCATCAGCCACGACTTGAACGACATCGCCGGCGCCGACGCCGTCTACACCGACGTCTGGGCATCCATGGGCCAAAAAGACGAAGCCGCGCAGCGTAAAAAAGACTTTGCCGGTTTCTGCGTCACCGGTGACGTCATGCGAAAAACGCCAAACGCGATTTTCATGCACTGCCTCCCGGCGGAAAGAGGCACCGAGTGCACCGACGAGGTCATGGAAGCCGACTACTCCGTCGTCTGGCAACAAGCCGAAAATCGAATGCACGCTCAAAATGCCGTCATGTTGAAGTTGCTCGGCGCTAAGTGAGCTCGCTGTTCTCCCGACCGACCGGTTTTGCTCGGGATGAGAGAGAGAGAGAGAAAAAGAGAGAGCACGCAGAGCTTAACGAACGCGTTTTAAAAATGTCCACAAAACTAACAACTCATTACCCAAACAACAGCTTCTCCTCATTCTTTTCTCCGCTTCATCATCAATATCATCTGCTCTACTATCATCGCATGCATTCAAAATGAACCCCGAGGAAGGAGACGATGTGAACGACCCGGCGACGCTCGCGCACATCGCTCGAGTTTCCCTCTCGAACGTTGTCGAGAAAAAACGCATCTTTGACACGCTCTCTCGTTTCGCCGTGGAACAGAACGAACTGTTAGACGTCGTCGGTTCCTTGCGAGACGGAAGAGAAGTGTTGGCGCCGTTCACGTCGGTCGCGTTCATCGAAGGGAAAATCACCAACTGCGACGAGTTACTGGTGAAATTATCCACAAGCCAGGATCAGCTCTACGCGGAAAGAACTCGGGAGCAAACCTGCGAGATGTTGAGGAAGAGACGCGTTTTTGCGGAGGAGAAATTGCTCCGAGCGGAGGAGGATTTGCGAAAGAGCGAAATCGAACACCGAGAGACGATGAGAGTTTTGTCGGAAAAATTTGAAAGTTTGAGCAATATCACAGACGGAGAACCGAAATCGAGAGTCATCGAAGGACCGAACGGGAGGAAGACGGTGCTCACGCCGAGAGACGGAGAGATTGTGGACGTGTTGGAAATCGACGAGAGCGTCGCCGCCGCGGACGAAGGCGAAGAAGAAAGAGAGGACGAGGTGATGCAAATGCGAAACGAGAAGGAAATCGAGAGAGACAGAGAGGAAAGGGAGAAAGCGAAAGGAGAGTTGGAGAGCTGGTTGTTGAAGATTGAGGAGATGGAACGATTGGAAGAAGAATTACAAGACGCAGAAGAAGTAGAGGAGGAGAAGGAGGAGGAGGAGGGAGAAGCGGCGACGATCGAGGGCGAAAAGAGTACTAACGTAGCGAGTAGTAGTAGTACTAGTGGTGATAATACTACTAGCAGTAGTCAACAAAGAATCCAAATACGCGCCGGGATAGATTCGGGCATGCCAGTCATCGAAAGAGGGTTTGAGAAGGACGGGGAAGACAGAGGAGTGCGTAGCGGCGACGGGGAGAGCGGAGGAGCGGAGAAGCCGATGAGTAAGTTTATGATGCGCCAGCTCGGGTTACTGTAGCAGAAAGAAAATAAGAAGATTTAGATTAGATTCCGAAGTGAAAAGAAGCGTTTTACAAATGCGATTAGATACAAAACTAAAACTAAGATACGTTTCCATTTATTGCCGCGATTCGAGTACTTCTTCGGCTATTCTTCGACGGAGAAAGCTTCTTGATGACTGTTTTCACGACGTTCTTCTTTTTAAACTTTTCTCTGCAGTCGTGAAATTCTTCGTTTTCTTCAATCTCTTTCTCTTCGCCGTCGATTATCTTCATCTTGCCGAGCGCAACGTTCGGCGATGCCAGCGACGATACCGAGTCGCCTCTCTCGATGATTTTGCTCAATACGTACTCCTCTTCTTCTTTTTCTTCTGCTACTACCAATCCTGACGGTATTCTTCTAGTATCCTCGATAGGTAAACACGTCGTCATATTCACGTGCCTCTTACAAAACGCGTGCATGTCCACACAAATTGGTTCTCGAATGAACGCGTTCGATCCTCGCATGTCGTGTTCGGGATTCGTATAGTAATACTTCCCGTCGTTCCTCGCGTGTGATTTGGTCCACGACTTTTCTTCGCTTGCTTTATCCCAGTGCAAACGATTTTCCAGCATCTCTCGTTTGATCCACTCGTACGTTTCCTGATCGCAGTATCCGTCTTCTAATAAAGATTGAAACTCCTTCCCGGCGCCTAACCCGGTCGGTCCTCTCACGAATCTTAACTTGGCCATGGTCGTCGCGTCGACAAACTTTTCGCAAATCTTATACAAAATATTAAAAATCCTCGGCGCTTCTACGAACACCATCGAGCCCATGCGTTCGGGATAATGCCTCGCGAACAAACCCAACACTTTCTTCGCCACCGACGGGTTCAAATGTTGCCGACCAAATTTATGAAAATCCGACACCCACACGTACGTGTCGTTCGGATACTTCGGTAGACATTTTTCAACCTGTTCCATGCAAAACGTCGCGTGCGCTTCGTTATCTTTCGGCTTCAAGTTCCTCGCGAGCCCGATGTCCGAAAATACAACCGGTCTTCTGTTCTTCGTCCGGCCGACGATATGCATGTAATGGCTTCTCGAGTCCTTTTCGAAACAGCACCGACAAAATGAATTCATCTCGTCTCTTCTCCAAATCAACGTCGACTTCAATCGAGCTTTTGCTTTCTCCACGTTTCCTTTATCCGCTCTGAGAAACCGCTCCAACGTCGTCCTATCGCACCATTTCTTCAGCGCATGCGAGGTTTCTCGCGTTTCGTGGACGTAAGCTTCCAAAAGGTTCAGTTTTTCTTCTTCTTCGTTTTCGGAGACCCCGCTTTCCTCCTTCTCAAAGTCATCTCTCGAAACCGTTTTTGTCCCTTCGCGAGAGGTCGCCCCCGTTTTTACGCTCATCATCTCCTCTCTCGTTTTAAATAAACGCGCGACGA
>Ga0115567_10005056_pt1 | contig 12795 bp, 16 predicted proteins | sample COGITO_mtgs_1204_2_FD_88679 | JGI IMG/M metagenome (GOLD analysis project Ga0115567, IMG submission 88679) | Pelagic marine microbial communities from North Sea - COGITO_mtgs_120412 | ecosystem: Environmental > Aquatic > Marine > Epipelagic | place: Germany:Helgoland, sampling site Kabeltonne...
CAGCCGCAGGCCAAGCAGGATCGACACGACGCCCTCCATCAGGAAGACAACCATCATAAGGACGGTCATCGTCTCGATTCCGATACGCGGGAACAACAGGAACATGAGGCCGAGCAGCAGCGTAATACCGAATGCACCGGCCGCATAGCGCCATTCCCTTTCGGGCCGCATTTCCCAGGCGAACCAAAGTCCGACAGCGCCCCAAAGCACCAGCATCCAGGAAATCAGAAGCTCGGCCGCCAGTGTGGCCAGGACTGGAAGAAGGATAGCGAGCAAGCCAATGACGGCAAAGACGATGCCGATGATCGTCAGGCGTTTGCGGAATTCGGGTTTGCGGATCGCGCGCATCCGCGAAGGATCCAGGGTGTTCATTTCAGGTTTCTCCGATCTCGGCGGATCACAATGACCGCCTTGCCGGGCCGTTCTATTCCGTTGATTCACCGTGAAATTCACCCCAAATATACTTCTGCGTAAGGTTCATGGAAATTCTGGCTGAAACCGGCCCTTTCTCGTAGGCTTCAAGGAAAGACCGGAGGTCCCCATGAAGATCCTGCTGGCCGAGGACGACGCGAAGATGGCCGACTACCTGACCGCTGGCCTGACCGAGAGCGGACATAGTGTCGATCACGTGACCGACGGGCGCGACGCGCTCAGCTACCTGCTCTACAATGATTGCGATCTGGCGATTCTCGACCGGATGATGCCGGGGATGGACGGGCTTTCGGTGCTCAAGGCTCTCAGGGCCGCGAAGAAGGATCTGCCGGTGCTGTTTCTGACGGCGATGGGGCAGGTCGACGACCGGGTCGAGGGGCTGGCTGCGGGCGGCGATGACTACCTCGTCAAACCGTTCCATTTCTCGGAACTTCTGGCGCGGATCGGTGCGATCACGCGGCGCGGGCAGCAGAGCGGTGCCGCGACCGGTTTGGACGTGCACGATATGACGCTCGATCTCATGGCCCGCACCGCAACGCGGCAAGGGACATTGATCGAGCTGCATACCAAGGAATTCGCGATGCTGGAGATCCTGATGCGCAACGCGGGGCGCGTCGTGACGCGCACCATGCTTCTGGAACAGGTCTGGAACTTCAATTTCGAGCCGAACACCACTGTGGTCGAAACCCATATGAGCCGGCTGCGGGCCAAGATCGACAAGCCGTTCGACGTAGCCCTCATCCACACGATCCGCAACACAGGGTATTCGATGCATGGACCGCGGTGACGTCCTTTCCGGGTCGGCCTTCACGGCCGTCCTGCGCTCGGCCATCGCGTTTGTCATTGTTCTGTTGGCCGTCGGCTGGGCGGCGCTCGCCTATTTGGAAGGCAGCCTCTTGGCGGAGCAGGGCGCCGACATGCGCGACAGATGGCAAATCCTGGCCGCCGATCACGCTGCGGAAGGGCCCGATCATGTCGTTGCCACGATTCAGCATGTGCGGTCGCTCTACAAGACGGGCGGTCTGGCGATGGCGATCTTTGATAAAGGCGACGCGCTTCTGGCCGGAAACATCATCACCCTTCCGGCGGAGCAGGGGCTTCGGGTCGGGCCACTGGATCACGCGACGCCGCCACCGGGCGGCAATGCGATCGATTTTGTCTATTACAGCGGTGATCTGGACGGGCGCACGCTGGTCGTCGGCCAGCGGCTGGACCTGCTGCACCAAACGCGCGGCCTGATCCTGCGGACGCTTGCCATCGCGGGCTTTGCCGTCGTGCTGTTCATGTTGACGCTCGGCTATTATCTCAGCCACCAGAGCCTGCAGCGCCTGCGGCAGATCGAGACAACGCTCGAAAAGGCGGCGCGCGGCGATATCGCCGCGCGCATATCCGAGAGCGGCGGCACCACGCAGATCGACCGGGTGGCGCGGGAGGTGAACCGCCATCTCGACCGGCTGTCGCGCCTTATGGCCACGACACGCGATACGGCGGCGGCCGTGGCGCATGATCTGAAATCGCCGCTGGGGCGCGCCTATCTGTCGCTTGGCCGCGCTCTTGACCGGGTGGAGGCGGGCGACGATCCGCGCGCCGAGATTAAGGACACGCAAGACGAGCTGGGGCAAATGCGGTCGATGTTCGACACCTATCTGCAACTGGCGCGGATCGAATCCGGGACCGATACAGTCCGCGTTCAGACTGTCGATCTGGACCTTCTTCTCGACGATCTGGCCGAAACCTTTGCGCTGGTGGCCGAGGACGCGAACCAGAGCCTTCACTATCTGCGCGACGCAAGCGAGCGGTACGAAATTGAGGGCGACACCGGGATGTTGCAGCAGATGATCGTGAACCTGCTTCAGAACGCACTCACCCATGGCGGCGCGGGCAACCGGATCGAGTTGCGCCTTGACCGTCAGGACGGACGGGTGAGGTTCTGCGTCGCCGATACCGGGCCGGGCATCCCCGAAGCCGCCCGCGAGGCCGTGTTCGAGCCGTTCCGCCGCCTCGACCCCAGCCGCAGCAAGCCGGGCAGCGGGCTGGGCCTCGCGCTGGTCCGCGCCATCGCCGAACGCCACGGCGCGACGGTCGAGCTGTCGAACAACGCGCCGGGGCTGCGGGTTGAGATCGCGTTTCCGGCAATCGGATGACATTCCGGGCGCCGGGCGATTTCCGCCGCCCGCAGGCCCGCTATCGGGTCTGTTTGCGAGGATATTCTTGACCGCTTCGGCGCGCGTGCCCTTCAGATCCGCGCTGACATTGTCGCGAACACCGGCCAGCATTTCCGCGCGGCTGACAGGCTTGGCGGCCCCGGCGTTGATGATCCGCACGTTGCCGCCGAAGCCTTTGACTCCGGCGATATCGTGTTGCGCGGGCGCGGCCTCGGTCAGCGCCGAGGTGTCGACCTGACCAGAAGATCGCCCGCACCGATGGCCGGACGCGCGGCAAGCAGAACAATGACTTCAAGGTTCTTCGTGATATTTCTGTTCCACGGCCTTGCTTCCGATTTTATTTGCAACGCAGCAGGCCGCCAGGGCCTGCCCCGGTTTTTCCAGGGTCGGCGCCTGCTTGTCAGACGCCGCCGAACAGGTGCGGAAAGAGCCCCGCAAGCCCGAACAGGATCAGATAGCCCGCAATCAGATAGTTCAGGAGTCGCGGAAAGATCAGGATGAGCAAACCGGCAATCAGCGCCAGCAGCGGCTGAATGAAAACGACGGTGGTCATGCCGACGTCTCCTCATGTGCCTTGATTTCGGCTTGGTGCGCTTTTTCGAACGCGCGGCGCAGATGGTTCTCGGCATCGCTGTCGAGGTTCGTCCGCAGGACGCGACCGCCTTTTTCCCCAAGGCGCTCGACGACCCTGTCGGAAGCGTTGGTGCGCACCATCATGAACAGCGCGGCCTGACCCGGTTGCAGGATGGTCGCCACGTCCTTCATGAATGTGTCGTCGATACCGTAGTCGGTCATGCCGCCGGACAGCGCCCCCGCGCCCGCGCCGACGGCGACGCCAAGCAGCGGATTGAAGAAGATGAGCCCGATGAGAAGGCCCCAGAAAGCACCGCTTGCCGCGCCGGCGGTCCAAAGATTGACCATCTGATTCAGCTTGATGTTGCCGTCCTTGTCGGCTGTGGCGACCACGGCATCGGCGACGTCGACAAGGTATTCGCGGGCCATGGACATGAGCTCCTCACGGGCGGTTTCGGCCTGATCGGGCGTGTCGTAACCTATGACGATGAGTTCTGACATTGGTAGGGTTCCTTTCTTGGTTGGGGTGCAGCTGACTTGATTTTCTCGGCACACATCTCAGGCAACGCCATCCCGCCATCGCTGCCGGATGTTCAGCCAGATCAGCGCGGCGATAAGCACAAAGCACACCGCCGATGCGTTGTAAGTGCCAAGGTCGAGCCCGCCTTGATCGACGGGTTTGGTCAGAAGATCGCCGAAGGTCGCACCGAAAGGCCGGGTGAAGACGAAGGCGATCCAGAAGACGGCGACCTCGCCCAGCGTCTTGGTGTAATGCGCGGCCAGAACGGCTGCGATGACGCCGATGCAGATCAGGGCCCCGGCGCCGTAGCTAAGGCCCAGGCCGTCGACCATCCAGTCGCCGAAGGCTGTGCCGAGCGAGTTCGAGAAAAGGACCGCCGTCCAGAACAACATCTCGACGCGCCGCTCGACGATGGGATAGACCTTCAGGTGTCCTTCGCGTCGATACCAGATGGCCAGCGTGCCGACGAGCGCAGCCGCCAGGATGATCGACCCGCCCAGATAACCGACATGCAGGGTGCGATCCATCAGGTCCGAGATTTCCGTACCCGCCGTGGTCGTGCCCACGATGGCCGCCCAGAACAGCGCGGGGTGATAGCTCCGCGCCCTGATCTGCGCCCCCACGAGCACGACAAGCAATGCGCCCGTGACCCCGAGCCCGATGATGTAGCCCAGGTTCAGCGTCTGGGCGATGAAATCCCCGGTGGTTTCGCCCAGGGTCGTCGCGATGATCTTGATGATCCAGAACATCAGGGTGACCTCGGCGACCTTGCTGATCGTGTCGCCCGGCTTGCTCATTGTTTCTCTCCTGGATCCGAAATTGATGCCCGATGGTCTTCGTCGATACTGTCGAGCCATTGGCGGACCGACTTTTCGAGGTCGCTGACATGGCCGTCATGCACCTCTGCATCCGCCGCGTCACTGCGCAGGCGTCCCTGCAAGGCGTGGTAGCGTTCCTTCAATTCTGTCGCCGTGAGATGCACGTCGTCGTGAAAAAGATGCGCCTCGTGCTTCATGCGCTCGCGGGTTTTTTTGATCGTCTGGCCGAGCCGGTCAAGCCGCGCGTGCAGGTCATTGTTTTTCATAATGCTTTCCTCTCGATTGCCTTCAAACCGTATCCGGCGGAATTTCCACGCTTGACGTCGTCCGCGCTTCATTCCACCGGGAACAGGCCGCGATTGCGTCAGTTCATGTACCAGCCGTGGCTGACGACAAGCGATTGTCCAGTCAGCGCATTGGTGGGGAAGGCGGCAAAGACATGGGCCACTTCGGCCACGTCCTCGATGGTGGTAAATTCCTGATCCACCGTCTCGCCCAGCATCACCTTGTTGACGACGTCCTCTTCGGAAATTCCGAGGTCCTTGGCCTGTTCCGGGATCTGCTTTTCCACCAGCGGCGTCTTGACGAAACCGGGGCAGATCACGTTGGCGCGCACGCCGTGCTCGGCGCCTTCTTTCGAGATCACCCGCGCGAGGCCCAAAAGCCCGTGCTTGGCGGTGACATAGGCCGATTTCAGCGGGCTGGCCTCCTTGGAATGGACCGAGCCCATGAAGATGATCGACCCCGACCCGGCCTTGTACATATGCGGCAGACAGGCCTTGGTGGTCAGGAACGCACCGTCCAGATGGATCGACAGTAGTTTTTTCCACTCCGCAAAGGGAAAATCCTGAATGGGGTGCACGATCTGGACGCCGGCGTTCGAGACGAGAACGTCGATCTTACCCCACGCCTCGACCACCGCTTCGACCCCCTTGTTGACCTGGTCCTCATCGGTGACGTTCATTTCGATTGCCATCGCTTTGCCGGGGCCTTTGGCCGTCAATGCGTCCGCTGCTTTTTGCGCGGCATCCAGTTTCAGATCAGCGATAACCACATTGGCCCCGTCTGCGATGAAACGTTCTGCAATACCGTGGCCGATACCGCTGGCAGCGCCGGTGATGATGCAGGTTTTGTCTTTGAGGTTCATTTTCTTTCTCCTTCATTTGGTTGGTTTCGGTTGATGTTTGCGGTGTCGCCCGCGCATGTGTCTCCTGACGACGTGTCAGCCGAAGACTTTCAATTGCGGGCCGATCGCCCTGTCGAACAGGTCCGCGACGATTTCCTCGGTCCCTTTGACAAGGCCGAGTATGTGATATTGATGCTGGCGATAGAGGCCCTGATAGGCGGCGCGTGCGAGACGGCCGTTGATCAGGATGTCATCGCCAAAGCCCTTTTTGAGTTTCGCGATGCTGCCGCCAGCCCCGAGCGACAGCAATGTGCCCTTGTTCTGGAATTCGAAGGGCGCAACAGGGTCGCCCGCCAGCCATTTGGGCAGGTTGGCGATCAGATGCCCGGCCTGCTCGCTGGCCGCCTGCGCCGTGGTCGGCGCCGGATCGTCCGTCAAGGCACAGCAATCGCCAAGGGCGAAGATGGCGTCGAACGCCGTCGTCTGCAATGTCGGTTTGACAAGCCATTGGCCCTTTTCGTTGGTCTCAAGCGAGCCGATCTGCTTGGCAACCGGTGGCCCGACCGTGCCCGTGGTCCACACCGTCAGATCCGAAGGATAGCGCGCGCCATCCTTGGTCTGCACCTCCTCCGGAGTGATCTTGCTCACCTGTTTTCCGGTTTCGATCCGGATGCCGATATCTTCGAGGCGCCCACGGACATCTTGCCGCACATCGTCCGGAACCCCGGACAGAATCTGTTCGGCGGCTTCAATGATTGTCACCCTTATGTCGGGCAATGCCGAACGGGGGGCCAGCGCAGCGCAGAGGTGATCCTGTTTCAGATGTGCCGCCAGTTCGACGCCCGTGGCCCCCGAGCCGACGACAACGATGTCGAACGGACGCCCTGCGCCCAAGAGACTGCGGGCCAGCAGGCCTTGGGAAAACCGCAAGAAAAGACGCGCGGCGTCGGTGCCGTCAATAAGCCGGAAGGCATGTTCCACAACGCCCTCTGTCCCGAAATCCGGCACCGAGCCGCCAATGGCGAGAACGAGACTTTGATAGGCGATCTGGCGTTCGGGGACGACAACCTCACCGTCCTGTTGTCGTATCGCGGCCAAAGTCACTGTCTTGTCATCGGGCGACACTGAATGAAGCTCGCCCTGTTGATAGGCAAACCCCCATTTTTCCGCGACGCCCGCATAGGACAGCGTGTCGAGTTCGCCAACGCCGAGGCCCGCGGCCATCTCGTGCAGGCGCGGCTTCCAGATATGGCTGGTATTGCGGTCGATCAGGAGAATGTCCTTGCACCCGTCCTTTGCCAGACCTGCGGCCAGTTCCAGCCCTCCGGCACCGCCACCGACGATAACCACAGAGAAAAAAGCGGGCAGAGCGCCGGCCGCCTGAGATAGACCTTCAGTCGAGGTAATCATGGACCACCTCCCCCAGACCCAGTGTCAGATCGGTCAGCAGATGAACCGCCGAGACCACCTCCAGTACCGGCAGGTCGGCGACTGGCGCAAGCGCGTGCGCGCCAAGCTCCAGTCGCGCCGGCCCTTCCCAGGCGCCTTTCAGGGTGATGTCGGTCGTGTAGTATCGCACCAACTCGCAGATGCGCGGGCTGCAGTCGACGTCGGGAATGATCTTCAGCAGAAAGTTCGGCCCCTTGAGCGACGCCAGCACCGATGCATGGTCCAGCGCGCGATGCTTGTAGCCCATCGTACCCGTCGCCACCCGGATTCCGTTGACGTCGAGTGTGCCGATCAGCGTGTCCTTGTCGACGCGCAGCGACGGGTCGGCCAGCTTCTTGGGAAAGCCCCAGATCTCGCGGCCGCCCGCAATCGGCGCCTCGTCGTTGAGATACATGGAATGCGCGTAACCGCCGGCGACGCCGTTCAGCGTCACCGGGATGACCTGGCCGCTTTCGGTATAATCTCCGAACCCCGTCGAATCCGGCATGCGGATAAACTCGTACTTCACCAGAGGCTCATCGATCTCCAGCGGCTCGGGCACCACGGCACGCAGCGCGTCCATGTCGGTGCGGTAGGTGATGGTCAGGAATTCGCGGTTGATGAACCGATAGGGCCCCTTCGGGTATGAGGGGCTTGTCAGCGGCATGGCAAACGCCTGTTTGGCGACGTCATTCAGTTTCATTTCATTCTCCTTCATGTGTTCCTGGAGCCAAGATCGAAGACCTGCAGGCCGTCCTTGCCGATTGTGCGGCTCTTCCACGTCTTGTGTGATAACGTGTGCTTCACGTCGGAGATCCCTGCCGTCCAATGCTCGGTCATCGACAGGCGCGAGAATTCGTAATCCTTGGAATTGCCCTCGAACCCCTCCTTGCGGTGGATGAGATGGACCAGCGTGACCGGGCAATCCGGGCCCGCACCCCGCAACAGGGCGAGGTCAGGATCGGAGCGCATCTCCTTGGGCAGTTTCGCCGCCAGCCGTTCCGCCGCCGCCCGCAGATCGTGCAGATGGCGGTAGCGGTCCGTGGTCAGGCGGGTACGGCTGGAAAAGCGGATGTCCTTCTCGCGTTGCTGGACATCCTGAATGTCGCCCGGCACCTCGCCACGCGCGCTGAACAGATCGATCTGGAAGATACACAGCGCGTCGGTGCCGGCACATTCCATCACATATTGCAGCGGCGTGTTCGAAACGAGACCGCCGTCCCAATAGAAATGCCCATCGATCTCGACCGGCGGAAACCCCGGCGGCAGCGCACCGCTGGCCATGATGTGCCGCGCGTCAAGACGCATCTCGGCGCTGTCGAAATAGGCGAAGTTGCCGGTCTCGATATCGGTCGCACCCACGCTGAGGCGTGGACCTTTTTCGTTCAGATAGTCAAAATCGACCAGTCTGCCCAAAGTCTCCTCAAGTGGTGCCGTGTCATATAAGCTGAGGGCCGGATGCGCCTTGAGCGGCCAGAGCGCCATCGGAAGGCGCGGCCGGAAAAAGCCGGGTGCGCTAGCCAGCGCCACTTCGGCGGCGGCCATTTCCGAATACATGCTGCGGGGCTTTGCGCCCCACATCCAGGGGGCAAACATCAGATCGGAGGTTATGCCCTCCCAGAAGCTGCGCAGCCGCGCCACACGCGTTGCAACCGGATTGCCACAGATGATCGCCGCATTGATGGCGCCGATGGAAATCCCTGCGACCCAGTCGATCTCGATCTTGCTAAGGGCAAGTTTTTCATAGGCTCCCGCCTGGTAGGCTCCAAGGGCGCCGCCGCCTTGCAACACCAGAATATTCCGCTCTGCTTTCGGCATGTGATTTCCTCCTCCTCCACGCACCGTCTGGAAAGAAGATAAGACGCGGACCAGGCCTGACGTTTACCCGAACCTTACAATTGCGACAGGTTCACGGTGATGTCTGATGCGCCCGAAACGCCGGTCAGCGCACGCTCGACACGGGCCGCGCAAGAGCCACAGGACATGTGCGGGACGGTAACCCTGAGGATGCGTTTATTCGGCATTGGCCGCTCCCGCAGGTCTTTGCGCAACAGATAGGGACTCCACTGCCGGAAGAGCGAGACGGCATTATAAATTCTTCCACCCCTTGACCTTCCCGCGCAGGAACATCCCACCTGAGATGAAACGAAAAGGAGAACACCATGCGACGATTTGACGTTCCGGACATGAGTTGCGGACATTGCACCGCTTCGATCGAAAAAGCGATCAAGGCCACAGACCCGGCGGCAAACATAACCTGCAGTACGGCCACGCGCACCGTCGATATCGACAGCGACCTGAGCACGAACGCGCTGATCGATACGATCCGTGGTGCAGGCTATGAGGCACAGGCTGCCGCCTCTGCCTGAACCCGAAAGCCACCTTTGTCGGCCGTCGCGCGAATCCTGCTGGGCGATGGTGGTGACATATTAACCTCCGGCCGGGTTTATGCGCCCGGTCGGGCTTGCGGCCATAAACTCTAAGGCTTGTTTTGTGCGCCCGGAAATGCACGGTTTTCTTCGGATAAGGTGGATTTTATGAAGGTCAGAATACTCCTGATTTCGGCATCGCTCAACTGATCGGCAAAGCCGGGCATGCCGCTGTTGAAGGTGACGCCTTGGCGCGCAAGCGCTTCTGCGCCTCCCCATTTCGAATAGACAAAAAGCGTCTGATCGGAATGGTGCCATGCATGGCCGGTCTCGTCATGCGGTGGCGCGGGAAGGGTGTCATCGGCACCGGGCATCTGCCAATCGGGCTGTCCCTCAAGGTCGGCACCATGGCAGGCCGCGCAGAACTGCTGATACAGATGCTCGCCCTCGACCGTATCGATGGATAGCCGGGCCTTCGACGCACCCGTTGCCCGCGCGGCATAAAGCCACACCCAGAGAAGGCCGCCCAGAATGATCGCTATCGCAACCGAGAGAAGAACAAATTTGTTCATTTGATCCGGTTTTCACGCGAATGCCGCAGCTCGGCATTGCTTTGCATTTTTGCAGGCTGAACCTCCGCCACGGCCGTCCGAAAACCCTTTGCCGAAAGCGTCAGAAAATTCCGTTCTCTTCCTGCAGTTCGCGCACGTAGCGCACGATCAGCTTAACCTCCCCGTCTGTCACACCTTTCACCGGCGGCATGTTTCCGAACTGCCAGTGATGCGCACGCACGCCGTTCTTGGCGGCCATGATGAAGGCCATATCCGAGTGATGGCCGGGCTCGTAAAGCTTGTGGACAAGGGGCGGCGCGACACCGTTCTGGCCGGCGGCATTGGCGCCGTGACAGGCTGCGCATTTTGCCTCATAGGCCCGCTTGCCCATCTGCGCGTCCGCCGTCAACTCAGGCGGCAGCGCCACCTCGGCGATAGGCGCGCCTTGAGGCAGGCCATTGACGTTTGGGGATGTTATCGAATGCCCCGGATCTGGCGCCGCACGCGGCATGATGGCCCAGTAGGTCGCCGCCCCGCCAGCGGCTATAAGGGCTAAAAGTAGCAATCGGTTCAGGTTCATGGATCCTCGGGGATTAGGGCTTCAGCGCTTGGGCAGAACCTTGGTGCCCACCCGCGCGGATTTATTTCCCTCTCGCGTGGGAAGGTAAAGAGCATCTGAGAAGAGGGCCCGAGAGGCATCGCAAAGCACGCCTCCCGGACCAGACCTATCAATGCCCCGAGAATGCGATCTCGCCGAACATGCCGCCCTCGCGGTGACCCGGCACATTGCAGGCAAAGCCCATTTCGGTCGCTTCGCCAAAGGTCCAGATGACCTCGGCGGTCTCGCCGGGCTCCAGCATGGCGGTATTCGGATCGTCATGCATCATGCCGCCTTCCATCATCTTGGCGTGATCAAGCTTTTTCGGCGTCATCATGCCGGACTTCATCATCTTCTGCATCTCGCCTTTGTGATCGTCCCAGATCGCCTTGGTCCCGAGGTTGAATTCGTGGACCAGCTTGCCATCATTGCGCACGACGAACTTGATCGTCTCGCCTTCGGCGACGGTTATCGACTTCGGGTCATACTTCATCTCGTCCATGCTGACCTCGATGACACGGTCGACTTTGGCCGGATCGCCTGCCTCGCCGATGGAGGAGCCGTGTCCCGCGCCGGCCATAGCTGATCCTGCGAAAAGGATAAGTGCCGTTGCTGCGCCGATAGTTTTTAAGTTCGTCATGATTTGTCGTCCTCAAGTTTGTTTTAAATCGTCACGGGTAAAGAGTGCCAGATACGGCACAGCCTTGCCTCGACGCTGCAAACAAGGACATTCCAGTGCAGGAGGGTCAAGCGCGTCGCCCGGTCGACATTGTAACGAAATGTAAGCTTGCAGTTTTCGACGAATTCAGCAATCTTCCTGTTATCGTAGCAAATCGATAAGAAATCAAGAAGATGGAGTGAGATGGCCCACCGAGGCACCTTCTGCGGATGGCTCCTTGCCCTGACCATTATGGTCACGGCCGCGTTTCCGCATGCGGGTTTCGCAAGTGAGTCGCCTTCGCATTCTCGCCCAGTGGCAACGGCGTCGATCGAACAGAGCGTTCTGGCTTCAGGCGACTGCCATGTCTCGAATGGGTCTCATGAGCAGGCAGGAGGATGCGCGGCGATGGCGTCGCATTGCGCATCGCTTCTGCCGCAGGCGATTCTGCTGCCGCGGCAGATGTATGCGGTGATGTCGGTGGAATACGGCTTTGGCGTTGTTGCGCCCAGTGATGTGGCCTTCTTCCGCGACACGCCGCCTCCACGAGGCCGGTCACAGATGTTCGCCAGCGCACCGAAAAGGTGCCTCCCGGCCGAGCGCACCCACGCCTCCTGCACCTCCCGGCACCGCACTGACACGTGGTGACCAGACTGCAGCACGGCGCCCTCCCCAGCACGCTACGCGGTGCACACGCACCGCTTTCAAATCACATCTGAAAGGACCGGAGATGAAACCCATCCCCCTTCTCAAGACGGCCATTCTGGCCGCATCGGTCGCCCTGTCCGGCGGCATGACCATGGCAGGCACCTACAATGTCAGCGTCGACAAGATCCGTATCGACACCGGCGAGTTCAGGAAAACCGGCATCGGCTACAACCAAAGCCAGAGCCCGACTGTCCTGCGCTTCAAGGAAGGCGAGCAGGTCACGATCAATGTCAAGAACAACCTGCGCGAAAGCACGTCGATCCATTGGCACGGCCTGATCGTGCCCTTCCGTCAGGACGGCGTTCCGGGCATCAGCTTCAACGGGATCGCGCCGGGCACGACGTTCACCTACCAGTTCCCGATCATGCAGGCCGGCACCTATTGGTTCCACAGCCACACCGGGTTTCAGGAACCTGACGGCGCCTATGGCGCGATCGTGATCGAGCCGAAAGGCGGCGAGACAGTGCGCGTCGACCGCGACTATGTCGTGCAACTGACCGACAAGCATCCGCACAACGGCAGCCGCATTTTCCGCAATCTGAAAATGTCCTCCGACTACTACAACCGCGCGCAGCGCACGTTGGAGGATCTGGTGCGCGACTCGCGCGAGGACGGCTTCAAACAGGCGCTCGAAAACCGCGCAATGTGGGGCAAGATGCGGATGATGCCCACGGATATCGAGGACGTCCAGGGCTTTGCGCCCCTGATCAACGGCATGAGCACTGATCAAAACTGGACCGGCCTTTTCAAGCCGGGCGAAAAGGTGCGTCTGCGCCTGATCAACTCGTCCGCGATGACCTATTTCGACGTCCGTGTGCCGGGGTTGAAAATGACGGTCATTCAGGCCGA
>Ga0115567_10005057_pt1 | contig 12795 bp, 8 predicted proteins | sample COGITO_mtgs_1204_2_FD_88679 | JGI IMG/M metagenome (GOLD analysis project Ga0115567, IMG submission 88679) | Pelagic marine microbial communities from North Sea - COGITO_mtgs_120412 | ecosystem: Environmental > Aquatic > Marine > Epipelagic | place: Germany:Helgoland, sampling site Kabeltonne...
CACATCCACCACCTGCACCACCATCGGCACCGCGTGCGCCTTCGCGCGACTCACTAACATGCTTCGCATACGCTAGCGCTACAGGGTTGCGGCCAATACTCATAATTGGGTCGGCTAAATTACTGCGCTCGTAAGGTTTCACCCACGGTTCTAATTTCCAGTTAGAAACTGCCCCGGTAGTTTCACTAAACGTTGAACCACAGCCACCTAAGCCTAGTGCACTGACAATCAGCACTAGCTTTGTCATATATTTGTAATGTGCCCGCATGTTCTATTCCCTCATCAATATTTTGAGTGCTTTCTCATATTTCTTTTCATCACCCGCCCGATAACCCATGTGCACTAAGCGTTGATTGCCGTCTCTGTCAATCATCACAGTTGTTGGCATGGCATTTACATCGTAAAGTTTACTTACGTCACCAAGGGTGTCGTACAACACCGGAAAGCTCACTTCAATGTCGTTTAGTAATACATCGGCTTTATTCGCTTCGTCATCAACATTTACGGCTAATATTTCAAAACCCAAATCTTGATACTCTTGATATAGCGCTTCCATCTCGGGTAATTCATCTCGGCATGGTCCGCACCATGAGGCCCAAAAATTTACTAGCACAATATTGCCGCGCTGTTCTGAAAGTCGAATATTACCGCTCTCTTTGCTTTTAAGCGTGAAGTCAGGCGCTTCATCCTTCGCGAAGCTACTCACCGAAGTAAGCACTAAGCCGGCGATTAAACCAACTGAGGCGACTAAGGCGGTCAATGATGATTTTACTTGTGGTTTATCCGAATATTGCTGCGTGTTATTGCTAATGCTAAACATAAATTAACTCCGATATTAAAAGAAGAAACTAGTGGACAGAGTAAAAGTGAGGTTATGCGCACTTTTTTCTGCCCCAATAATATCGCTATTAAAGACATAATCACGTACATCAAATCGTACTGATAGATAATCTGTCACAAGTATTCTGTAACCCGCGCCAGCATTGACTGTAAAGCGTTCGTCGCCGCCGAACTCGGTGGCCCCGGCCCCTGCAATGATGAAAAAGTCGGTATTGAAGACCCAACTATCGGTAAAAAAGACTTCGCCATTTATGTTGTAAGCGGCTGAAATATCGTAGTAGGTATAATCGCGTTGGTCCTGAGTTAAAAACGGTAAGCCACCCGACAAGGTCTCGAAACTTGTTTCACCTGCGGTAGCTTGGGCATAACTCGCTTCAACAAACATGTTTTCGTTAATGTGATAGCTTATTCTTGCGCCTAATGTTACATCTGAGGAAAAATCTTCAATACTTATGATGCCTGCAAAAATACCTATCTCTATATTTTCTGAATCAATATCGAATTCATTGATTTCACGGCGCTCGATATTCGGATCTATATCAGGACTTTCAATTTGTGATTCGTCATTGCTTTGCGAAACTGCAGAAAAAGCAGTGCTGATTGCCAGCACATTGGCCATTAGTAAACAAAAAACAATTTTCAATGTGCGATTGATGCGCGTGATTAGCATGATTTACCCTTGTTAAAAAAATACAGTGACGCCCAGCATCCACTGGTCTAAGCGTTCTTGTTCATCGCGGTCGGTTAATGCCAATAGACTTCGATATTCGGCGCGTACAACCACTTTTTGGGCCAAATAGTATTCGGCGCCCAAACCCACTTCATAATGGCTACTTTTGCGCACTGCATCGCCGCTTTGCACTAAGTTTGTGCGTGGTTTGGTTCTAATTTCACCCGTACCTAAAGCCAAGTAAGGACTCAAGTGCCACTCGGGAAAAAACGTTTGACGCATTCTGACCGACCACACTTTGTTGTCGGCAAAATTCCCTAATGCTTGCGAAAAAGTTGCTTCTACTGCTAAGTTTTTAGTCCATACCCACGCGCCTGAAACAGACATTGCGGTAACCTTATCGATCGCACCGCCTTGCGCAGTAATTTCCCATGTTCTGTTTAAATAGTCTTCAAAACTACCGGTGTAAACACTTACTTTTGTGCCGTCAATTAATTCGGTATAGGCTAAAGACTCTGCTTTTACCCATCCTTCAATATTGCGCTTAGTTTTTACTTTGTACCAAGCGGTACGCTCTTTTAACAGAGTGAACACCTCGCCTTGGCTCAGCACATGAAAAATAGGGAATTCAGAGCCGGGGCCAGAATGCACATCAATGAAAGTACTAATAACTTTTAAATCAACTTCATCAGCCATGACTTTGGCCGCCGATCCCGCGCAAAGCATAAGCATCATCACAAGCGCAGGCAGTGAGCAATAAAGCTTTTTTAATTTGTATAGCATGCTTAATCCTGTGGTGCGTCAAATGGGTTGTTATAATATTGTCCGCCAATATCAAGCCACTCAGCAATTAGTCTCAATTCTGCTTCGCTAAGCATACCCGCATGACTATTGCCGGGATTAAACCGATTAAAAAAGCGACTGCTACTATTAGCGCCATTTACTCGCATACTTGAGCCTATCCCTACTGTTGTGGTAATTGGAATTGGGTTGTCTTCTGCATCTAACACCAATTCACCTTCTTCATCTAGCAAGAAGGTCGGATTGCCGTTGTTGTCAAGCACCGGTACTATTCGGTCGAGCAAGGCCCCTTCAACAACTTCCTGCTGGTTATCGTTAAACATAAGCTCACGATAACTAGTGGTAAATCTGGCTTGTTCAGCAGACGGTTCACTGCGTAAATCTAACTGGCCCAGTGGCACTCTTACTGCACCGTTCTCATCGCTTGGGCTGTGACAGCTCGTACAAGTGTTATCGGCAATCAAAACCATATCGTCATCAAAAGTTTCTCTGGGGAGCACAAACATCGGCGCAATATGATCGGGAAAATTAATTACTGTGCGACACAATGCCGTCCAATTCTGCGCGCAACTTTGGCTAATCGGCAGCGGCGTGGCTAAATCTTGATAGCGATAGCTAAAAGAATCTGCTGGCGCACTTACGCTAGGGTCATTCCATACATCTTCAAATTCGATGTTGGCTGTTAGGGTCGGTAAGCCTTGAATCCGTGAATATGTTTGCGCCATAGTTTCGCCGCTGTCGGCAAATAAGGCAGGGTTAGTGTTTGGGAACGGTACACCGGTGCTCATAGCACCGGCATTAACAGAATTAGCTTGCGCGTCGAATCGGCCATGGGGCGCGGTGCTATTGTTGGCATGACAACCCACACAGTCTTTTTGTTCACCAGGCACTAACTGCAACCAATTATTATGCCTCGCAGATGTGCGCTTTCCATTCACATCGACAATGCTAATCGCAAAAGGGACCCCTGCTGGAACGGCAACTTTAACCGAACCGTCTGGCTGGATAGGCGTATAACCTACAATCTCGCGAAACAGCTGATTACGCGAGCGACCAAAAATTTGGTTGTTAAAATCAAGCGTATCTTCATCGGGCACAGAAACACTTTTAACCACTCTTAAAAAGCGCGCTGGACGTTCATTAACTGATACTGCTAACGGGTTTGCCATGTTGACAATGCCGTTAGGGCTGCTGTCAACACCGTCAATATCGTAAACGCTGCGTATATGTAAAACACCATATTTATTGTCAATAAGCTGGGTAGCTTGCGCATCGACTGTAGTACTTGGATTATTCGGAAATGGGCGTGATTCTAAAGCAACAATTTCAGTTACCACCGACGTTTCAAGGGCCGTGTTCAAAGGTAGCTGCGTAGCTTCGCCAGTTTCAGTTGCCGGACTAAACATCCATAAACCATATAGGTCTGGTGCCTGCGTAAAATTGGCGTCAGCAATGTTGAGCTCGTTACATGGTGCTATGGTACGAGGTGTTTCAAGTGAAGCATCCTCTGGCAATGGCGCTAGCAAGCGGCATTGATTCCAACTAAATAAAATTCTACCGCTGCCGTCCCACAAGGGATAAAGCGCTGCTATATAGCCGCCGGGCGAGACATCGCTAATGATGTCAATATTGTTAAATAGTGCGCTTTGCTGCGCTGGCCCTGTTAAGCTCGGCATACTGTCTACAGGGGTAGTGTTGTCAATGTAGTTGTCGGTATCAATGGCAATGAAATCATTTCCCAAACGAGTTTGGTCGAAGCTATTTACTGCCGCTAACACCCTGCTGTCGGGGGTAATGCTGGTAGCGGCAAATTGAATATTATCTAAGCCATCTATGCTGTTATGACTGTGCCTGCCGTAAAGAATTTCTAAGTCACTGCCGTCGGCGTTCATTTTATATAAATGAATGCCTTTGTTGCCGTTGGCCTGATCCCAGCGGCTAAATAAAATCTTGCCACTTGGCAATACAACCGGGTCGAAGTCGTGGCTTTGATTGAAGGAAATTTGCTGTATGTCGGTGCCATTTGGGTTCATCAAATGAAGTACCGATGCGGCTACGTCTCTGCCTTCTTCTAAGCCTGCATACTGAGGTTTGCCTTCATCTAGTAAGCGTGCCTGGTTACCGCGCTGACGCGTAGAGCTAAATACTATCCTGCCATCGGCTAAGTAGGTAGGTCCGGTGTCTTGACCTGCTTGGGCGACTAGGTCTGATGTAATGATCCTACGTAAATCTTGTGTTGTGGTGTCGTATTCCCAAATATTCCAAGTTGGTGCTTCATCCACATCGGGTAGTTCAGGTGCGCGCATGGCAAATATCAGTTTGGTGCCGGTGTAATCGCTGTCGAGATCTTTTATGTCATACGGCAAAGCATTGCCGTCGTCTCCCAACATATCGGCAAAAAGGGCGCTGGTAATATCAACTTCAGCAGCAGATGAATTTGCTCTTGCTTTGATAATTAAGGCCGCACCTGGCATAAATAAAGATGGATTTTCTAGCTCTCTTATGCCGGTGCTCTCAGGAATTGTTAAGTCTCTTTTTATGTAGGCAATAGGTACATCTATCACTACAGGATCAGGCTCTTGGTCTTCGCTGGGGACAACCGAACCGCCGCATGCTGCCACTAACAGTGACAAGGCTAGCAACATCGTCAATTGATTGACCTTTGTGAATACCCGCAATTCAGCCGAGTGGGTTAATACATCGTTATATACACTTATTGCGCGGGAGTTAATATTCAATGCGTAAATACTCGTATAGGATATTGTTTTAGCTGTAAAATTCATGATCACCCTTTTTGACAAGCGACAAATATTGCGACTTTGTTGGCGAAATTGTTTAACTGTGAACGTATTATTCATGAATACCAAATTGGGTTGATGCTCTCACTTTTGACAACATCCTGTGGGGCGACAAGTTATTTCAGTTGGTTAGCAAATACTGCACCATTGTGAACAAGCATACCCATGACAATAGTAAGGCGATAGTGTCTCTAAACAACGACGAGAGACTTGGCTTTGTTTCAATAGTTATAATGATAAATACGCAATAAGCATACGCTTAAACGTTTTAAGGACAATTCTCCAATTTATAAATAGGAATGAAATTGTATACAGAAGATACATTATTATCTGTTATGTATACTATTCAGTAATAAAAACACTCCTTTAAAGTCCAAAAAAATCTATACAAAATTTAAGCTGAACCAATCTTGTGCGGTAAACAGGTTCATAAATAGAACACCATAAATTTCGCTTAACTTATTGTTTAAAATAGGCTTTAACTTAGCCAGAACGTGTATTTTGGACCGACCTAAGAATTAGCATGTGCGTAAACAGCGACACAGACCGACAAAAAGTAAGCATTGATACTGTACTACTAGATTGGCTATGTGAGTAAATTCAACACCTTGCATATATCGGCACGAAAGTTGTAAAGCCTGCTACCTAGAAAAAGTATTCGCTTCGAAAGCCGACAAAATGTCGTGATTTTAGGGCGCAGTACCTGCCGCGCTTTTTAGTGATTTGGTTATGAGGTTTAACACGTTTACGGAATGTCTCATAACTAAGAAACCCACTAATCAAGGTATAAGTATTGCCAAACGGGAGAAGCACATGCTGAGTTTGCGACACACCAACGATTGTTCACGACACCACAAAACGCACGAAAAGAAAATGACGAGCACTATTGCTAAGTCTTTGCTTATGGCTGGCGGTTTACTTATTTCATGCGCGTCGCTGGCCGACAGTGTGAGTCAAGCCAAGCGCATTCACGACAGGATTGCAGGCGTGCCACCTAGCCCAGCAATTTTACAGCAAATGAGTGCGCTAATTGATCAAGGCGATGATTTAGGAGCTGCTCAAATAGCCTTACAATCGCCTTCGTTTTATAACGTAACACTTAAAAACTGGGTTACTCCATGGACAAATGAAGATTCTGACGTATTTGCTCCTTTAAACGATTATACCGCTACCGTCATTGGCATAGTCAGAGACGATGTAGATTTTAGACAAATACTGTCAGGCGATATTTTATATGTGGCTGATAACAGCGTAAATGTGCCTTCATATTCAGTGTCAAACAACAATCATTATGAACAACTTGAGGCCATTGGCGCCGATTTGTCTTCTGTACTACGAGGTACTACTCAATCAGCTGTAACCGGTCTACCAGTTGAGGCAACCGCAGGTATTATGACTACTCGAGGTGCGGCAAAATCGTTTTTTAAAGACGGCACCAACCGCGGTATGTTCAGGTTTACCTTAATTAATCATATGTGCAACGACCTTGAACCACTTAAAGATACAAGCCGGCCCCCAGACCGCATTCGGCAAGATTTGAGTCGTAGTCCTGGTGGCGATAGCCGTATTTTTTCAAACTCATGTTCTGGCTGCCATTCGGGTATGGATCCCCTTGCGCAAGCCTATGCTTACTATAATTATGAATACAACGTAGAAGCTGATCCCGAAGGAAACAACGGCCGCCTTATCTATAACAGTGAAGGCTCTGTCGATCCAGTCACAGGTTCAAGAGTGACCGAAAAACACCAAATAAACTCAGGTAATTTTCCCTTCGGCTTTGTTATTGAGAACGACCGCTGGGATAACTACTGGCGAGAAGGGATTAATCAAACATTAGGGTGGTCTGAGCAACTTAGTGGCTCAGGCAACGGTGCAAAGTCGATGGGGGAAGAGCTTGCCAACAGTCAAAAATTTGCCAGCTGTCAAGTCACAAAAGTGTTTGAGAACGTTTGCTTGCGCAGGCCTCAAGACATTAACGATCGTAGCGCCATTACCAATATGACCACCACCTTTGTTAACAGCAATTATCGTATAAAAGACGTGTTTGCTGCTAGCGCCGCCTATTGCAAAGGGGAATAATCATGCATATCAATCACTACACTAAAATTGCGGTAGCGGCCTTTTTCCTAAGCTTATTACTTGCCTGCGGCGGCAGCGATACCGTTGTTCAAGAAAACCCAACGCCGCCGGTTGCTTCATTGGTGCCGCTAAATTACACAGGAGCAGCACCTGCGACCGACGACGTGCAAAATTTTAAGCTAAATGTATGGGACAATATTTCTACCGCAGACAAATGCGGAGCGTGTCATGTACAAGGTCAACAATCGCCAGCGTTTGCTCGTTTCGACGATATCAACGAGGCCTATAGCATAGCGAATACGCTAATTAATAAAGCAAGTCCTAAAGATTCATTGCTTATTACCAAAGTTGCTGGCGGACACAACTGTTGGTTATCGAGTGCAACAGCGTGTTCAGATATTATGGAAACGTGGCTTGGTGCGTGGTTAAATACCTCCGATGCCGCTACAGAAATCACTTTAGAAGCGCCTCCTGTTAAAAGCGTCGGTGCAAATAAGAACTTTCCAGCCTCTGCCGATTTGTTTGCCTCTAACGTACATCCAATTTTAGAAACTTACTGCAGCGAATGTCATCAGTCTTCTGCGGCAGTGCCTATTTCACCATATATTGGCTCGGCAGATATAAGTGAAGCTTACCTAGCATCAATTTCAAAAATTAATTTGGATATTCCTAGCGACAGCCGTTTAGTGGCTCGTATGCGCGATGAGTTTCATAATTGCTGGACAGACAATTGCGCTAGCGATGCACTAATATTGCAAGCGGCAATAGGGGAAATGGCTGACGCTATAGAGGTAACAGAACTTGACGCTAACTTAGTCGCCTCAAATGCAGTAGGTCTTTTTGACGGTACCTTAGCCAGCGGTGGCGGTCGTTTTGAGTCTAACCTTATTGGCAAATGGGAATTTAAAACCGGGTTTGGCAATCAAGCCTTCGACACCAGCGGTGTATCACCGGCCTTAAATTTGACTTTATCGGGTGTATATAACTGGGTTGGCGGCTGGGGAATTCGATTAAGCGGCGGCAAGGCTCAAGGAGCAACGGCCAACAGCAAAAAACTGTACGACAACATAGTGAGTACGGGTGAATTTTCTATTGAATCGTGGGTTGCGCCGGCTAATGTTACCCAAGAAGGGCCCGCCAGAATTATTTCATATTCAGGTGGCGATGATACCCGCAACTTTATGCTGGGACAAACTCTATATAATTACGATTATTTAGTGCGTCACGACAACACCGACGCTAACGGCGAACCCTCGCTTAGCACCGCAAACGCCGACGAAATATTGCAAGCAGCCTTGCAACACGTAGTGGTGAACTACGATGCGAACGGAGGACGGAGAATATACGTCAACGGTGTAGACACCGGATATGAAGATTCGGTTGAAGGCTCGTTACTCAATGAATGGGACGACAGTTTTGCGTTTGTGCTGGGTAGCGAAGTAAGTGGTCGCTTTAACTTTACCGGCACTATCCGCATGGTTGCCATTCACAACCGAGTGCTTACCCCCGAACAAATATTCAGTAATTTCGATGCAGGCATTGGTCAAAAATTCTATTTATTGTTTGGCGTGGGCGATATTGTAAATGCTTCTCAGGCATATATAGGGTTTGAAGTTAGTCAATTTGACAACTATAGCTACCTATTTACCGAACCTTTTGTCGTGAGCCTGGACCCATCAACAAATCTTGATGGTATCGATTTGTCGGGCATGCGCATTGGCGTTAATGGCCGTGAAGAAAAAACGGGGCAAGTATTTGCTACTGTTGATACTACCGTCGATGGTACACAGGCGGCGACTAATTTAGGCTATAAGGTCTCGCGACAAGGCACTATTATTCCACTGCAAAAAGGACCAGAGCTTGATGAGTTTTTCTTAACCTTCGACAGCATTGCAGGCACAAGCTCTACTAGAGTAGCAAGTGCAGTGCCTACAATTGCCCTGCCAATAGACCTGCCAGCGCAAGCGCAGATAGGTGTGCGCGACTTCGCAGAAATAAACGCAAGTATGGCGGCACTTACCGGTGTGCCTAGCAATAGCTCACGAGTACTACCGACTTTCAATAACCTACGCCAGCAGTTACCTAGTGTAACCTCTATTGATAGCTTTTTAACGTCAAATCAAATGGCCGTGACCCAGCTCGCTATTCGTTACTGCGATACTCTAGTAGAGGACAACACCAAGCGTGCCGCCTTATTTCCAAACATTGATTTTAATAAAAATATTAATAATGGAATAGACAGCACATTTAAAAGTAACCTGATCATTCCACTTACTCAGCGCATGCTAAACGCCGATGATCCAAGCCAACCATCGCCTATCACGGTAGGTGCTGAGTTAGATAGTTTACTTGATAGATTGAGCGTATGCAGTAACAACAACAGTTGCAGCAGCGACACTACTCGTACCCTTGCAAAAGCTAGCTGCGCCGCCGTATTAGGCAGCGCAGTAGTGATTGTACAATAAGCTAGCAGGAGCAAATGATGAAAAAAACCACTTTTAGTTTTGCCAACAAAACTTCCGCTTCAGCGACTGCGCAACAAGGGGGGAGACGGATTAAGAGAGAAGGCCACGGCGCAGACGAGCCGCTTTTTCACAATAACCATTCAAAACCGATAACGCGCAGGGATTTTATTGCCCAAGGGTTTATGACAGGTGCCGGTGCGGTGGTAGGGGGTTCGCTATTGAGTATGTTTGCAGCACCTAAAAAAGCAATGGCAGGACTATCTGCCGACCTTGAAGCCTTAAAAGCAGGCTGCGGTATTGCCACCCAAGGCGCTGGAAAAATACCCTTTATCGTATTTGACCTTGCGGGTGGCGCCAATATAGCAGGCTCTAACGTACTTGTTGGTGGCCGCGGCGGTCAGCTAGATTTTTTAAGTACTCAAGGCTATAGTCGTCAAGGTTTACCGGGTGATATGGTGCCCTCTATTGCCAATCCTAATGCGGATATGTCTGACTTTATTAACAACGAATTAGGTCTATCATTTCATTCAGACAGCGGATTTCTAAGGGGTATTCAAGAAAAGTTGAATGTTACCAATCGCGCCAATGTGAACGGTGCCGTTATTCCTGCCCGTTCTGAAAATGACACCGGAAACAATCCACATAATCCAATGTACGGTATAAATAAAGCCGGTGCAGATGGCTCACTGCTTACCTTAATCGGCTCGTCAAACTCTGATTCTGGCGGCAATAGTATGGCACCACAACGTTTAATTGACCCAGCCAAGCGCCCGACTAAAGTAGACCGCCCTTCAGATGTAACGGGCTTGGTTGACACCGGTGATTTAATTGGCTTATTAAGCCAAGAAGATTCAGTAGCCGTTATGGAGTCTATTCAGCGCATTAGCGACATGAAATTAGGAAAGGTTGATACCGGTATAACGCGCGACGAAGTGGTCAAAGACTTAGTACGTTGCGGGTACGTGAAAAGTGCTGATATAGCGGATCGTTTCGGCGACCCAAGCACACTCGACCCAGCGCTGGACCCTGAAATAGTAGGCGACACTGGCATATTCACAGAAGAAGAGTTTAGAGGAGAACGCGAATTTCAAAAAACGGCATCGGTAATGAAGCTTGTAATCAACGGTTTTGCTGGTGCAGGGACAGTTACTATGGGCGGATTCGACTATCATACCGGTAATCGTTCCACTGGAGAGACGCGCGACTTACGCGCCGGTCGTTGCATGGGCGCAGTGCTTGAATACGCCGCTAGAGTAGGAGTTCCCGTTATGATGTACGTGTGTAGCGACGGCTCTGTATTTAGTAACGGCATGATAGACGACAGCGTAAACGGTCGTGGAAAAGGCGTGTGGACGGGAGATAACTCGTCTACGGCGGCATCGTTTTTCTTAGTCTACAACCCTAACGGCACACCTCAGTTATTAGGAGCTGACCTTGAACAACAGGCAACTCATCAACAAATAGGCTTTATGCGCCGAGACGGCGCAGTAGAAACCGCTGCCACGCCCGCGGCAAATAATGTTAATTTGTTAGTTGAGACCATTGTACTTAATTATTTAGCACTGCATGGTGAACAAGGTAATTTGTCAAGTGTGATACCCGGCCATGGTCTCGGCAACGCGAACCTTATGGACTCGCTAACCGCGTTTTCACCTATTGTAAGTGGCACCATCGGCAACTAAAGTGCCATCTATAAAAAAGCCTTCATGTATGAAGGCTTTTTTATTCGCTATGTTTTATCCGAACTTTACTACACTTATGGCGGTGTTTTTGTGTGTCGTACTATTTTGAGTAACTGCATTTTTACGGCTTTCCCACCCAAATTCAATCACCATCTATACATTAATATCAAAATCTTGTATCTTACACTGATTATATTTTAATCAGTAACGATTTGGCTGCGACCAATCCAGTAGTCAAGCAGTATTTGCATGGTCTCTACCAGGTCTTTGTAATTATTTGGCTTTGTCATATAAGCGTTAGTTCCTAGTGAATAGCACTCTTTTATATCAAGAGTAGAATCCGAGGTACTAAATATAATTACCGGAATATGTCGTAGGGACGTATTTGCTTTAATCTCTGCAAGTGCTTCCCGACCATTTTTTTTTGGCATATTTAGGTCTAAAAGGATTATACTAGGCAAACTATCGGCATTAATTAAGGTACTCATTAACTCTTCGCCATCAGAAACGAAACGAAGTTTATCAGTATTGAAATCTGAGTCGCTTAGCGCATCCTTAATGAGTTCTTGGTCATCTAGATCATCATCGGCGGCTAGGATATAACTTATAGCATTGTATTTATTTGTCGAACGTTTGTGCATAATCATTTGACAATTCCGTGTGCAGTTGAGTTACAACATGAACGATTAGCAAGACTTTTCGTGCAATATGCTTTTAGTTTATATTATTTTATAGTGAAAATATAAATGCTTAATCTGGATATTAACACGCTTATAAAACCACGGCAATATTACTCAAGTAATATATGATGGAGTTACCTGAAAAAATGTTCCAACGGATTAAAACACTTAGAGCAGAACAAAAGCTCTCTCAGAAAGCCTTTGCGGATGAAATTGGTATTACGCAGGGCGCGCTGTCGCAATTGGAATCAGGTAAGTCTAGTTTGTCTGTGGATACAACGGCGAGAATAAGTAAGGCTTTTGCGATTGATTGCAATTGGCTAATCTTTGGGGATGGAGATAAATTTTTAAACCCCAGCAAACACATCGATAAAAATGCAGAGGCCTCAAATGAATCTTCCTCTATTGATCCTGCGAATAAGAATAATAGTTTAGTTCCCTTGGTAAAAGAAGAAGCTCACGCCGGCTACATTGCACAATGTCATCATGATGACTATATTAAGACCTTAGACGTTTATAAAATACCAGGGTTTGATAGCGGAAGATATAGAATGTTCGAAATTGCTGGGGATAGCATGGTGCCAACTATGCTCCCTCGTGAAATAGTGGTAACTGAACTAAAAGCTGATTGGAAAGACATTGAAAACGGAACGCTAGTGGTAGTGGTTTCAGACGATGGCATTGTAACTAAACGCTTTTACTACCACGAAAGTCAATCTGACCAATGGATCTTAAAAAGTGATAATCCAGACTACGACACTTATTCATTGAATAGAAAGC
>Ga0115567_10005063_pt1 | contig 12785 bp, 12 predicted proteins | sample COGITO_mtgs_1204_2_FD_88679 | JGI IMG/M metagenome (GOLD analysis project Ga0115567, IMG submission 88679) | Pelagic marine microbial communities from North Sea - COGITO_mtgs_120412 | ecosystem: Environmental > Aquatic > Marine > Epipelagic | place: Germany:Helgoland, sampling site Kabeltonne...
ACGGCGTCACTGATGGACTACGCCGTGCCCCGCGCAACCGATATGCCGCCCGTCACGCTGGCCACGATGGAGATCGCCAGCCCGATGAACCCTCTGGGATCCAAGGGCGGGGCGAGGCGGGTACGATTGGCGCACCCGCCGCCATCCTGAATGCCGCAATCGATGCTCTGACGCCGCTCGGGATCGAGGATTTGCAAATGCCGCTGACATCGCAGACGCTGTGGCGCGCGATGAACGCCGCAAGACACGGAAAGACCGGATTATGAAATATGGCAGGCTCGACGCCAAGGACTACGCCCGCGCGGATATGCGCGGCATCTGGGCCGCAGCGCTGAACCCGTGTCAGCCCGGCGGCGCACTGGATGAGGCGGGGTTGCGGCGCAATATCAGGAACTGGGAGTATAATATTGAAATTAAATGTTTTTTATCTCTATATAACAAGGAGAATTCTTCTCGATGTCGGTTGACGAGCGCAAGCGCAACTTCGAGATTGCGGAGGATGAATGCGGCGATCTCGCAGGCACAACCATGTCTGTGTCAGACCGGAATTTCGAGACGGTGCTGGAGCTTGCACGCTACGCCGAGGACTGCGGCGCCGATTACATCGTCGTACATGCGCCGATGCTGCATTTCGTCACCGACCGGGACCAGATAGTTTATAATTACTACAAAGCGATATGCGACGAAGTTGAGATCGGAACCGCCATGTGGAGCCATCCGGATAGTGGCTATCTGATGTCCCCTGAGCTCTGCGCGAGAATTGCGGAACTGCCGAATATCGTCGCGATCAAATACTCGGTTCCGCGCGAGATGTATGTGCGCCTTTGGCACAAGGTGGGCCATAAAATACATGTCTCCACCGCGTCAGAGGTCGAGTGGCTGGACAATATCGAGGAGCTGGACTGGAAGCTCTATCTGTGCCCGTCGCCGCCATATCAGCTGCAGACCGCGTTGACCGACGGATGTACGACTTGCCTTTGAAGGCAGGCTATCAGAGGCGCGACGCGTGCGCGACAGTCCGCATCCGGTGCGCGACGCGTTTCGCCGGACCAAGCCGGTCGACAAGCCACAGGCGCATGGGAAATACTGGCAAGAGCTGCTTGGCCAAGTCGGTGGACCGGTCCGCTGACGGATGCTGGACCTGACTGCAGCCGAAAAGGCAGCGACACGTGAGGCATTTGAGAATTGTGGGCTGAAGCTGCACTAGAGTGTCGAAACGACCGAAAATATTTTATTAATAGGGGCTTAGAACCCGTTGGCATGTGGTAGCGAACGCTGGTTTGCATGCGCATCAATACTGGTAAATTACATAATACTGATTATACGCCATATGGCATCAGCAAGCAGCGCCGGCAACATTGCTCTGCCGGCGCTGGTCGCATGAACGAAATCAGCCCTGTGCGGCAGTTACGATGAACTCTACCAGATAGCCCGGCGTCGCCAGCTTGGCCTCGCCCGCAGCGCGCGCAGGTGTGTGACCTTCGGGCACCCATGCATCCCAGACAGCGTTCATTTCGGCAAAATCCTTCATATCGGCCATCCAGATGACGGTCTGCAGGATCCGCGTCTTGTCCGTGCCGGCCTCAGCCAGCAGTGCATCGATGTTTGCCAGGCAGGTCTTGGTCTGCTCGGTCACATTCTCGCCGGCATTTCCGACCTGCCCGGCAAGATACACGGTTCCGTTATGCGTGACGATCTGGCTCATGCGCGGACCGGTGTGACTGCGTTTGATATCGCTCATTGTAGTAACTCCTTGACGGGTTTGTGAAAAAAGCGGCTCGGGGCAAGAGTCGCCAAAATATCGGGCGCCAGTGCCGGCGTGCGGCCCGAAATCAGGGCCGCTGCCGCCTGCGATAGCGCGGGCGCCGTCTGAACGCCATAGCCGCCCTGCCCGGCAAGCCAAAAGAAGCCTTCGTTTTCCTTCGCAAACCCGAGCACGGGTGTGCGGTCCGGCGCAAAGCTGCGCAGTCCGGCCCAGCTGCGCTCGACGCGCGTCACGGGCACCGTCACCGCCTGCTCGTAGCGGTCCAGTCCCTCGGCGAGCACCATGTCATCGGGCCACGCATCATGCGGATCGACCGGGTCCTCATCCGCTGGCGACACCATCAATTTGCCTGCTTCGGGCTTGGCATACCATGTCTCGGCCACCGTTCCGAATAGCGGCCATCGGGCCACATCATGCTCGGGTCCAAGCGACAGCAAAACAGCCGACCGACGCATGGGTTGCAGCCCGATCGTGGCCACGCCTGCCAGCTTGGCCACCTCATCGGCCCAAGCCCCCGCAGCGTTGACGATCCGGGGTGCCGTATAGGTTCGGCCCCCTGCGATCACATGCCACAAGCCCGCTGAATATGTGATATCGGACGTTCTGGAGCTTGTGATCACACGGCCTCCTCGACGCTTCAAGAGGCGCAGATAACCTTGCAGCATACGGTCGACATCGATGGATTGCGCCCCGCTTTCGTATATGGCGGCAGCGATGGGTCCGGGTTTCAGGATCGGCACCATCTGCGCCGCCTCACAGCCTGTCATCCTCTCAAGACCGGTGGACCCGGCGGCGTATCGCTCCAATTCCGGCAGCTCTGCCTCGGACGCGATCAAGAGCTCGCCGCGCGGTGACAGCAGGCTGTGATCACATATACCATCGGGCTGCGCCAAGGTCGGCTCGGACGCGGCATTGATGGCACGAAGCACGGAATTTCCGTAGTTACGAATGTAGATCGCAGCAGAGCGCCCGGTCGCATGGTAGCCTGTCACCGGCTCCGCCTCCAAAACGACGACCCGGGCGTCGCTCGACAATTCCGCTGCGGCGGAAATACCCGCAATTCCTCCGCCGATAACGATGATATCAGGTGAATTTTCTATATTCATATCAGTGCCTTGAGTGTATGCTTTCAAGCAAAACGTGAAGGCGAGCCGCAGCAACTCCGAGGCCCGCTTTGCAGTGCTTAAAAGAACGCCTGAAGGCCGGTCTGCGCGCGACCCAGAATAAGGGCGTGCACATCATGCGTGCCCTCATAGGTGTTCACCGTTTCAAGGTTCACCATGTGGCGGATTACGTGAAACTCCTCCGAAATCCCGTTGCCGCCATGCATGTCGCGGGACATGCGTGCGATATCAAGGGCTTTGCCGCAATTGTTGCGCTTGATCAGGCTGATCATTTCAGGTGCTGCGTTCGCCTCGTCCAGCAGGCGACCGACGCGCAATGCGGCCTGAAGACCAAGCGTGATCTCGGTCTGCATGTTCGCCAGCTTCAGCTGAAAGAGCTGCGTCTGCGCCAGCGGCTTGCGGAACTGGTGACGGTCGAGGCCGTATTGCCGCGCCCCGTGCCAGCAGAATTCCGCCGCGCCCATGACGCCCCAGGAAATACCATAGCGCGCACGGTTCAGACAGCCGAACGGCCCTTTCAGCCCCTCGACATGCGGCAAGAGCGCGTCCTCGCCGACTTCGACACCTTCCATGACGATCTCGCCGGTGACGGAGGCTCGCAGGGACTGCTTGCCTGCGATTTTCGGAGCCGACAGGCCCTTCATGCCCTTGTCCAGAACGAAACCGCGGATCTTGCCGTCATGCGCGTCCGATTTGGCCCAGATCACAAAGACATCCGCGATCGGGCTGTTCGAGATCCACATCTTGGCCCCGGTCAGCCGATAGCCACCATCGATCTTTTCGGCGCGTGTTTTCATGCCGGCAGGGTCGCTGCCTGCATCCGGCTCGGTCAGGCCAAAGCAGCCGATCAGCTCACCCGAGGAGAGCTTGGGCAGGTATTTCAAGCGTTGCTCTTCGCTGCCGTAGGCATAGATCGGATACATGACGAGCGACGACTGCACGCTCATCATCGAGCGATAGCCGCTATCGACGCGCTCGATCTCGCGCGCGACGAGGCCATAACTGACATAGCCCGCGCCCAGTCCGCCATATTCCTCGGGAATGGTCGTGCCCAGAAGGCCCATTTCGCCCATTTCCGGGAACAGCTCGGGCGAGACGGCCTCATCGGCGTAATCCCGGATGACGCGCGTCTGAAGTTTCTCCTGTGCATAAGTGCGCGCGCTTTGCGCGATCATCCGCTCTTCTTCGTCCAACTGGTCATCCAGCCGGAACGGGTCCTGCCAGTCAAAGCCCGCCAGATCGGGCGCATCCTTGGCCTTGATGGAGGGGCGATCTGCGGACTTTGCGGGCGATTTTCCGGGGGCGTCGAGGCTCATAGCGATACCTTTCATGAGTTTTCATGCGTTCTGCTTGCAATATAGAGCTTTTCTGGCAAGAAGAACATCAAGTCTTTCTGGATGTCCCATGAGGAAATGGAATAAATGGCCCTACCCCGCCGTTTCTTGCCTTCCATTGCCAGTCTGCGCGCCCTCGAGGCGCTGGACCGGCTGGGCAGCGCGACCGCCGCCGCCGACGCACTGGCCCTGACGCAGAGCGCCGTCAGTCGCCAGATTCAGGCGCTGGAAGAGCAGTTGGGCGTCACTCTCGTCGCCAAATCGGGGCGACGCATCGGGCTGACACCGGATGCGGTGCAATACGCCGTCGAGGTGCGCGCGGCGCTGGGACAGATTGCGCAGGCCTCGATGAAAGTAGCGGTCAATCCGTCGGGCGGCGCGTTGAACCTTGCGATCCTGCCCACCTTCGGGATGCGTTGGCTGGTGCCCCGTCTGCCGGATTTCGCGCGCCAGCACCCCGAGGTGACACTGAATCTCTCGACGCGCGTAAACCCGTTCAACTTCGATACGGAACCCTTTGATGCCGCAATCCATTTCGGGACATCGGATTGGCCGGGAACCGCCTCGATGCGGCTGCGCGGCGAGGCGGTGATTGCCGTATGCGCGCCCGAAGTCATCTCGGCGCGCACGCCCACCTGCGCCCGCGATCTGCTCGACCTTCCATTGCTTCATATCGAAACGCGGCCAGATGCGTGGCGCGCATGGCTGGCCGCGCAAGATGTCCAGGCGACCCGCGTGCCCGGCACGATCTATGACCAGTTCGCAACGATCACGCAGGCGGCGTTGCACGGTCTGGGCGTCGCGCTGCTGCCCGAATATCTAGCGACGGGTGATCTGGAGGCGGGGCGGCTGGTGCCAGCCTGGGGCGGCCCGACGCCCAGTCCCGGCAGCTACTTCCTCATCTGGCCAGAGGCAAAGGCGACGAGGCCGGCATTGAGCAAGTTTCGCAACTGGATCGCGGGCCAGATAGGTGAGGATGACCTTCTACCACGTTGATTATAATAACGTATCCTTGCCTGTCTCGATCAGGCCATCGCGATAGCGGCGCATGTTCTGCTGGTAGTGCAGCGCGCTCTTGCGCAGCCCCTCGATGGCGTCAGCGTCAAGCTGCCGCACCACCTTGCCGGGCGCGCCCATGACGAGACTGCCATCGGGGATATGTTTGCCTTCGGTCACAAGCGCACCTGCCCCGATCAGGCAATTCTGCCCGATCCGCGCGCCGTTCAGCACCGTCGCGCCCATGCCGATCAGGGAATTGTCGCCCACCTCGCACCCATGCAGCATTGCCTTGTGCCCGATGGTGCAGCCCGCGCCGATGGTCAGTGGATGGCCCATATCCGTATGCAGCACGCAGTTTTCCTGGATGTTCGAGCCTGCGCCGACACGGATCACCTCGTTGTCGCCCCGCAGCGTCGCGCAGAACCAGATCGACGTTGCCGCCTCCAGTACGACGCGCCCGATGACATGCGCGCCCGGAGCGATCCAGAAATTCCCATCCTCGGGCACTTGGGGATGGATGCCGTCGAGCGTGTATAGCGTCATGTCAGTTCCTCGAATTCCATTTGCAGGCTGCGCACATGATGGGTCAGGGCGGGCTGCTGAATACGGCGCAGGCGCGCGGCGGCGATGATCTGCTTCAGTGCGGCCTCCGTCTTGTCCAGGTCGTCATTGGTCAGCACATAGTCATATTCGGCCCAGTGGCTGATCTCGTCCCAGCTTTTCTGCATGCGTTTGGCGATCACCTCGGCGCTGTCCTGACCGCGCGATTCAAGGCGTCGCCGCAACTCGGCAATCGAGGGCGGCAGAATGAAGATCGACAGCGTATGCTTGCCCAGATCCGAATTCTGTATCTGCTGCGCGCCCTGCCAGTCGATGTCGAACAAAACGTCGCGCCCCTGATCTATCGCCGCCTCGACCGGCCCTTTGGGCGAGCCGTAGAGATTGCCGAAAACATAGGCATGCTCCAGCATCTCGCCCTCGTTGACCTGATGTTTGAAGGCATCGGTCTGCATGAAATAGTAATCCTGCCCATCCACCTCGCCCGCGCGCGGTGCGCGCGTCGTGGCCGAGACGGAAAAAAGCACGTTTTCGTCCCAGTCGCGCAGCCGCCGCGACAGCGTCGACTTTCCCGCGCCCGAAGGCGAGGACAGGATGATCAACAGGCCGCGTCTTTGTGCCATAGTCAGGGTTCACTCCACATTCTGGACCTGTTCGCGCAACTGATCGACGGCGGCCTTCATGTCCAGCCCGATGGCGGTCAGCGCCGCAGATCCGGCCTTGGCGCACAGGGTGTTGGCCTCGCGGTTGAATTCCTGCGCCAAAAAGTCCAGCTTGCGGCCCGCCGGTCCGCCTGCCGCCAGCAGAGCCCGCGCTGCATCGACATGGGTGCTCAGCCGCCCGATTTCCTCGGTAACATCGGACTTTACCGCAATCATGGCCAGTTCCTGCGCAATGCGGTCGGGATCAGCGCCTTCGGCGCCTTGCATGACGCGGGCGAGCGCCGCATCGAGGGCGGCTGCGGCCTCGGGCCGGCGGGCCTCGGCGGCCGTATGCGCGGCCGCGATCAGGCGCGCGATCTCGTCCAGATGGGCCGAGAGCAAGACTGCCAAGGCAGCCCCCTCTTGCGCGCGCATCGCCATGAAATCAGTGAGGACGGCGTCGAAACCGGTCAACATGGCACTGGCGAGCGGGGCTGCATCCGGCTCGGATGTCGCCGTCTCGATCACGCCGCGCACGGCCAGAACGTCGCCCGGCCGGGCGGGTGCCAGCGACAGGCCCCGCGCCATGGCGCGCGCCTCGACCTCGGCGATGGCATCCAGCGCGGCGTCGAGCTGCGCGCTGTTGACCGCGACGCGCCCTGCCGCCTCGGCCGATTGCACCCGAAGGGTCAGGGATATGTTGCCCCGCGTCAGTGCCGCAGACAGCCGCGCCCGCAGGCCCGCCTCCAGCCCCGCGATCCAGTCCGGCACGCGGAGCCGCAGGTCCAGGCCCTTGCCGTTGACGCTGCGCAATTCCCACGTCCAGGCGTGTCCCGGCGCAGCGCCGCGTCCGGTCGCGAAGCCGGTCATGGATCGGATCTGGGACTGGATCTGGGATTCGACTGGCATGGGGCCCTCCTGAAGCGGCACCGGAACTGACGCCCTGTCCTAATCCGCGTCCGCGCGCGAGGCAAGCGGTGCGCGGATGCCGCAGGCGATCCGGGCCGCTTCCGGGCGTTGCCCTTGCCGCGTGGCCCTGCAGCATTGGACCAAAGCGCGGCGCTATGGCCGTGTGTTAACCAGATGCATCGGATTTTAGACAAATGCGATGTTGAACATGGCATGATACGTCATGAAGTCTTGCGCCCGAGTCGCGCCCCACTGCGCCGGCTGGCAGGGAACCGGCACGCACCAAGGCTCGTTACCAAGGTCTGAAACGCTACCAGCCGCGAACCGCTCATCTGCTTTGAAAGGTAAATGGACATGACCAAGGACCCCAGCGGCCATGTACCGGGCCAGCCCAGGCAGGTGGGCGCGCAGGATGCTGCACTCGCCGGATTTGAGAAATACTGGCGTGATATGCGCAAGGGGGCGACCGTGCCGCGCCGCTCGGATATCGATCCGCGCGGTATCGAGCCACTTCTGAGCAATGCCTTCATCACAGAGCGCATCGCTCCGGGATTGGCGCGACTGCGCATCGCCGGCGGGCATCTGACCGATCTGATGGGAATGGAGGTGCGCGGTATGCCGATCAGCGCCTTTCTTGAGCCGGGATCGCGCGATGCTCTGGCCCACCACCTCGTCTGCCTGTTCGATCAGCCTGCAACGTTGCGGCTGACAGTGACCAGCGCGGGCCGGCCCGGCGCGCCGGCCATGACCGGCACACTGGTCATGATGCCGCTGCGCAGCGATCTGGGAGATATTTCGCGCGCGCTGGGATGTCTGGTCAGTAGCGGAGCCATCGGACGCGGCCCGCGCCGGTTTGAAATCGCGCATGCGGTCGTCACGCCGCTGGATGGCAGCGCAATGCCGGATGGCGGACCGAGGCTCGTCTCAACCGCCGCGCCGGATGTGCCGGCAGGTGCGGCCCCCATCGGTCCGGGACACAGCGCAGAGCGCCCTCACCTTCGCCTTGTCAAAAGCTGACTGCTTCGGCGCGGCGCTCCTCATGCAGGGCCGACAGCTCTTCCGCGACCAGAAACGCGAGTTCCAGCGATTGCGACGCGTTGAGGCGCGGATCGCAAGCAGTGTGGTAGCGATCGCTCAGGTTCTCGTCGGTCACGGCCTGAACGCCGCCGATGCACTCGGTCACGTCCTGGCCTGTCATCTCGAAATGGACGCCGCCGGGGATTGTGCCTTCGGCTTTGTGCACGGCGAAAAACTCGCGCACTTCGCGCAGGACCGCGTCGAAGGGCCGGGTTTTGTAGCCGGACGCGGATTTTACCGTGTTGCCATGCATCGGGTCGCACACCCAGACCACATTCGCGCCCGCCTCGCGCACGGTGCGGATGAGCCGCGGCAGATGCTCGGCAACCTTGCCGGCGCCGAAGCGCGCGATCAGCGTCAGCCGCCCCGCCTCGTTCTCCGGGTTCAGCTTGGCCATGAGGGCCTTCAGATTGTCCTCGGTCATGCTCGGCCCGCATTTCAGGCCAACCGGATTGAGCACACCGCTGGCGAAATTCACATGCGCGCCATCGGGCTGGCGCGTCCGGTCGCCGATCCAGATCATATGGCCCGATCCTGCCAGCCAATTGCCCGACGTGCTGTCCAGCCGCGTCAGCGCCTCTTCGTACTCCAGCAGCAGGGATTCGTGACTGGTGTAGAAATCGACCGTCTGGAGCGCTTCGGTGCTGCCATTGTTGATGCCGGCGGCGCGCATGAAATCGAGCGCGTCGGTGATCCGGGCCGCCATCTCGCGATAGCGCGCGGCTTTCTCTCCCTCGGTGAATCCCAGCGTCCAGCTGTGCACCTTGTTCATATCCGCGTAGCCGCCCTTCGAAAAGGCGCGCAGAAGGTTCAGCGTGGCCGCCGATTGGGTGTAGGCCTGCAGCATCTTCGACGGGTCTGGAATGCGGGCGCCTTCGGAAAAGGGCAGCTCGTTGATGATGTCGCCGCGATAGCTGGGCAACTCAACACCGTCGATCGTCTCCGTCGGGGCGCTGCGCGGCTTGGCGAACTGGCCCGCCATGCGGCCCACTTTGACCACCGGCACCTTGGCCGCAAAGGTCAGAACCATCGCCATCTGCAGCATGACCTTGAACGTGTCGCGGATCGCATCGGCGCTGAACTGATCGAATGCCTCGGCGCAATCACCGCCCTGCAACAGGAATGCCTCGCCGCGCGCCGCCGCGCCCAGCTGCGCCTTGAGGCGCCGCGCCTCGCCGGCAAAGACCAGCGGGGGATACTGCGACAGCCGCGCCTCGACGCCTTCCAGCGCCTCGGCTTGGGTATAATCGGGCATCTGCACGCGCGGTTTCGCGCGCCAGTCGGATTTTGTCCATTCAGCCATGACATCCACTCCGCCTTGGTCAATTCTGAAAAGGCTGCATAGCAAAGCCATGCGCGCGGCGCCACACGAATATTGCCCTGCGCCTCTGGATTTCGCGGCGCATCCCTTGTCAATTGCACTATTTTCGTGGAACACCTTTGTATCAGCAACGCCATCGAAGGGCGCCCGAATGCACAGTGATCAGCGCAGAAGCCCGTCCAGCCAATCCGCCGGAACCTATGCGCAACCGCGCCGTTTCGTGTTCGTCCTGATCGACAATTTCACGCTGCTCAGCTTTGCGGCGGCAATCGAGTGTCTGCGGATCGCCAATCGCATGGCCGAAAGGACCGTCTATGAGTGGTCGGTCATCGGCGACAGCGACGACGTGATCATGTGCTCGGCCGGGGCGCGCTTTCATCTGGACGGACCGCTTTGCGAGCTTGGCCGCGACGACACGGTTCTGATCTGCGGCGGCATAGAAATTCAGCAGGCCGCATCCAAGAAGGTGCTGAACTGGCTGCGCCGCGAGGCGCGGCGCGGGCTCAAGATGGGCGGGCTCTGCACCGCGTCCTATCTGCTCGCGCGCGCCGGGCTGCTCGATGGCAAGCGTGCGACGATCCATTGGGAAAACCACGACAGCTTTGCCGAAGAGTTCCCCGAGGTGACGCTGACCAAATCGGTCTTTACGGTCGACGGCGCGCGGATGACGACGGCGGGCGGCACATCGTCTATCGATCTCATGCTGAACATCATCGCGCAGGATCACGATGAGAAGCTGGCCAATGCGGTTGCCGATCAGCTGATCTACTCGTCCATCCGCACCGATCAGGACACCCAGCGCCTGTCGGTGCCCACCCGGATCGGTGTGCGCCACCCCAAACTGAGCCAGGTCATCCAGATGATGGAGGCCAATATCGAAGAGCCGATCAGCCCCGCCACCCTCGCGCGGGATGCCGGCATGTCCACCCGCCAGCTCGAGCGGCTTTTCCGGCGCTACCTCAGCCGCTCGCCCAAGCGGTATTACATGGAACTGCGCCTGCAAAAGGCGCGTAACCTTCTGATGCAAACCGACATGACGGTTATCAACGTGGCGCTGGCCTGTGGGTTTTCGTCGCCGTCGCATTTCTCGAAATGCTACCGCGCGCATTACAATACGACGCCGTATCGCGAGCGGGGATCGCACTCGTCCCGGCTGTCGGTCTAGATCGCGTCAGGGTGCCATGCGGTATAGCGCACCCTGCCCTTCGCTCAGAAACCAGATGGCGCCGCCCGGCCCTTCGCGTATGTCGCGCAGCCGCTCGGTTTGCGGGCCTTCCAGCCGCTGAACCTCGCGCAGAGGATCGCCCGACAGGCGCGAGATGAAGCCGAATTTGAGCGATCCGGTAAAGAAATCGCCTTGCCATTCAGGCACAAGAGCGCCGGAGTAGATCATCAGGCCCGAGGGCGCGATGCTGGGATCCCAGTAGAATTCGGGCTGCTCCATACCGGCCTTTTCGGTGCCCTCGCCGATCCGCCCGCCAGTATAGTGACGGCCGTAGGATATCACCGGCCAGCCGTAATTCGCGCCTTTCTCGACGCGGTTGACCTCGTCGCCGCCCGCAGCGCCATGCTCGCTGACCCAGAGGTTGCCCGCTGCGTCCAGCGCAGCGCCCTGCGGGTTGCGATGCCCATAGGACCAGATGGCCGGCTGCGCGCCCTTCCGGCGGGTGAACGGATTGCCCGGCGCCGGATCGCCCGCCCGCGTCAGGCGCAGCACGCTGCCATTCTCGCGGCTCAGGTCCTGCGCAGCAGGCCGATCGCCCCGCTCGCCCACGGTCATGTAGATCAGGCCATCGGTGCCCTCGACCAGACGCGCCCCGAAATGACGCCCGCCATCGCTGCCGCTCGCGATCTGATAGATCACGCGCCAGTCGGTAAGCGTCTCCGCGCTGTCCGCAAGGGTTGCCACGGCCAGTGCAGTGCCCGATCCCGCGCCTTGGTTGATGGAATGACTGAAGTAAAGCTGCCGCGTCTGCGCGAAATCGCGCGGTATCAGGACATCCAGAAGACCGCCCTGCCCGACCTCGGCAACGGGCCCGACGCCGTCGATTTCCATCTTCTGCCCGCCGCTGACCTGCCATAGCCTGCCGCGCTTTTCGGTGATCAGGACACTGCCGCCCGGAAGGAAGCCGAAGGACCACGGCCCCTCCAGCCCGTCCGCCATGCGCGTCACGGACAATGGCCCGTCCGGCCCGTCCAGAGTTTGCGCAAACGCGGCAGGCACCAGCAACAGCCATGCGATAAGGATGCGAAGCAAGATCATAAGCACCAACCTAGACCGCAAATTCGTTAAAAACAGATAAATCCGCGCTGCAAAATCAGGCCCGCTTGTCTTTGATCTGAGCGATGCCCAGCACATCCAGCACCTTGGCCTCGATCTGGGCGGCGCCAAGGCCCGCGACGGCATACATATCCGCCGGGCTGGCCTGATCGATGAAGATGTCCGGCAGCACCATCGAGCGGAATTTCAGCCCGTGATCAAAGACACCCTCATCGGCCAAGAGCTGCGCGACATGACTGCCAAACCCGCCAATCGCGCCTTCCTCGACCGTGATGAGCGCCTCGTGGTCCTCGGCGAGTCTCAGGATCATCGCGCGGTCCAGAGGCTTGGCAAAGCGGGCATCCGCGATAGTCGGCGTGATCCCGCGCGCGCGCAGCGCCTCGGCGGCGCGGCGCACCTCGCCCAGCCGCGTGCCAAAGCTGAGGATCGCCGCGCGGCTGCCCTCCTCGATCATGCGGCCCTTGCCGATCTCGAGGATCTCGCCGCGCTCGGGCATGGTCACGCCCTCGCCCTCGCCGCGCGGATATCTGAAGGCAATGGGCCCCTCGTCATGCGCCGCCGCCGTCGCGACCATATGCACCAGCTCGGCCTCGTCGGCGGCGGCCATCACCACGAAACCGGGCAGATTGGCCAGAAACGCCACATCGTAGCTGCCCGCGTGCGTCGCGCCATCCGCGCCGACCAGACCGGCGCGGTCGATGGCAAAGCGCACCGGCAGACGCTGGATAGCGACGTCGTGCACGACCTGGTCGTATCCGCGCTGCAAGAACGTGGAA
>Ga0115567_10005068_pt1 | contig 12780 bp, 12 predicted proteins | sample COGITO_mtgs_1204_2_FD_88679 | JGI IMG/M metagenome (GOLD analysis project Ga0115567, IMG submission 88679) | Pelagic marine microbial communities from North Sea - COGITO_mtgs_120412 | ecosystem: Environmental > Aquatic > Marine > Epipelagic | place: Germany:Helgoland, sampling site Kabeltonne...
ACCCCAAGCTCCTGCAGCACATTGCGTGGCTGCGACTGCAGGACTGCCCGTTCCAAAACGTCTCGACGGCGGTCCAGCTGCTGAACAAGGCCTCGGAGATCGACCCGAACGATGCTCAGAGCTGGTACATCCTCGGGCGATGCCACGTGGGGCAGAGCGAGTACAACAAGGCGCACCACGCGTACCAGCAGGCCGTGTACCGCGACGAGCGCAACCCAACGCTGTGGTGCTCGATCGGGATCCTCTACTACCGGATCGGGCAGTACAAGGAGGCGCTCGACGCGTACTCCAAGGCCATCCGCTTCAACCCGTTCATGTCCGCCGTGTGGTACAACCTCGGCACTCTGTACGAGTCGTGCAAGCAGCCGCCGGACGCAAAGGACGCATACCAGCATGCGCTTGAGATCGACAAGGACTCGACGCACGTGCGGGAGCGCCTGCGCCGCCTGCAGCTGGGCGCAGAGAATCCTTCGCTGCTTGAGGGGCTCCACCCGCTCCCGCCGGTGCTCGAGCCTGTCGCGATCCGTGCGCTGGACGCCGCAGACCCTGCGCAGGGCGCCGGCGGCGCTAGCGACGCCGCCGCTTTTGAATCTGCGATTAAGACTGAGTCCGCCACGACCGAGGCCGCCGCGGCAGTCTCGACCCCAGCAGGCGGTGCGGCGCCTGCGGGCGTGCCGGGCCTTTCGCTTGGGCTCGCAGGGCTCCTCCCGCCGAGCGGCTCCACGGAGATATCGGCGGAGGCAGCGGAGGTGGCGCGTAAGATGACGGCGCAGCCTCTGTCTCTCCTTGGGCTCGTGCAGCGGGGCGGCCTCGGGGCGCTCTCGCAGGACACGGTCGCCTCTCTGCTGGGCGGGGCGTGCGGCGTGCCCGCGCTAGTCGGCGGAGTGCTGTCCCAGGCGGGTGCGGCGGGTGCGGCGGGTTCCAGCAAGGATGGTCCGTCGGGCACGGAAGGGGGGCTGCTGGGTTTGGGGGGCTCGAGTGCGGGGGCGGGGGTAGGGGCGGCGGAAGGGGAAGAAGCACGCGAGAAGGACAAGAAGGAGAAGCGAAAAGGAAAGAAGGACGGGCAGGAGAAAGACGCACGGGCGAGCGAGGAGGGCGACGGCGACGGCGACGGCGACGGCGACGGCAAGAAGAATGGCAAGGATGGCCCAGAGGTTGGGAACCAAGATGGCCATGCGGGGAAGAAGGCTGGCAAGAAGCGGGACAAGCAGCGGTCGGATGACGCCGAAGATGGCGAAGCGGAAGACGAGCGGGCCTCCAAGAAGGCCAGGGCCGAGGAGGGCGGAGAGGACAACGCCGACGGGGCGGACGTGGCCAGCGAGCCGGAAGCTTCCCGGCAGGAAGAGAACGAGGCTGCCGGCCCAAAGCAGAAAGTGGACGATGATGCCAGATCAAGAGACGGAGGAGGTTCGCCGGCTGCTGTCAAGAGCCGCGGCGAGGCGGACAGCGAGGCGGACGGCGAGGCGGACGGCGAGGCGGAAGGCAAAGCTGGGGACGCTAAGGTCAAGGACGCTGTGGCAGATGTCGCGACGACTTCCCTGGACGACCCTGCGAATGAAGAAGGCGGCGAGGAGGAGGGTGGTGCAGGTCATGCAACGCTGCCGGTATCGGCAGACAGCGGTGTGGTGGAGAACGGAGGCGGCCTGGGAGATTCTGGAGACAAGGGGGACAATGGAATGGACACACAGAAATCAGCAGAAGTAGAGGGGTCGGCGTGGACGGATGGCAAGGAAGGCAAGGACGGAAACCCAACTGCTGCTGACAGCGAGGGCAGCAAGGAATGCGATAGGGGTGAAGAGAGGGAAGCGGCTGCTGAGTAGGGGCGAGAGCATCCGTGGGGCGGAGAAAAAACGAGAAAATGCGACAGCTCCGCGCGCTCCAGAAAGCGATTTGAGTCAACACCCCCGCACCATTCCCCGTCGCCCCGCCGCCTTTCAATCGTTGCGACCAACGACAGAGGGTACAAACACTAAGTATGAGTGCGGAATGGCCACCTTGAGGAGGCGCATGAAACCAGAAGAGAAATCGCCTCCTGCGGTAGGCTCGAACCAGAACACTCTTCTGAGAGATGTATGCGTGCATTGACAACAGCAGGCTGCACCGCGCACGGAAGTGATGATGAGGAGAGAGTGATGAGAGGCGCCAGAGGGCACCCCAGAGAACGAGCCTAACAGAGAGAAGCATTCGTTTATTGACAAACAGTCGCAGATCGCAGAGCGAAACAGAGAGAAAGATACATTGAATGACAAAGAGTCACAAATCGCAGAGCAAAAGAATGGCGGCGGGCGGGGGCCGGGAGACCGCAGCAAAGAAGCCGCATAACGAAAAGGTCCCAGGCCCACACCACTGACGGGACGCGAGCACGTGGGCGGCGGGAGCCGGGGCAAAAGCCCCGAGCCCACACCGGGCCCGTGCGCGGGTTCGCGGTCGCAGTGAGGGGGCATAGGGCGCAGCCCAGTACTTCCCAGTGAGCCGAAAGCTGAGGCCCGGGTCCAGGGTCGTAAGTCATCCCCAGGTCACGTCCCTGAACTCCACCTTCGAAACGGATAGCGCCAGAGAAAAACGTCTGTCCCGGAGTCTCTACGGTCTGCTCGTCCGAATCGTACCAGAGAATCTCGGGATTTGCCTTGATTACGAACGGCAGATCGTGTCGGGAAATATCGATCAGACCTTCGTCCCCCGGCTGAATCAGAGCACACAGGCGGGTGCTCGAGACCTCTCTTGGCAAAGAAGGGACGCCAGGGTGCCGCGAAGCAACGCAGGAAGGGTCGGGGGCGAGATCTGCCGACGCGAAGGTCTGCGCCCGCCCACGTAACAGGGCGCCGTAGCGAAAGTCACCGGTTCCACGCCGCTGTGGCCGATGCGTCTAGGTCAGCAACACTCTTCACCTCAGTTGGCACAATGCAGCCCCAGGCCGCCACCCTGCGCGTTAGGACTCAAAAATCCTCTGCTGTGCCGTACAAGGATGTGCGGCAAGGGTTCTCCTCCCTTTCGAGTGTCGGGCGTCGCAGAGTCCTTGTTCCTTGTTGCGTGCCGCAATTAGTGCCGATTGCGCTGATCAAATCCCTGCGAGCGCATGCCCGCGCCTGGTTGTGGAATCCTGGCACTTGGTTCGCAAGTGAAGAGTGGCTCTGTCACTCCAGGGAAGCAAGAAAATGGCCAAACACATCTACAAGCCAGAAGGGGCGTCTGAGAAGTCGCGCTTGTCCTTCTCGTCTATCTCATCTCGTGCAGCGCTTCTGCGCAGCGCATCATCGCAGTGGGCCAACCCGCGGTCGTGGAAGACGCTGAACACGATCCACGGCCCAGTTCATGTGGTCAAGGCTGTGGTCAGCAACTTAAAGTCAGCTGTCCTCGTCGCGATGGTCCAAGGCCCCGTTCTCACCCTTCGCTCCAGTGTCTTCCGCTCGCGTGGCGTGGTGTCGCGCACCAGCTACAGCGCCGCGCGCCCAAACCCCGCCCACTCGCTCAGGTGTCCGTACCACTCTCTATCGGGCTCGGTATCGCGTCAGGCGCTTCACCCACAGCAGGGCTCCGCACGGCCATCTGGGGCGGCCTGATCTGCGGCCTATTCGGTTCTTCGCCCTTCAATGTCATCGGGCCAGCAGGCGCGCTCACGGGGATGCTCTCGACCTACTCTGCGCAGTGGGGCGAGGATATTCTGCCGTGGATCGCGCTCTTCTCCGGGATCTTTGTCACCATCATCGTCTCGCTGCGCCTCCAGGTCTACGTGCGCTCGCAACCCTGCGTGCCGGTCAGGTGCATGCCCGTGCGCTCGGCAGCACGCACGCTGAGTGAAGGCGTATTCGAGGAGTGCAGCGGTACTGCCTGTTCATGCCGAAGAGCGTCTTCGAGGGTTTTACCCTCGCGGTGGCGCTCATCATCGGGCTAAAGCAGATCAATTACGCGCTTGGCCTTCGCGGTCCGCACCCGCGTTGCACCAGAAGCGCGTGTTGGCTCCGTGGGCGGCTGTCGTGCGCCGCCCGCTGACCGCAGGCGCGCGGCGCGGGTGCAGGTCTGCACAAGCACGAGAACTTCCTCGAAAACCTGTGGGAGTCGCTGAGCCACATCGGTGGCGCGAGCTGGGGCTCGATGGTGCTCTTCTTCCCCGAGCTCATCGTGCTTGCCGTGCTGGTCAAATACGCACCACGGGTGCCGTGGATGGTCGTGATCCCCCTCTGCACGATACTCCTCGGCTACTTTTTCGAGGACCCTGCGAGCGGGTGGGAACTCCCGACACTCAAGACCGAGTTCGGCGCGCTGCCCAACGCTGTCGCGGTCCTCCCCGACCCCGGCGCGTTGCGCAGCTGCAGCAGCATCTTCAGCCTACTCGTCGCCTCCGCGTCCGTCGCGCTCGTCGCGGTCCTCGAGACGCTCATCTCCGCCAAGATCGCGGACTTCCGCGCGGCGGAAAACGCGTGCGGGCCCTTCGACGAGGGCCGCGAGGTCGCCGCGCTCGCGCTCGCGCAGATGCTCTGCGGAGCGACCGGCGCACTCCCGCCAACCGGGGTCTTTGTCCGCACGTCGGTCAACCAGCTCAACGGCGCGAGCCACGGGGTCAGCCAGGCCATGAACGCGCTGCTGGTCCTCGTCGTGACCGCGTCGGCGATGCCGGTCTTCTCCTACCTCCCGCTCGCGTCCGTCGCGGCGGTGCTCGTGCTCTCCGCGGTGCGCATGGTGCCCGTGGACTTCATGAAGCACCTTTGGCGGCACGCGCGCGCGCACTTTGTGCTCTGCCTCCTCACCGCGTCCGTGTGCGTCGCGCTGGACCCTGTCGTCGGGCTCCTCGCCGGCACGCTCGCCGCCTACCTGATCGCGGCCATGAACTCCTCGAACGCGCCTGACGCGGTGCTCGCCCTCGCCCGCCGCCCCACCCCGCCATAACTTGGCCCGAGAGAGCGCGGGCCCGCGCCCTGCGCCTTGCGCCCGGCGCCTGCTTCGGGATGCGGGGCTCTGCGGCTTCGTGCTGAGGGCGCCCGGGCCAGGTCGTGGTGACGAGCGTGCACATCGAGGGCGTCGTCGGGCCGTGTCGGACCGTCGCGATATCGGGGGCGGTCACGTACGCGAACGCGGACGCGATCACGCGGCGCGGCGCGGCGGACGAGGCGGCGCCCGCGGGCGCGGGCAATGAGCGGGCAGCGCTCACGGCGCCGTCGATCGCGCTGCTGGACCTCGCGCGCGTGACCGAGATGGACACGGACGGCGCCGAGGCCGTCGAACGCCTCGCGGTGCGCTCCGCGGCCCGCGTGGCTGACGCGGCATGCATGCGTGCGCGCGCGCGCGCGCGCGCGCTCGCGCCCAGAGAGTCATGCGGGGGACGCGCCGCGCCCGGAGCCGCCGCAGGTCCTGCTGGGGCGCAAGGTGGACTGCCAGATCGCGGCGGCGGGCGCTGCGCACGTGTTCGTGTGCGCGGCGACCAACGCGTCGGTGCGGGCGCTGGAGTCGACCAAGTGGTTCGCGGACGCGCGGGCCGAGGGGCGCGTGTGCGTGTCGCGGGAGGATGCGCTGGCGGCGCACATGCGCATGGCGAGGGAGTCTTCCGTGGTCGACAGGAGCGTCGAGAACGCGAGCCCGTCCTCGGACGGCGCACCGACACACGTCGTGCTGTCCGTGAAGCTCAACGACCCAGAGGATCTCACGGGCGACGAGCTTACGACCGGTGAGCGGGCGCTGTCGGCGGAGGAGCGTGAGGCCAGCACCTTGTACCCGTAGGTACCCTGGTTGCCGCGCTGCCGCAAGCAGGGATACCGTGGTAGAAGAGAATAGAGAGTGGGAGAGACCGTGAGATGAAGACCATTGCGTATATTGAGCACACGATTCGGGCAGGATCGAGAGGTGCACGTAATACACGTTCACATTCGAGCTCCTCGATTGTGAATTTGCAGTTCCATTCACATCGTTGGGCGGGTGTTCTTCCCTGGCGAGGATCCTTGCCTAGCTCCATCCGAACTTGCGGCACCCGGGGCACGCGTGCGGGTGTCGAGACGGCGGTGCCCTAATCCGGCCGCACCCGCTCACAAGATCATAAGTCCAAAAGTGGTCCGGGCTTCGCCGCCCCTCCCCCGCCGACGGGCGCACCTACTAGTGTCTGCACCCTCTCTAGGCGGGCAGGTGCGCTCTCTGAGGTGCGCGCGGGCGGTGCAGGCGGAGTCGGCGTGGCGGCGGCAGTGCCGGGAGGCACGGAGCCTGGTGAAGCCCTCTTCAGTCGCAATGTCGCGGAAACACTCGTCACGTCCCTTCGGCACGAGCGAGGGAAATCTCTGTAGCGTTGTCTAAACTGGGGGTAGGTGCGCCAGTCAGCCTACGGACCCTGGCCCGGCTCCGATGCTCAAGCTCAGCGGGTGAAGGGAACTGCCCGTGGAAGGCGCTGCAATATCGAGAATGAGTGGAGGTATACAGGATGGGCAACCATCAACGCCTCAGCCTATGACGCCCGCGGAGCCTGTCGAAATGATGGCGATCGGGAATACACCGGTTGCGCCTTGGGCGTCGGCGCCAGACGGTGTTTCGCAAGCGCCAGGGTCACCAGGGAGTCATGTTGCGAGCTGCTTTTCATCGCTGCTAAGAGAGAGCTCTATCAACATGTCCGAAAACGGGCTTCTCATGGATGGTACCGGAGAGGGCGGTGCTGCAAGAGGAAGCGACCCTTTTGGCGATATCCAGCTCCAATCCTCAGTCCCCTCGCACAGTGCAGAGCTCACGTCGCTGAACACTCAGATCCAGGAAGTTGCACGACAGGAAGACCGGGAGATGCGACTAGCACATGAACCTCATGGTTTGGCGCTGGCTCCCACACTGCAAGACTCGCCAGGAAAGAACACATACAGCTCTCTGTCACATCATGCGTCTGGAGTGCACGCTGAGACAGTTCAGCAAATGGAACATGACCATGGCGGAAATTTGGGGGAGCATGAAGCAGCGCCCATACATTTCCCGGAAGCGGGAGGAGCGGAATCGATGGAAATGGGAAGCATTCAGCAGGAATCTTTTCCAGAGGTACGACATACCCCCATGCGAGCCCCTGGCGTGTGAGTTCTGTGGTGGTTGGTGCATCGGTGTGTGGTGTTCGCGCGCGTTTTTGGGCAGTCTCGGTTGTGTCAACACTCTCCTCTTACGTACAGAGCGTGCCAATGCAGGTCCCTCGGAGCGCTCATGTGGGAGATGCTGTGGCAGTGCTGATTGGAGCAGGGCAACCGGCGTTGGTCCCGAGCCACCCGCCTGGGAACGCCAACAGCGAGCAGACCCCAGTGCCGCAGATGATCCAGCCGTACGGTGCGCAAGCTGAGGGGTCGACAATGCCGTACCCAGTGGATCAGCCCGAAGCTGACTACAGTGTGCATGGTGGTGGGTCGTTCAACGGGCACCCTTTTGCCGGAGAGCAGAGACAAGGGGGCATGGGGCCAGTCTCGCCCAGCTTCGAGGCAGCCGGACAGTCAAATGTAGCGGTGCTGCCGAACACTGTGGGGATGTCGGTCATCGCTGCCCCGGTACAGTCGCATATGAGTGGTACTGTATTGATGCCACAGCAGGGAATGTTCCCTACGCAAGCGAGCATACCACAGCAGCAGGGCATGCAGGGGACATATTCAGGTATGCAACAAGGCATGCAACAAGGCATGATGCAGCAGGGCATGATGCAGCAGGGCATGATGCAGCAGGGCATGATGCAGCAGAGCATGGTGCAGGGCAGCATGGGATCTCTGGAGGGGCAAGATGTGGCTCTGCATCCCGCAGGAGCTGTTCCGCCGATGCACTTCTCAAGTGGGGCATCATCCGGAAGCGACCACCAAGGACCGTCACCTCCGGGTAACATATCACGGGGGGGGGCATATCCCAGCGACAGGCCGTCTTCATTGTCTCCCTCGGCGGCCCAGGGCGTTGGTGTGCAGATGGGGGTGGGAGTGCAGAACCAAGCAATCGTCCAAGCACAAGAACAAGTCGCTGGGCGCATGGTTGCGGCTGCTGAGGAAAAGTTTGTACAGGCTTCGAACGCAGTTCAGCACCAGAAGGCCATCTCCCATCAGTACGTTGTCGCGACCCACCATCAAGCGCAGCAACAGGTCCGCGCAGCTGAACAGGCGCAGGCAGTGGCCGAGCACAACTTGGTTCGTGTCCAACAGAGTGTGGCACCTGATCCTTACACGGGCCAAGCAGACGATGCACAAATTGCTAATGCAGCGCAGCAGTACGTCGCGGCAAAGCATCAACTCGATGCAACAAAGCAGTATGTGGCAGCACAACAGGAGGCGGTGCAACAGCAAGTAGCTCAAGCGGAGCATGAAGTGCAGCAACAAAGGGTTGCAGCAGCACACCACCTTGTTGCAGTACAGCAGGAGGTGGAGCACGTGCTGTCGACTACGGCGCCAGGAGTGAAGACGGTCAGTCCGAGCACGGCCGGAAGCAGTGCCAGCGCAGAGGATGGCCGGGTTGTGAAGCAGGAAGGGATGCTAGGGTTGAACAAGGATAAGAGCCCGGATCAGGTCACTGTGTGGCAGGTGCAGGGCATGCGGGACACGATTGACCAGCAACAAATGCAGATCGCGCAGCAACTGCGGTGCCGCCCGCAAACCCTTGTCGCACGGACTGCCCCCTTGTGCCCGCGCCATCGGCCACACTGACTGGGGTTGCGCGCTCGTCGCAGGACAATCGAAGAGCTCCGCCAACTGCAACAGCATGGAGGCCCCATGCCTCAAGCTGCAACTGCGGCTGCAATGCCTGCACCTGCAATGCCCGCACCTGCAATGCCTGCGGCTGGACTACCCGGGGCAACTATGTCAACTATGGCTACTTCGAGGCATATGGGTCACCCGATGCAGCCAACATTGCCGAGTTCCTCTCCAGGCGCGCATCCTGCTGGGACACCAGTGCACTTTGTGCAGATGCCGGGGCAGATGTCTGACCAGATGGGAATGCTGCCTGGTGGCTCGGGGGGCGTTGCGGGGATCGCAACACGGCCTATCGCGTTCAGCCCTCAGGCGATGTTCCCTGCAGCGTTGCCCATGGGCGTCGGCACCTCTGCGCACTTCATGTCCATGGATCCGCTCCAGCACGGTGCTATTCCGGGGGCAATGCTCGCGTCGGCAACGGCAGGGGATCCGAATGCCGACGCGCGGCTCCTCGCCGGGCAGCGTCCTGTCAAGCGGCTCTCAAACGGTCGCACAGGGAAGCGAAACCTGAACAAGGATGTGGTCAAGGTCATGCCTGCTCCGACGCGCAAGCCGTGCATGTGCTTTGGGTCTAGGGTTCTGGTTCGCGTGTGGCTGACACCTGGTGGGCCGTTCGCGGGTGGCAGATGCTCAAAGACTGGTTCACGGAGAATCAAAAGTGGCCGTACCCCACCGACCAGCAGCAGCTCGACCTGGCGCGGCGCACGAACGTGGACCCCAAAGTGGTGAACACGTGGTTCATCAACGCCCGGAAGAGGCACAAGACGAAGGGCGGCGAGGGTGCTGCTGCAGATGAGAGGACGGCAGAGGACGGCGAGGACGCGGGAGGCGACGGCGACGATGTTTCGTCGCCTGACATGGCCGCTCCGGAAGTGTCCCCGCCTGAGGCTGCTGCAAGCGGCGAGACCGGAGCCAGTGCGTCGAAGGCCTCCGGCAGCAGCACTACTTCTGGCGGGGAAGCGGATGAGAAATCTGAGGCGCGGGCTGTGGTGCAGAAGGCGAATGCTGGCCCGGTCGGGCCTGCGGCGCCTGCTGCACCCTCTCCCGCGGGTGAGTGAGCGTTGATTCGATCGTGTTTTCGCGGCAGTGCGGTGATGTGTGCCGTGCTGCGAGAAAGGAGTGTAGGCAAAGCTGGCACTGCCGGCACTCACGGGAGTGCCGGCTGTTGCAAGCAGCAACAAAGAGGGCGATGGTTCCTTTTTGCTCCGTGTTTTGCGATCTGAGTGTATCCGTGTGTGGTGTGAGCATCGTGCGCAAAGCGCGGGCAGAAACTCTTGAGGAATCCGCGAAGTGCAGCGATTCTACGGGCAGTGGCGATGACAGTGGGTGCCTCCGGAGAGGGCAAGCCAATGGGGGTTGCAGGCTACTTTCTTGACCACATGCGTGCGTACGTTTCGCTAGCATTGATCAACTGCGACTCGCGCCGCGGCTCCGCTCAAGCCAAGGCTCTCCTCCTCCTCTGAAAGATGCCTGGCCGCACGCAGCGGAGCTGACGTTGCCGGCCAGGAAGTTTGATCCAAGCTGTCCTAGCCGCGCGAGAAAGCCGTGACTGTGATGGGCACCTCAACCTTGGAGCTGACGTTGCCGGCCAGGGAGTTTGATCCAAGCTGTCCTAGCCGCGCGAGAAAGCCGTGACTGTGATGGGCACCTCAACCTTGGGGTCCCTGCGATCGCGGTCACCGTAGTGGTCCTGTCGTTCCGGCGCGCGCTCGCCGCCGTACGCGAGCACGAGCTTCGAGGGATGCCAGGCCAGCTGACGCGGCGCAGCTTTAGTGTCGATCTTGAGCAGAGTGTTGCCTGACTCGACCGCACAAATGTCGATGATTTTTCGCACCTTGTCCTGCGCGCGACGTCGCCACTTATCAGGACCTGCACGAGCCTTCCGCAGCGCATGCGGAAGGCGGTGCCGCGCTTTGGCACGGGACCTGCGAGCGCGAGTCGATGTCGCAAACGCCTGCAATGAGGGAGCCGTCGGCAGAGAACGACAGGTTCTGGATACCCTCCTCCAGTGACGTGCAGCACCTGAGGGGGGGGTCGTGTCAGGATCGGCGTGTGCTGTCGAGCTGTGTGCGGCTGGCGAATGCATGCTGGCGCGCTGGAGCCAATTGCAGCAATTTGAGGAGAGGGGTCACACGGGCGTAGGCAGACAAGCTCCGCTGCGTCCCAGATGCTAGCGCTCCCGTCGTACGCGCCCGTCGCAAAGTGTCTGGATTCCCGGTCGATGGCGATCGCGGTGCAGTTGGCCGCGTGTGAGGTGAGCTTGTGCACGGACTGCAACTCAGTTTTGTCGCCAGTCTGGTTGAGCTTCAGAACTTCGACAACGCCCTTCTCCTGCACGCTGCCTTGGCGTCCCGCGCACATTAGCACCACGTCACTGCGGCTGTTGACCACAAGCTCGTTCACCCAGTACTGCCCATCGAAGCATGCCTCTGCCACGACCTTGTTTTTGTTGTTGCGCACGTCAACCACCCGCAGTGTCTCGCTCTTGTCACTCGCAAAGATATAGTTCCCATCGGGACTGAACGCCACGTTCAAAACCTCGTCGCCCATCTTGATGTCTGCGCTTTTGCGAGCCCGGATGTCCCATACGCGAATACATTTATCCGCAGACGCCGTTGCCAGCATGTCGGTGTGCGTAGGGCTCCATGCAACGCCATCGACTGACTCAGAATGCTCCTTTAACTGTAGCTCCTTCCCATCTCTGTGCGCATCCACGGTCCACACGCGCGCCGTCGTGTCAGAGGACGCGGTGGCGAGCTTCTTCCCATCCAAGCTCCACGCCAGCGCCTGCACTGACTTGGAATGCCCTGTCAACGTCACCTCACTCTCCTTGATCAGCTTCGTCTCCTTTCCCATCCTCGCGAATTGCTTGGGCCTTCGCCCGTCTTGGGTCCTCCCTCTCCTTGGCTAGAATGCGCGCGAGCAGATGACGCGAGAAAAAGTTTAATCCCGCTTCGTATCTCGCGGCTGCCGAGTTTGTGTCGAGCGACCCTGGCTGAACATGTCCTCATTACGCATCGTACTAGTGGTGCTGGTGTTGATATTCCTTGCAGACACAGCATCATCCTTCACAGCGTCTTCGTGTGGCTTTCATGCGTGCAGGGTTGCGCTGGGTCCGGCCGCAAGGGCCTCGTTTAGTCGGGTGCGGGTCGACTGTGGTGTGTCGAAGGGCGCTGAGGATTCAGAGGGTGGAAGTGTTGAGAAATCTGGTGACCGCGACATGACGGGTGCAGTGCCCGAGCGACATGCAAAATTGCGACCCACAGAAGTCACAACGGAGCTTGAAATGGAGCAGCTACTCGATGTTGGGATGCGCTTTGACGGGTAAGCTCAAATTTCGAACGAGAAGCATGGGCGCGTCTCACTTGTGTCATACAGTGCGCACGATTCAATCCTGCTTATCGGTACTGCTGGAATGCGCAGGTTTTGGGCTCTGTTGGACGCATGGGGGCGCTCTGGCCTGTCAGAAAACGTAGTGACCCACTCCCTCCGTGCGAATGCTTCGGAGAAGCCACGATCAAACCCCAAGCGGAACAGCGTGGCCCGCTCCACTGACCTGCAACGCTGCTGCGCGTGCGTCAGATTACTCGAGGAAGCGCTATCGTGGCGCGCCAAGACGTGCCAGGCCTGCGCATCGTCGCGTCGCAGTCGTACCAGGTCTGCCCGTGGTCTCCAGAGCCGTAGGCATGCCCGGCCTGCGCCCAGTCGTGCCGCGGCCAGCGATCCGACATACCGACCGGTCTACGCCGCTGCGGCTTATACCGTTCAGCACAGGTCACAGACATCTATCTGCAGGGTCCCTTGAAGGTGCGTGTCTCCTCCCGCCCCGCACGCGGGTGTGCTCTGCTGCTGGACGCACGAAGCCAGGAGGGCGTCTTCGTGACCTCAGCGCTTTGTGACCCGGAGCTTCGTGGTGCGGCAGGTTGGCGCCACCGTTGATCGCGTACGCCTCGGGTCGCTTGATGCGCCCAGGCCAGCGGGCTGTATGGTTCGTCCCTTCTCAACCGGGCTGACGTGCGAAGAGAAAGAACGAGGAGTTGACGGCCTGGGGGAAAGGGACGAGACGTGTCCAGTTAGTACGGAGAGATGGACGAGACGTGTCCACTTTGTACGG
>Ga0115567_10005069_pt1 | contig 12780 bp, 12 predicted proteins | sample COGITO_mtgs_1204_2_FD_88679 | JGI IMG/M metagenome (GOLD analysis project Ga0115567, IMG submission 88679) | Pelagic marine microbial communities from North Sea - COGITO_mtgs_120412 | ecosystem: Environmental > Aquatic > Marine > Epipelagic | place: Germany:Helgoland, sampling site Kabeltonne...
AGTCCGGCAGGTACAACATTGGAAGAAACGGATAGGATGTTACAAATCGTAAACGGAGTATTAGACGATCAACCTGAAGTAGAGGCATATTCTGCAAGATTGGGAACCCAACTTGGTTTTTTTATAACTGAACCCAATCGAGGCGATTATTTAATAAAATTAAAGGACAAACGAGATAAGACCACTACCGAAGTTTCTGATGAAATACGGAGCAAGGTTGAAGAAAAATTGCCACAGTTAACCATTGATTTTGGCCAAGTAATAGGTGACATGTTAGGCGATTTAATGAGCTCAGTCCAACCCATTGAAGTCAAAATATTTGGAGATGACATAAAAACGTTGGAAAAATTATCGCAAGAAATTGCATCACAGATTGAAAAGGTAAAGGGAACGGCAGATGTTAATGATGGAATTATAGTAGCAGGTCCTGTTTTGAATATCAAACCCGATGCTGCAAAACTTGCGCAGTTTGGCTTGACTGTCTCAGATTTTCAACTTCAGTTGCAGACACAGATAGAGGGAACCGTAATTAGCACAATTATCGATAAAGAACAGATTATAGATATTAGAATGATTTATCCCGAAGCAAATAAAACTTCTATAGAAAACATCAAAAATGCTTTGGTTTTATTGCCTAACGGAAATTCTATTCCTTTAAATACCGTAGCTACTATCAAAACTGAAAAAGGTGTTGCTGAAATAAACCGAGAAAATCAAAAGTCTATGGGAGTTATTACGGCAAGACTTGATAACCGAGATCTAGGCTCAACACTCAAAGAGATTCAGAACACTTTAACAAAAAATTTGAGTATTCCTTCGGGTTACACGATTGAATATGGCGGCGCTTACCAAGAGCAACAGCAGGCTTTCAAAGAATTATTAATGATTTTGGTATCAGCCATACTTTTGGTTTTTATTGTTATTTTATTTCTTTTCAGAAAAATCAAAATAGCATTCACGATTATATTTATTGCCGTATTGGGAGTTTCAGGTAGCCTTCTAAGCCTTTACTTAACCGGCACACCATTAAATGTAGGAAGCTATACTGGTATTATAATGATTGTTGGCATTATTGGAGAGAATGCTATTTTTACGTACAGGCAATATCAAGATGCAGATAATTCTTTAACACATCTACAAAAAATCGAATATTCTATTGCAGCACGTCTAAGACCAAAATTAATGACCGCATTTGCCGCTATTATGGCGCTAACTCCGCTTGCTTTGGGTATAGGTGCGGGCGCGCAGTTACACCAACCGTTAGCCATTGCGGTTATTGGAGGTTTGATTTTTGCGCTTCCGTTACTGTTAATCGTACTTCCAACATTATTAAAAATTGTAAAAGAATAGTCCATGCAAACCATACTTGATTTCTTTCTAAATTTAGATAGCCATTTATTTACCATGATCGTAGATTACGGTGCTTGGGTATATGCAATCCTTTTCGCAATAATATTTATTGAAACCGGGTTTGTAATTCTTCCGTTTCTTCCAGGTGATTCCCTTTTATTTGCAGCTGGCGCATTTTGTGCGGGTGTTGTAAATGCGGCTGGAGAAACCGCAGAACTCAATTTATGGATAATTCTACCTCTTTTATTTTTTGCAGCTGTTTTGGGAGATAGTTTAAATTATTATTTAGGGGAAACCATCGGTCTAAAGGTTTTAAATTGGAAGATTGCTGGTAAATCGATTGTTAGTCAAAAAAATATAGATAAAACTAGTGCGTTTTTTGATAAACATGGTTCCAAAACAATAATTTTAGCTCGATTTGTGCCAATAATTAGAACTTTTGCGCCTTTTGTAGCAGGTATTGGAAAGATGCATTACTGGAAATTTCTCCGTTTTAATGTTATAGGCGGCGCTGCTTGGGTACTTCTCTTAACACTTACAGGCTACTTTTTTGGTAATCTACCATTCGTGAAAAATAATTTTGAACTTGTAATTCTTGGTATTGTTGCACTTTCGTTAATTCCTGTAATATGGCAGTTTTTCAATAAGAGCAATAGCGCAAAGAAATGATTAGAATCAATTCCTTCAATTTTCTTTAGATTTCCTTTAAGCTCTCTTAAGTTTCGCATTATATATTCACCGTATAATTTAATTAAAATCATATTATTATGAAAACAAAGATTTTAGGTTTGGGTCTTGCGCTAATGGCGACTGCGGCAATTGCCTGTACAAGTGGAGTAAACGAAAAAGTACCACAAGCGGTAAAAGATTCTTTCGCTAAGAAGTTTCCAACAGTTAAAAAAGTCGATTGGGACAAAGAATCCAGTACAGAATGGGAAGCTGAATTTAAAATGGACAATATGGAATATTCTGCAAATTTTTTGGCAGACGGTACTTGGAAAGAAACAGAACACGAAATAAAAGAATCTGAAGTGCCACAAAATGTGATGGCTACATTAAAATCAAATTTTGCAGATTACAAGATTAAAGAATCTGAAATTTCAGAAACCAATGATGGTATGGTCTACGAATTTGAGATTAAAAATGGAAAGGATAAAATGGAAGTTGCTTTAGATGCAAGCGGAAATATTGTTAAAAAGGAAATGAAGACAGGTGAAGAAGATGGTGAAGAAAATGATTAAGTGTTAATTCCTCATATCATTTAGATTATTTAGATTGTTTAGTATGAGAATGTCCAAAGCCTGTAAGGGTTTTGGACATTTTTTATTTAGTATTAAAAAACTTCAAGGTTTTCTAAAATTTATAAAGTGTGCATCTTGTCAACCAAAATGCGTCTCAAAAAATACTTGTACAAGTTACCTAGCTTTTAAAAGTTGGTATGTTCGCTATCGTTTTAAAATAAATTCTTTCCGAAGAAATACTCAAACTTTTTACTTTTTACTTTTTTCGATTTCATCGCACTTTAAATCATATTGTGAAGCTTGATATTCTTTACACTGTTTCTCTAATTTCTTTGGTAATATTGTTCTAAAAGGATGTGATTTCTTCGGAACGATTTCAACCATTTTATCGATCATTTCTTGTGGATCGAATTGATTTTCCAAAAGTGCTTTGCTCGCTTTTATAATTGTTTTTTTATCGGTAAAATAAAAATCTTCATCATACCATTGTTCAAAGTTCTCGTACATTCTATCATTAAATCCAGTATCGTAGGGTCCAGGATTAATAGTGGCAACACTTACGCCATATTCATGCAACTCGTCGCGCAAACTTTGGGCAATAGATTCCAATGCATGTTTTGAGGCGTTATATGCACCTAAAAAAGGAGAGGTCGTTAATCCCGCAACCGATGAAACAAAAATTACTTTTCCGGCCTTGTTTTCAACCATTTGTCTAATAATAGGTTGTGAAAATTCTAACGACGAAAACACATTGGTTTCCATTACTTCTCTAAGTAGACCAACCGGCATTTCGGAAACTGGTCCAGAATAACCCATACCTGCATTGTTTACCAATATGTCAACATCGTAGCGATATGCATTTAAGCAGTCCATATCATCTGTAATATCAAGTTTAATGATTTCAACATTATCTTCTATACCCTTACTTTTAATTTCTTCAAGTAATTTAGATTTTTGCTCCCATACATGAACTCCGGCAATAATATGATGTCCTTTTTTTGCTAATCCCAATACCATTCCTTTGCCAAGTCCAGAACCGGCACCAGTTATCATAATTTTCTTCTTTTCCATTTTGCTTTTTTTAGTTGATGCTACAAATTACATCGTAATAATTTGAAAATGTTAAGTTTGACAAAATTTTAAGATTTAGTGAAGTACCATCCTACATTTTTTAAATATATCCATTTATAAAATTGAAGCTTTCGATACTTCTAAAATTTGTTGCTCGAGGTGAATATAAATCGAACATTTTATATAAAAAAAACTCCCTTAAAATTAATTAAAGGAGTTTTAAATATATTCGATCTCAAATTTTCTACAAATCGAATCCTGTCAAACCTAAGAAATTAAATGCACCAGGTTGTGCACCTTGTGAAGTTTGCAAGAAAACTTGTTTCCTAAAATCAAGACCTCCGCTATTAATGTCAAAAATATTCATTGAAAAAGATTGAAAAGCACCTAAATGATACATGTATTTATTGTTTGCAGTAATCCACATATCTTTAGAATCTCCTGGAGGCATAACACCTTCACGTTTTTCAAAAGGTAAAGCACCTGCAATAGAACCTCCAGCTCCAATATCAAAAGGTGTAATTATATTACCTTTAAAGCTTGAAACATACAATCTATTATCGGTTGGGCTTATCGCCGTCCAACAAGCTTCATCTAAATCATCACCGTTACCAGTATTAAAATTGGCAGTTTTATTTACTGCAGAACCGGTGTCGTTTAAAACAACCAAACTGTTCTGTGCCTTTGCTACAGTAACGTTAAAGTTGGTGGAGTATAACGTAGTGTTGCTGTTTGGAGCCCAACTAATACCTATAGTACCAGCAATTCCTTCTTCTTGAAAGAAACGCGAGTTTGAAACGGTACCATTATTAAAGTCATAAATGTATACACGGCTCGGGTGTTGCTCATCTAACGAAGGACTGTCATTTAGAAAATGCGCAATACCCCACAAAGATACAGCTAGTTTCGTTCCATCTTCACTAAACAAAACTTGTACAGGTCCACCATTTTCACGAACAAAAGTGTCCATAACTGATTGTAATGTAAGACTACCATCTGTCGTATTGAATTTGAACAGTGCAATGTTTCTTTCTGCATCTGAGGCATCAGGTTGTGTAAGATCCATCATATGGAAAGCGTCACTTGGATTTCTTTTGATATCTGCACCACTTTTTATAACATTTGGATTGTTCCATTGGTTACCAACCATAACCCAATACTCCGTAGAACTTCCCGCTACAGGAGTGCTTGTTATGCTTACAGGACGTGTTCCGCCAGAATCTGTATTATCAACTAAAGATAAGTCTCCATTAGTTCTGTCTAATGTAAAGACCGAAACTGTATTTCCTCCCGCATTTACATTCAATAGATAATCTCCTACAATTTGTACAGCTCCTTGAGAATCAAAATCACCGGCAGCAGCACCACCTACACTAGGATCTGCTCCGCCAAGACTATTGGTTGCAAAAGCCGTCTCGTTAGCGATTGAGCCGTCTGCATTTCTATCAAAACGGATTACTTGATTTGTTGACTGCCCGTTTGTTGTGGTATAAATGTAACCTGCAACTTGGTTTCCGTTGGGATTGTCATCTCCTGGTGGTGAATCTATATCATCGTCTGAACACGCTGTGAATGTAAGCGCTGTTCCGCATAATAGCATTAAAAATAAATTTTTCATTTTCATAATTGTTATTTTTTTAGGTTTATATGTTATAGACCTCAAAGTTACTTGTAGAGATTACGCTATGTCAAACAATTAAGAAACATTAACAAGGGTTAAGTTAACATTATCAATTTTTTATAATATTGTTCCCTAATTATTATATATTCTTCCTTACTAGAATATCGTTTTTATAATCAACTCTGAATTTTAATGGAGTAAAATCATTGTGTTTTTTGAAAAAAATTGAGAAATGACTTTCATGTTTATAACCCAGCTGAGCTGAAATTTCACAAATTGGCTGATTTGAAAATAGCAAAAGCCTTTTAGCTTCGAGATTAATTCTCTCATTAATAATTGCCAACGGTGTTCTCTTACTAAATTTTGTAAATATATTGGAGATAGTTTTGGGTGATTTTGCCATCATCGAAGCGTAGTCTACTACTTTGTGGTGTGTTTTGTAGTGTTTTTCTACCAATATATTGAACTTTCGGATAAGGTCAATTTCTCCTTGAGAATAAAACAATTTGGAGACTTTTTGGTACAATAATCTATTAGATCTTATTAGAAGCTGAACCAGTAATGATCTTAACATTTGGCCTTGCAAAGAATCGTTGAGTAAAAATTCGGTTTTGAAAGTATTAAATAAATTCTGAAGATCGGCCTTTTTATTTTCTTGTAGATTAATTATTACAGGACTTGAAGAGCCATAGAACAAGAAACCGTTACAGGAAACCTCATCATCATTATCACGGATACAATAAAATTCACGATTAAAGACAAGAGAGGTTATCCCATGATTTTCTTCAAAAAATTCAATGATGTTCAAGGGTGTACAAAAAAGCAATTGGTTTTTCTCGAGCTTAGTAATACAACCGTCAATATAAATTTTAAAATTCTCCTCAACGGTCCAAATTATTTTATAAAAGGTTGTTTTTTTGAGAATTGCACGGCCGTCTGCACAACTAAAATCGGTTAGGATAATTTTGCTTTCCTCTATCTCCTTGTTAAAAATCAAATTCATTTTTATACTTTGATATGTTGGTCGTTTATAAATTGTCCAATTTAATAGTTGTTAAAGTAATCATATTAAAGTAGACGAAGGAAAAATACATTTGTTGTGTAAATCTCGTTATTATCTAATGCTTTTAATATAAAATGGAATAGATTGTTATTTTGACTACTGCGAATAAAGAATATAGTTTTTAGAAATAAACTTAAGCTTGTTTGGCAATGGTTGCGCTAATTAATCTTTTTTCTGAAAAACCAAGGTTGTCATCGCTCTAATGTCCTGGACGTTGGTTGTTTTTACAGGCTCGAGAAGTTCTATAGGAAAATCGTTCAGGATTTCAGAAATTGTACTTCTCGTTAAAAAAAACCTCCAATTTCTTTACTCACATCATCTTGAATAAAATGTTCATTAGTGTGAAGTCCAATATTTGAAGCTACTCGAATCAACAACGAACCTTCTGGTTTTAAAACGCGCACTAGTTCAGTAAACATATTTAAAAAATGTGCTTTATTTTTGGCGAAATGCAATACGGCACAACAGAGTATGTGGTCGAAGCTGTTTTCTTTATAGGGTAGCGCTTCTAGATTTAGAATAAAAAAATTTTCTGAAGAATCAGGATATATTTTTTTCGCTTCCTTAATTCTTTCCACATCAGCATCTATTCCCGAAATTTTAAAATTGTTTTTATAAAACCACTTTAAATTTCTTCCGCTACCACAGCCTGCATCCAAAATCGATTCGCCAGATCTATATCTTCCTTTCAAAATTTGATCAATGACGTAAATGTCCACATTTCCTAACAAGTTATAAGTCTGGTCGTAATTCACATCAGGAAATTTTAAGTTTAAATATAGTAGAATTTTGGCTGAAAGATTAACCTTACCAAATCAAATTCTTATTATTGTAACACTTGTAACTTATCTGATCTTGTAAAAACTCCATCTTTGCAATTAAAATTAAGATATGGATTGGATTTTAGAACCTTGGCCGTGGTATATTTCAGGACCGCTTATCGCTTTAATTATGTTTTTATTACTGTTTGTGGGCAAACAGTTTGGGATGTCCTCGAACCTTAGAACGGCTTGTGCCGCTTTTGGAGCGGGAAAGGCTTCAGACTTTTTTAGGTTCGACTGGAAGGCAGATCGTTGGAATTTAATGGTTGTTTTAGGTGCGATTATCGGTGGTTTTATTGCCTCGAATTATATGAGCGATAATACTGTAACTATAAACCCTGAAGTTGCGCACCAGCTCGCGACAGATTATAATATAACAAGCGCTGGCGAAAGTTATCTGCCACCAGAAATTTTTGGCGTTGAAAATCTTTCTAATCCTTTCATTATAGCGATTTTACTTATTGGTGGTTTGCTTGTCGGTTTTGGTGCTAGATATGCTGGTGGTTGTACTTCTGGCCACGCCATTTCTGGCCTTAGCAACTTACAGTTACCATCGTTAATTGCCGTAATGGGTTTTTTTATTGGTGGTTTGGTGATGGTTCATTTTATTTATCCCTTAATATTTTAGAGTATGAGATTTATCACATATTTAATAATTGGAATTTTCTTCGGAATCGTAATGTTCAAATCTGAAGCGGCTTCTTGGTTCCGTATTTACGAAATGTTCCAATTCGGGAGTTTCCATATGTACGGCATAATCGGTTCAGCATTGCTATTGGGAATAATTGGAGTTCAGATAATAAAACGTAAGCACTTAAAACCTTTTGGCGGCGAGGAGATGCGATTAAAGCCAAAAGAAAAGGGAATCTCCCGCTATCTTATTGGCGGAATTATTTTCGGTCTTGGTTGGGCTTTGGCTGGTGCCTGTCCTGGACCAATGTATGTTCTTGTTGGTGCAGGTTATGTTTCGATCTTGATAGTAATATTCGGCGCATTGGCAGGTACTTTTCTGTACGGTTTGGCAAAGAAATATTTGCCGCACTAACCCTTAAAAGTTTTAGATTGGATTTTTTTCTGAATCATCAATTACAAGAATATTTGGTTTTTCAGGAAGAATCCTTGATTCGAAAGGAAAAGTGAAGTCATTTTAAAAAAATATGTTAAACAGTATTTTTATCAATTTGCCAATAACGCTTATCTTGCACTTTATTAATTAGAATATATGGCTTCAGGATTTTTTGCGCTTTTAGATGATATTGCTACGTTGATGGACGACGTCGCCGTAATGGGAAAAATTGCCGGAAAAAAAACCGCCGGTATTCTTGGTGATGATTTGGCGGTTAATGCAGAGAAAGCTTCTGGATTTATGTCCTCAAGAGAAATACCAGTTCTTTGGGCGATTACAAAAGGCTCGTTTATTAATAAGCTTATAATTTTGCCATTGGCGCTTCTTCTAAGCGCATTTTTACCAGCTGCTGTAAATGTTGTTTTGGTTATTGGTGGACTTTACCTAGCGTATGAAGGTGTAGAGAAAATCTACGAATTTTTCTTCCCGCACGCGCATCACAAAGATGAACCAGAATTAAGGGAGTTTACCGAAGAAGAAATTCTAGCTATAGAAAAGGAAAAAATAAAATCGGCAATCGTAACAGATTTTATACTTTCCGTAGAAATCGTAATTATCGCCTTGGGAAGTGTAGCCGCAGAGCCATTACTTACTCAGATTCTAGTGGTGAGTATCATCGCCTTGGTAGCAACCGTAGGTGTGTACGGTATTGTGGCGCTTATTGTTAGAATGGACGAATTTGGCGCCAAACTTATAAATCTTAATGATAGGGACGATAGCTTTTCAGATATAATGGGGCGTTTTTTGGTTAGCGCATTGCCAAAGGTTATCAAAAGCCTTTCTGTAATTGGAACCATTGCACTACTGTTGGTTTCTGGCGGGATTTTTTTGCATAACGTACCTTTTCTTCATTTTGAAATTGAAAATATTCCATCAATTATCATTGAATTTATAATGGGGTTTGTTATTGGTGCGATCGTTTTAGTATTGGTGCTATTAGGAAAGAAAATCTGGAAAATGATTTCTAAATAATTTCTTCGGAATTTAAAATTAGACAAAATCGCTTCGGAATGTTCACTAAAAATTCTGAAGAAAACCGATGATTTCTTAAATTCGGAATTGCTTTTGCCGTAATTTTTATTTAATTTAACCGTACGAAAAGCCCTAAATTATGAAAACTACCAAACGCTTTGAGATTGCCGTTCAAAAATTATATACCGCATTTAACAACGATACGCTAAATCCTGAATGTTGTACCGCTTGTGCCGTTGGAAATATTCTTGACAATACAGATGCTTGGAAGAATTTTACCGATTGTCACGGTTCTGTAAAGCTAAATTATGTTGGGCAGGTTAATCAGGCTTTTGGCAAGCGATTTAATGGCTATACTCCTTTAGAACTTTTAAATATCGAAGCTGTATTTCTCAACGCTTGTGGATATCAATTGCCATTAGTTCGCAATTCCAATCGGCCCAAAAACGCGACCAATTCAGAAATGTTGTTCAATGGCTTAGATTCAGTGATCGCCCATTTGTGCAAACTTGACGGAATCTCGAATATTATGGATTATTCTAACGTCTTTCGAAAAATTGCTGATTTAAAATCTTCTTCACTGCAAACTGCTTGATGGCACATAGAAAAGTATGCCTACCTTTGCAAAAACTTTTTTATGCTTCACTTAAAACTTGAAACCGATCCACGTTGGGTAAATATCGTTGCATCCAATATTGAGGAAATTCTAACCGATCATGCTTGGTGCGAGCAAAAGGCAGCTACAAATGCCATTACGATTATTACATTAAATCCCGAATTTCCAGAACTTGTTACAGAACTGCTAAAACTTGCACAAGAAGAACTTGGGCATTTTGAAATGGTGCACGAAATTATTAAAAAACGAGGTTATACATTGGGTCGCGAACGTAAAGATCATTACGTAAACCAACTTTTTAAATTTATGCAGCAAGGCGGAAGTAAAGAAGAGCGCTTTATAGATAGGCTATTATTTTCAGCAATGATCGAGGCTAGAAGTTGCGAACGTTTTAAAGTGCTATCGCAAAATATCGAGGACGAAGAGCTTTCAAAATTCTATTACGACCTTATGGTTAGTGAAGCTGGACATTACACCACATTTATAACATTTGCGAGAAAATACGGTAAAAACGTAAATGTAGATAAACGCTGGAAGGAACTTGTTGCCTTTGAAGGCGAGCTTATCAAAAATTACGGCAAGAGCGAATCGATACACGGTTGATTTTTAAACTATTTACAAACTAGCTATGCGTTATATTTTTTTGCTTCTTACCATTCTATTTTCATTTTCTAGTTGCGGTAAGACAAATTTAACCGAAACTGAAAAATTAGCTTCATTAGGAAAAGTTTGGGGTTTTCTCAAATATTATCATCCCAATGTAGCCGAAGGAAAATTTAATTGGGATAATCAATTATTTGAAATTTTACCAAAGGTTAAGAATGCAACAGATAAAGAGGATTTATCAGAAGTTTATTTAAAATGGATTGAATCGCTAGGAGTTGTAGAAGATTGTATTGAATGCGTAAAAAGCTCAAAAATTGGAAATTTCAATAAGAACTTCAATCTCGATTGGATTAATGACGATACTATTTTCACAAAAGATCTTTCAGAAAAGCTGAAATTTATCGAAGCGAATAGGCATCAAGGCGAAAAATACTTTGCTTCATTAGACAATTATCGTGGAAATATAAAAATCACTAATGAGGAACCTCATACGTACGATTGGGAAAATGAGCAATTAAGACTTTTAACGTTATATAGATATTGGAATATTATAGAATATTTTTTTCCATATAAATACCAAACAGATATCAAATGGGATAATGTTCTATACAATATGATTCCTAAATTTTTAAATCCAGAATCTGAAATTGATTTCAATTTGGCTATGTTGGAATTAGTGGTGAGTATTGACGATAGTCACGCTGATTTGGTTACCAAAACCACAAATAATTTTTTTGGTTTTAAGTGGATTCCAGCAAAATTTAAAGTCATTGACGAAAAAGCGATAATCACGGGATTTTACAACGATTCACTTGCTCTTATCAATGATTTAAGAATTGGAGACATAGTAACAAAAGTTGATGGTAGAACGATTGAATCTATATATATGGCCAAAGAAAAATATATATCAGGATCAAATCAACCTCATAAAAAAGTAGCGAACTATACAATTTTTAATGGTACTACAGATTCAATAAACATCGAATTTTCTAGGAATAATAGGTCTTTCAAGAAGTCAATAAAAAGATATCTATTTAGTGATTTTAATTATAAATGGAAGGAGACAGGAAAATCTAAAATCTTGAACGATAATATAGGTTATGTCAATATGGGTGAAATTGAAAAGGACGATGTTGCGAAAACGATGAATTCACTTTCAGAAACAAAAGCAATAATTTTTGATATTCGAAATTATCCAAACGAAGCTCATTATGCAATATCCAGTTATATTACTTCAAGTAACAAATATTTTTATAATAGAATTATTGCTGAAATGGATTATCCTGGAAAATTTAGATGGGAGAATGAAGCCATACTCGAATATACTCGTGATTTAAAATTCAAGGGTCAAGTCATCCTATTGGTTAATAGCGATACCCAAAGTAACGCAGAATTTACTACAATGCTATTTCAAACTGGTGATAATGTAATTACAATCGGAAATCAAACTTCTGGTGCTGACGGAACTATAAGTAGATTTGACATGGTTGGAGGTTTTAAAACTAAAATGACTGGTGTTGGCATATTTTATCCTGATGGAACTGAAGCGCAAAGAAATGGAGTAAAAATCGATATAGTTGTACAACCTACGATTCAAGGCATTATCGATGGAAAAGATGAGATATTAGAAAAAGCCATTGAAATAGCAAATAATCAGAATGAATAATTTCTAGAATATTCGAAGAGAAAATATTTCACCTAAATAGAAACTTTTATTCCTCCAAAATAATTTCGCGTTGCAGCAGGTTCATAATATCTTTTTCCGAAGGCATTGCTTCGAATATTATCAAAATAATAGGAATTGAACAGATTATTGATTCCGAAAGATAGCTCTGCTTCCAGATTGCTAAATTTCAAAGTATACCCAAAATTTAAATTCGCTACAAAATAGGAAGAAACTTCTGTATCATTCGCATCATCTTCAAAAAGCGAACCTATGTAATTGCCTTCCGCCAAAACCTTCAATCTATTTTTTTCATAGAGAAATGATGTGTAAATTTTATGTTTTGGTAATCCTGGAAGTTCATTTCCTTCAAAATTTCCTGAAGGCAAATTATATTCACCATATGTAAAATCTGAAAATGTATATGCGCCCCTAAACTGTAAATTTTTTAAAAAAAGTTGCGTAAGGGAAATTTCCAAACCTTTACGCAAGCTGCTTCCAGCATTTCTGTAAAAAGTTCGATCTGGAAAATCAGATAACTCAAAAGGGACAAGATCATCTATAGTTTCAATATAAAATACGACAGCTTCAAGATAGGTCGATTTGCTTTTGTAACGATATCCCAAATCA
>Ga0115567_10005070_pt1 | contig 12779 bp, 11 predicted proteins | sample COGITO_mtgs_1204_2_FD_88679 | JGI IMG/M metagenome (GOLD analysis project Ga0115567, IMG submission 88679) | Pelagic marine microbial communities from North Sea - COGITO_mtgs_120412 | ecosystem: Environmental > Aquatic > Marine > Epipelagic | place: Germany:Helgoland, sampling site Kabeltonne...
CCGTAGCGGATACTGACCAGAATTTGCGAGATGGAGTCGTGTAATTCGCGGGCGACGCGGGCGCGCTCCTCCTCCTGCGTATGGAAAATGCGCTGGGTCAGAATCGCCAGCTTGGAATCGGCGAGGCGACGTTCACGCAGATTGATGATCATTCCTGATGCAAATACGCCCAGCAGGACAATCAGAGTGATACCCGAAATCCAGTAGAAGGTTTCACGGATGCGGGTTTCCATCTCCGCACGCTTTGTGGCGACCTGCATGCGAACATCGTCAATAAAGATTCCAGTCCCCATGGCCCACTGCCAGTCCTGCAAGCCAATGACGTAGCTGACAATCGGGCTTTCCTCATCTGTCGAGGGTTTCGGCCAGACGTATTCGTGATAGCCGCCACCACGCCGTGCCAACGTAATCAGCGGCTCAACCACGGGGGTTCCGGAACTGTCGGTCAGGTCGATCAGGTTTTGCGTGATCAGCTCCGTCTGTTTCGAACTGACCAGATTTGTGCCGTCGTAATCATAGACAAAAAAGAAGCCGTCGTTACCGTAAGTCATTGCCGCAAGTATCTGGGCAGCGCGGGTTTTTGCCTCCTCGTCATCCGGTCCAGCGGGGCCGTAAATGTGGTAAATCGCGTTGCGGGCCAGCGACATGTAGTTGCGTAGCTCGGCCTGCTTTGCCTCCAGCAATGTATCCTCAAGGAAAGCGATTTCATCCTCGGCCAATTGGCGCGCTTGATAGGCAACCAGCGCGGCAATGCACGCCACTGCCAGCATCAGTGGAACGGTCGCCAGAAGAAAGATCTTCTGTCCGTATGTCAGGGCTAAGTTTAGGCGCGGGCGTTTGATTTGCAGCACTCCGGTCTGGCGGTCGTATCAAATCCTTGTGCGCAGGTGGGGTCAACAGATCAGCCGCCAGATCATCCTTTTCGCAGGTGCGAACACTATTAATCCACCATCTACGGGCTAATGGGTATTCCCCGCACCGATAGTGAACGCTAGGGTCCGCTTGTTTTATCGATCTGCCCATTCAAGGGTGGGCGCAACGGGAGGATACAATGGATCGTCGCTCTTTTCTAAAGAACACCGCTATCGGTGGTTCCGCGGCTGCAGCTGCAACGCTGGCCGCACCGGCCTACGCACAGGGCCGTCGCACGCTTACTCTGGTGACGACATGGGGCCGCGGCCTGGCTGGCGTACATGACAGCGCACAGCGCTGCGCCGATCAGATTACCGCTGCGACCGACGGCGCACTGACAATCGATCTGAAGGCTGCTGGCGAACTGGTCGGCGCGTTCGAGGTGTTTGATGCTGTTTCGTCCGGTCAGGCCGATATGTATCACGGTGCGGACTATTACTTCGTGGGTCAGCACCCCGCATTCGCATATTTCACCGCCGTTCCATTCGGCATGACGGCTCAGGAACTGACCAACTGGTATTACTGGATGGGCGGGCAGGAGCTTCACCACGAGCTGGGTGAAATCTTCAACCTCAAGTCGTTCCTCGCAGGCAACACCGGCGCCCAGTCGGGTGGTTGGTTCGCGAATGAGATCACAGGTCCCGAGGACTTCAACGGTCTGAAATTCCGTATGCCCGGCCTCGGCGGTCAGGCTCTGGGTCGTCTCGGCGCATCCGTACAGAACATTCCGGGCGCAGAAGTGTATCAGGCACTGGCATCCGGCGCGATCGACGGAACCGAGTGGATCGGCCCATGGGCTGATGAGAAGGCCGGCTTCCAGGAAATCACCAAGACGTACTACACGTCCGGCTTCCACGAGCCAGGTGCAGGCCTGTCGCTGGCAACCAACCTTGACGTTTGGAACTCGCTGTCTGCCTCACATCAGGCAATCATCGAGAACGTCTCGGCTGCTTCGCACTCCATCAACCTCGCCCAGTTCATGGCTGAGAACGGCGCCGCGCTTGAGCGTTTGCAGTCCTCCGGAGTGACCATCCGTGAATTCCCAGATTCTGTTTGGGATGCGTTCGGTCGGGCATCCACCGAAGTTCTGGAAGAGAACATGGGCGATGAGCTCTATGCAAAAATCCACAACTCCGCGATGGATTCCATGGCGAAGTCGTCCAACTGGATCGCACGTTCGTCCGGTGTGTATTCCGCACAGCGCGATCGCGTAATGGGCTGATCAGTCTGAACTGATCTTGAGGCGGGGCGCTATCAGGCGCCCCGCCTTCAGACGTTTCAGCAATGACGGTACTCTGCCGTCCGTATTCTCACTGAAATAGAACAGGTGGTTGCAATGCTCGACGCGTTGGGCTGGTTTTTCGGGAACCTCTGGGCCGGTTTTGCCGGCATCTTTATCGCATTGGCCGATACCGGATCTTGGTTGAACTGGGAGGAGGACAAGGCGAACCTCATGCGGTTCATCTATTACGGTGCATCGGTGCAATTTTTCTTTGCACTGCTGGTCGTTCTATTGACCGTTATGATTGCCGGATTGTTCCACCGCCCGTTCCTGTGGGGCGTGGTGCGCGGTATCGAATGGTTCCAGAACAGCATTGGCCGGATTTTCGCATGGGCCGGTTTGATCATGGTTCTACAGCAGGTGATGATCATTTTTCTGCAACGGATTTTCCGCGAGAGCGCTATTAGCTTCGGTTTTGCGGATGTGGTTTTCACGCGCGATGTGTCGTGGTGGTCCGAGGAGCTGAAGCTCTACAACGCGATGATCGTCGCGCTGTGCGTCGGTTACACCTATGTTCAGGGCGGTCACGTACGTGTCGATCTGTTCTACGCGGGCGCAAAATATCGCACCAAGAAGGTCGTCGATATGATCGGATCGTTGGTATTTATGCTACCTCTGACCGTCATTATCTGGCTGTTCTCATGGTTTTTCATGTGGCGCAACATGATCACGCCACCAGTTGCCGTGACCGACACATTGGACCGCATGTTGCTGAAGGCGCGTGCCGTGCGGTGGAATATCGAGACGATCGGGTTTAGCCCGAACGGTTTCGATCAATACTGGATGTTCAAGATGCTGATCCTCGGATTTGCCGCGACGATGTTCATTATGGCGTGGGGCGCGTTCTATCGCTCCTTGCTTGAATGTATCGAAGGGCCTGAGAGCGACGGTAAATTTATCGACAAAGACCAGCTCGGCGATGACATCGCCGAAACTGCCGCACAAATCCACTAAGCCATAAACCAAGGGGCACAGATCACATGTTGTTCGGTCTGGACGGGGTCGAGATAGGCCTGATTATTACCTTCGCCTGCCTGTTCGGGGCGATTATGTCTGGCTATCCGGTGGCGTTTTCCATCGGTGGTGCTGGCATAATCGCCTTCGGCATTTTGGCGGCACTCTCAGATGCAGGCATCTTGCTGCATCAGGCGGTCGATGACCGCTCAGCCGAATATGCACAGCTGGTCAGCAGTGGCGTGGCACGCGATACGATTTCGCTGTTCCGATACCCTGATCTGCCAACGTATATCGAGCCATTGTTTTCCGAGGGGTGGCAACGTGCGTTTGATCGTAACATTGCGTTGATCACCAACCGGATGAACGAGCGGGTTTTTGCCGGACCGTCGATCGAAACGCTGCTGGCGGTGGCGATGTTCGTTCTGATGGGCATCACGTTGGAGCGGTCGCGTATTGCGAACGACTTGCTGACGACCATGGCGCGGGTGTTTGGCCCGCTGCCCGGTGGCTTGGCAGTATCCATCGTTGTTGTGGGAGCGTTCTTGGCCGCCTCGACCGGTATCGTTGGCGCGACTGTGGTGACGATGGGCCTGCTGGCTCTGCCAACCATGTTGCGCAACGGCTATTCGCCTGAACTGTCCACCGGTGTCATCGCGGCATCGGGTACTTTGGGCCAGATCATCCCGCCCTCCATCGTAATCGTTTTGCTCGGCACGCTTGCGGGCGACTTGTATTCCACCGCTCAGGAGGAATTCGCGCAGGCCAGCATGTGTCCCGATGCGTTGACCTATCTGGGTGAGCCAGCGGTTCTGTCCGTCGGCACATTGTTCCAAGCGGCGCTGCTGCCCGGTATCTTCTTAGCGTTCCTGTACGGGGCCTATGCGTTCGGCTTCGCTATGGTTTTCCCGCATAAGGCGCCTCCGGTTCCTGCAATTGATGGCGCGACCAAGATTGCCGGACCGTACCACAACGTCACGTGGTACGTCGGCGCGCCAATCGCGATCATCCTGTTTGCTATCGGATTGGGTACTGTTGGTCTGTCCGGTTCACAAGATGTGACGGTTTCCTCCATCGCGCAGCAGGGTGTCCAGGCGGATCTGCGGACCAATGTTTCTGCTGAATGTCAGGCCTCGATGATTGATCGCCATGGTCAGGAAAAGTGGGATCTGGCGGTCAGCCAGCAAGCTGATATCGACGCCAATGGTGGTACGCTGTCGCAGGAGGATCGTGAACTTTCCCCTGAGCAGATGGTCACAGCGCGCGCACAGGCGATTTCGGATGCTCCTTTGCTGTCATCCACGTTGATGATGGTTTGGGCTATGGCCGGTATCACTTTGGCGCTGGCTGTTGGTGCTGCTCCGCGTCGGCCGATGCTACCGATCTGGGTCGGGGTTGGCGCAATTGCTGCTGGTGTTGTGCTGGACGCTGCCTTTATTGGTCCGCTGACAACGCCGGGTCAGACGTTCCTGATCCTCGCCACTCCTTACGCAGCTGTTCTGTGGTCCCTGCGTCATGCGGCCAAGATGCTGGGCGAAAACGAACTGCTGCGCGTGGTGTTCCCACCGCTGGTTCTGATCGTTGCGGTTCTGGGCTCGATCCTTGGCGGTATCACAAACCCGACGCCTGCGGCGGCATTGGGTGCAGCGGGTGCGTTGCTGTTGGCAGCGTATCGTAAGCTGGAGGAGGACAAGGATCGTTCGCCTCTGCCGATCCTGATCGGAACGCTCTCTATCGTATTGATGCTGATCCTCGGCACCACATTCGATCTGCGCATTTCAATCGAGCAGGTTTCGGTCGAAAACTATATCGCCTTTGTGGTGGCGCTGATCTGCTATTCGGTTGCGATGCTGACGCTGCTGTATTGCTGCTGGATTTTGTGGATCAAGGGCGTTTTGACACCGGTGGTGCGCGAAACGGCCAAGGTTACGTCGATGGTGTTTGCCATTCTTATCGGATCGCAGTTGCTGAACCTGGTACTGATCTCGTTCGGGGGTGAGCATTATATTCAGGATTTCCTCAAGAGCTTTGACAACGAGCTCAAGGTCTTCCTGATCGTGATGTTGGTTCTGTTTATTCTGGGGTTCGTTCTCGACTTCCTCGAGATCATCTACATCGTGATCCCGATTGTCGGACCTGTAATTTATGGCGGCACGTTGGATCCCAAGTGGGTGACGATCATGATCGCGGTGAACTTACAGACTTCGTTCCTGACGCCGCCGTTCGGCTTCGCACTGTTCTATCTGCGTGGGGTTGCGCCGGTCAGCGTGACCACGGGCCACATCTATCGCGGTGTGATCCCGTTCGTTCTGATCCAAGTGGTCGGATTGGGGCTGCTTTGGTTGTTCCCGTCGATTGTGACGATCGTGCCGGACCTGCTGGCTAACTAAGTAAAGCCTACTTATCAAAAAGCCCGCCCAGCGATTGCTGGGCGGGCTTCTTTTGTTTTGGGAGGGTAGGGGCGTTAGCCCTCTTCGCCAGCCTCGACGATCGCCACGAACTCGGCGTCTGTTAGGGCCAGAATGATGCCATCTTCGGTTCTGGTTGTGGCATCAGCCATCAGATTGAACTCGGCGTCGGTGACTTCTGTATCAAGCGACAGTGTCTGAAGCACGCCTGCTTCGGTCCGCTCGACTTCATCGATACGACCGATGCGTGTACCGTCCAGCGTGGTCACATACTCACCAATCAGCGCGCCGTTGTCCAAGCCGACAACGGGTGTACCTTTTGCGACGCGTGCGCTCAGTTCCTCAGCGGGAACCACGCGGTAGACCGTTGCAGTGGTGGTGATGTCGGCGCCCGGGCCTTCGAGCAGGCCGGAGATTGCTGAACCCGTACCGGCGACAAATTCGCCTGTTGCGGTTACTGCGTCACCAGCCAAGTTGACGGCACCGCCAACTGTGTCTGCTGCGAAATCGCCGGTCGCACGCAGGGCGTCGCCGACGGAATTTACGCTATCATCGCCGGACTGTTCGATCAGAATTTCGGAGTCAGCGGTTGTCTGTGTTGTGACAGTGGATTTCGTTTGGGAAAATACGGGTGCTGCTACGAGTGCGAGTGCGGTCGTGGCGGCCAAAGTCTTTTTCAGAATGGTCATGTGAGATAATCCTCTCAATTTACTAAACTGACCCACCAAACTGCGGTGGGACATTGAGTAAACGTGCCCATGCTACATTCGTTGCAAATTAGATTATCACTGAGGATTTATTATGTGTTTCCCGTAAATTAGAAAGGGGCCACACCTTGCGGTGCAGCCCCTTTCCCCCTCTGATCCAGCCCCCCGACCGGACGCAATATCAGCCGGCGTTGGCTTCGATCAACTGCGAGAACTCCGCAGAGCTCATATCGAGTACAATCGCGCCATCAGCTCGCGTGGAGCCTCCGACAGATACAGAAACTGGCTCTGACATATTGGCAACCGTCATTTCGAGGGAGCTGATTGTCCCATTGGCATCGCGTTCAACATCTTGAACGGTACCAAGGACAGTTCCTTCGGCGGACACTACGGTTTGACCAACTATGTCTACAGTTTCAGAGGAATCGAGGTCTGCTAGCAGCGCGCCATTCGCCATAACACCGTCCGCATTTACGGAGGCATCAGCGGCGACTGTGCCGGTTGCAGTCGTGCCAGTCACCATGCCCTGCGCTGCGGTAACAGCTGCGGTGCCGGTTTCCATCATAGTGTCGGCTGCATCGGTTGCTGCGGTCGTGGCTGTGGACACTGCGCCACTGACTGCGGAGCCGACCTGACCGACGGTGCTGGTATCAGCGCTGGCCTGTGCATCGGTTGTGCTGGATGCGGTCGCGGAGGATCCAACGCTGCCACCGCCGGATCCGCCAAGGCTAACTGACTGTGCCGAAGCTGCGGAACCAAGTGCTACAATGCTGGATGCGATAAGTAGTTTTGCGAAAGTCTTCATAAGATGTCCTTCCATAATAATCGCCACGTCCGGCGATGAGGAAGGAACGCAGTTCCGACGAAATCTGTTTCAAAGAAAAAATGAAATTCCAGAGGGTTCGGGTTAAGTAGCTGAAAGTATTATAGAAAAATTAAGGTTTTCCATCGGGAAGTTGTATCGCAGCAACCTGGTCCTGTATCCGATCCAGCCGGAATGGGTAATCCCCGGTATTGACCGAGGCGGGATCGCTCAGCTCCTGCCATCGCCCGGCAAGGAAAATCTCCAGCGGACGGAACCGGGCTTTATATGCCATCTTGGGAGAGCCGGGCACCCAGTAGCCAAGGTAGACATAGGGCAGCCCCGCCTCGCGCGCGATTTCGATATGGTCCAAGATCAGATACGTGCCAAAGGATCGTGTCGGCGCATCAGGCTCGAAAAACGAATACACCATCGACACGCCGTCATGCAAAACATCGGTCAGGCAGGTGGCTGCAAGCTTTCCCTCATCATCCGTATATTCGATGACGCGGCTGCGAACCGGTGTTTCCTCAATCATCGCGGCGAATTCGAACATATCCATATCCGCCATCCCGCCATCCGCATGGCGATGATCCAGATAGCGGCGGAACAGATCGTATTGTTCCTCCGTCGCCCAAGGGGACGTGCCGGAGCGTTCGAGATCCCGATTCTTGCGGATGATCTTACGCTGATTGCGTGAAGGTTCGAAATCAGCGACCCGTATCCGCGCGGAGAGGCAGGACGAACATTCGGCGCAGGAGGGGCGATACAGCACGTTTTGCGAGCGTCGAAACCCCTGACTAGACAACTTGTCGTTCAATTGCTGACTGTCGTCACCCTGCAATGCGGTGAACAGCTTGCGCTCGACCTGACCCGGCAAATAGGGGCAGGGCTGGGGGGCTGTCACATAGAATTGCGGCAAGTTTGGGGATAAATGGCGCATCGCTCTGGTCTGGGAGCCTCCGAAAGAGGTTTCATGCCCGCATCGGGCTGGACGTAAAGTTTGGGTCGAATGCATCGTGGTGTCAACGCATCCGACCGATCATCTGATTAGGTCGCGGGACTGTTGATTGCGGTCGAACCCAGCGGGATGTCGTGCAAGCCTTGGCCGCGTGCCGTTCCAGCCATCAACACGATGCTGACCAGCTGGCTGATCATAAACATCAGGGACACGGTATAAAGGCCCGTGTGAACCAAAGCCTGACCTAGACCGAAACGCTGGCCAAAGCCGTCGCGCAGCTCAATCCCCATCATCCGCATACCCCACGTCGCAGAGCGACCGGTTAGCGTGAACGTGCGATAGGCAAAGCTGATAACCGCCCAGAATGGTAGGAGCAGCCAGCCGAGGCCAAGGGTCAGCAATCCGAATACGAACCACAAGGCCGTAATCAGTATGACATCGAAAACCCATGCCATCAGGCGTTTCGCCGCGACGCCGTCATAGAACTGAGGATCAGTTTGTGGATCGGGCAGGCCGTTGGAGCGCTCGGCGCGGTAGTTGGGATTATAGGCTCTCGTGGTCATCAGCTTCCGCTCCGTTTTGAGGGGTAGGGTGTATATGGGGGGTGCGCGGCCCGAACGCGAGGGGGTGTTCGGGCCGAAACTGGATCAATAGCTGTTCTGCTGCTGCGTGTCGTCATTGGCAGGGGCATCTTGGCTATCAGCGCGATCACGACGGTCGTTCATGAACTGATCGAACTCCGCCTTATCGCGTGCGTTGCGCAGGCGCTGCATAAAGGTCTGGAAGGCGTCTTGCTCCTCCTCCAGTCGACGCATGGTTTCATCGCGATACGCGTCAAATGCGGAATTGCCGGACGTTCCGTTGGACTGGCTGCGGTTGCGCCAAGATGTGCAGGATTTTGGGGAAGACATACGTTTACTCCAGATCATGTAGAACAAAAGGGCAAGGCCAACGGGCCAGAACAAGATGAAGCCGAGCACCATGGCAGCAATCCAGGCGCCTTTGCCCCGCTGGTCTAGCCAGCTTTCAGCGTTGTGTAGGTAGGCGGTGGCGGTTGTCATCGGGTGTCCTCTCAAATGTAAATGTTATTCACATTAACATATGTGGGAACGTATTTTGGCCATTCAAGTGAGCGTGACCGAAAATCGGAATCCGTAAACCTTCCGGTAGGGTTTTGCGTGGATTGTATCCGCAAGAATGGATTAGGGGCTGACATGCAAGTTTTAGAGCGGGTTGAGGCGCCAGTCGCAGTTGAGATTTTGGGGGAGTTTGTGTGCGCACTAGGATCGCCTGTTTTTATCAAGACGGCTCAGCAGGCCTACATCTATGCCAACCCCGCATTTGAGGCGCTGTTTCCTGAAATCCCCATGCCGGGAACGTGGGATAGCAGCCTATATTCCCGGCGTGAGGTCCATTGCCTAGAGGATGAGGACCACCAGTGTCTGAAATCCGGGCGCAGTGTCACGCAGCGATCTACGGCTGACGGGCGACTGTGGTTGGTTGAGAAAGTGATGATCGCTTTGCCGGGCGGCACCCCGGGCATTGCGGGATTGCTGTTCGACATCACAGAATATCACGATCAACAGCAGGGCGCGATCCATGATTTGGGTTTGTTGAAACGCGAGGCTGAGGAGCGTGCCGTTCTATTGGCCGAGGCGAATGAGAAGATTGAATACGTCAGTCTACACGATGCACACACCGGGTTGGCCAACCGGCGGTATCTGGAGCGCAGGCTAGAGGAAGCTGTCCGCAAGGGCGAACGGCTTGCCGTGCTGCACGTTGACCTCGACCGGTTCAAACAGATCAACGATACGTTTGGCCACTTCACCGGCGACTATGTTCTGCGCCAAGTGGCAAAAACGATGGTTCAGGAATCCCGCCTTGGGGATTTTGTAGCGCGGGTGGGCGGTGACGAGTTTGCGATCCTATGCGGTTACACAGGTGAGGCGGCGCGGGTGCTTGCCATGGCGGAGCGCTTGGTCGAACGGCTATCGCGGCCGATCCGCTGCAAGGGGGTGGAGTGTCGGACGGGCGCATCCATCGGCGTCGCGTTGCCAGAGTTTGGTACGGTAGAACCTCGGCAGTTGCTGTTAAATGCAGATGTTGCGCTGTACCGCGCCAAAACTGGTGGGCGGGGGCGTGTAGAGATCTTCTCACGCTCCATGGATGCAGAGATGAAGTTGGAAAACCGTCTTTCCGAGGATTTGATCCGGGGGTTGGAGCGTGGTGAGTTCCGCCCAGTTTATGAAGTTCAGGTTAGGTCCGATACCTTCGAGATTTGCGGGGTGGAGGCGTTGGCGCGCTGGCATCACCCCAAGGATGGCATCCTCGCCCCCGGTCGCTTTGCCGCCGTCGCGGAGCGGGATGATCGTATGGGGGCGATTGACTCCATGATTCTGCAAACGGCCTGTGTCGATATGCGAAAACTGCGTGAGGCAGGGATCAGTATTCCACAGCTTTCGGTCAACGTGTCAGCTCAGCGTCTCGCCGGATCTGAATTGATCAGTGAATTGCGCGCACTTCAGATTGTTCCGGGCAGCTTGAGTTTCGAGCTGGTTGAAACGGTGTTATTCGATGAAACGGATGCGACTTGGCAATGGCAGATCGACCGTATTCGCGAGCTTGGCATCGGGATCGAGATTGATGATTTTGGTACGGGGTATGCGTCGATCGTAAGCTTGCTGCGACTAAATCCCGACCGGATGAAGATTGATCGTCAGTTTACCGCTGCGCTGACGGGGTCGGATCACGCACGGCGGGTGATTGCTGCGATGATTGAAATCGGACGCAGCTTAGGTGTGGACATCGTCGCAGAGGGGGTCGAGACGTTGGAGCAGGCGCACATTCTGCGTGAAATGGGGTGCAGTGTCCTGCAAGGTTGGCTGTTTTCGCGGCCGATGGATTACGATGCGCTTGCAGCATTTGCCGGTCGTGCGCCAGATGCGTTGTATCGTGAGTTATCCGAGTAAGGGTCAATCCTTCTGGATGATGCCCAGTCCACGCAGGTAAATTCCGATTCCGGATTCCAGTAATTCCTCGGGAGAGAAAGGCGCGCGTGCGCCCGGTGCGCCGCGTGAAAAAAGCTCCACTACACCGTGGCTCATGGCCCAAATATGGTGACTGACCATACTCGCAGGCGGGCGCTCACCCTTTGGCAAATGCTGCATCATGGTTTCGGCCGCACGTTCCAGAACGCCAGTTGCGCGAGCGGATGCGCGGGCAAGATCTGGATGACCGGCGACCGAAACACCGCTTTCAAACATCGCGATATAGTGGCCTGGCTGCACCCGGGCGAAATGAAGATAGGCGCGGCCGACTGTCTCAAAGGCGGCCATCGCGGTCGGTCGCCCCTCATCATAGGCGTGCTCCAGCAGATCGGCGAACATTTCGTACCCTTGCAGGGCGACCTCTGCGATCAGTTCTTCGCGTCCCTTGAAGTGGCGATACGGCGCGGCGGCGCTCACACCGGCAAGGCGCGCTGCCTCTGCCAGAGTAAATCCGGTAGGGCCCTTTTCCTCGATAAGGGACAGCGTCGCCTCCACCAAGGCTTGGCGCAGGTTGCCGTGGTGGTAGCTCTTACGTTCAGGCATCGCGGAGGATCAGGTCCGGTCCGCCGACGATTTTGTCGTCGGGTTTGCCAATGACTTTTGGGTCGGCCAAATCGCAGGGCAGTTGTGACAAGATGTGACGGATCGCTCCGATCCGCGCGCGGCGCTTATCCTCGGAGCGAACAACAGTCCACGGCGCTACATCGGTGTGGGTGCGCGTCAGCGTTTCCGAGATTGCATCGGTGTAGGCGTCCCACTTGCTCAGGCCCTTCACGTCGATGCTCGACAGCTTCCAGTGTTTCAGCGGATCCGCCTCACGGGCGAGGAAACGGCGCAGCTGTTCGGCGCGCCCGACGTTCAGCCAAATCTTGATAAGGTGAACGCCATCATCGACCAGCATGCGCTCCAGATTGGGAGCCTGCGTGAACCAATGCTCACGCTGCTCGGGGGTGCAAAAGCCGAAAACATGTTCCACGACGCCGCGGTTATACCAACTGCGATCAAACAGAGTGATGCTGCCCGCGCTCGGCAAATGTTTGATGTAACGCTGGAAATACCACTCACCAGATTCCTTGGGCGTTGGTTTGGCCAAGGCCACGGTGCGTACAACACGGGGGTTCAGATTGGCGCGGACGCGGCTGATTGTGCCGCCCTTGCCTGCCGCATCGCGGCCCTCAAAAATTACGACAACTCTGGCGCCCGTGCGCACAACCCAGTCCTGCATTTTGACCAGCTCGATTTGCAGCGATTCCAGCGTGTCCTCGTAGTCGTCGCGGTCCATGCGGTCGTCGTAGGGGTAGGTGGGGTCGAGCATGTCCTTCTTGCCCCCATCCTCGATAAGTTTGCGAAGGGCCTTGGGGGCCTCATTCTCGTAGTACTCGCTAATTTTACCGACCAGTTCGCTCTCGCTCATGGGTGTTCCCCTCCGCTGCCGTTCACAATGATGGTGCAGCTATGACTGTGGAAGTCCAGTCAGCTCTGTCCATCCGAGACCCAGTCAAACGGTGTAGTTTGATAGATTTGGTTGATCCAGTTGCCATAAAGCAGGTGCGCATGGCTGCGCCAGCGGTTCTCGGGGTCCTGCGCGGGGTCATCGCCGGGGTAGTAGTTCATCGGAACATTGATGGGTTTTCCCGCCTCGATATCGCGGTCGTACTCACCCTTTAGCGTGTCGCTGTCATATTCGAGGTGATTGAACATATACA
>Ga0115567_10005071_pt1 | contig 12776 bp, 10 predicted proteins | sample COGITO_mtgs_1204_2_FD_88679 | JGI IMG/M metagenome (GOLD analysis project Ga0115567, IMG submission 88679) | Pelagic marine microbial communities from North Sea - COGITO_mtgs_120412 | ecosystem: Environmental > Aquatic > Marine > Epipelagic | place: Germany:Helgoland, sampling site Kabeltonne...
CCATTTGTTTTAGTGACACCTTCTGCAGATTCTTTTAGATGTGCTTTTTCAGCATCACTTAATTGAATCTCCACTATTTTTTCAATTCCATTTTTCCCTAATACAACAGGAACTCCAATACATAAATCATGTAAACCATATTCTCCATCTAGTAAGGTAGAACATGGAAATATTTTTTGTTGATTACAAGCTATTGCTTGAACCAATCCACTAACAGAAGCACCAGGGGCATACCACGCTGAGGTTCCTAATAAACCGGTTAGTGTAGCACCGCCAACTTTGGTGTCTTGCAATACTTTTTCTAAGCGTTCTTCAGATATAAATTCTGATACTGGTACAGAATTACGAGTTGCTAATCTTGTTAAAGGGACCATACCTTTATCAGAATGCCCCCCAATAACCATTCCGTCAACATCAGAGATAGGAGCATCTAAAGCCTCTGCTAATCTGTATTTAAACCTAGCTGAATCTAATGCACCACCCATTCCAATGATTCTATTTTTTGGGATTCCAGTTGTTTTGTGAACTAAGTAAGTCATGGTATCCATTGGATTAGACACTACAATGATGATCGTATTTTGAGAATGTTCAATTAAATTTGATGAAACGGTTTTTACAATGCCAGCATTAATTCCAATTAATTCCTCTCTTGTCATTCCAGGTTTCCTAGGAATCCCTGAGGTGATTACACAAATATCAGAATTTGCAGTTTTTGAATAATCGTTGGTTGTTCCTGTTATTTTTGTATCAAAACCATTTAAGGATGCTGTTTGCATTAAGTCCATCGCTTTTCCTTCTGCGTACCCTTCTTTAATGTCTAATAATACAACTTCAGAAGCAAAGTTTTTTATAGCAATATACTCTGCACAACTAGCTCCTACTGCACCTGCTCCTACAACTGTAATTTTCATATTTTTTATTTTTTGTAAATGATTAAATAATATTATTGTATTAATAGAGGTACATCACTTCACCTCTATTGCGTTTTATTCATGAAATTTATGCATCAATATTTGCATATTTAGCATTTCTTTCAATGAAGTCTCTTCTTGGAGGAACCTCATCACCCATAAGCATTGAGAATACTCTATCTGCTTCTGTCATGCTTTCAATAGTTATCTGGCGTAAAGTCCTAAATTCAGGATTCATGGTAGTGTCCCATAGTTGCTCTGCATTCATTTCACCAAGACCTTTATATCGTTGAATATTAACAGAACCACCCATCTTTGAGGCAATTAAATCTCGCTGATCGTCATCCCAAGCATATTCTCTTTTTTGGCCTTTTTTCACAAGATATAATGGAGGAGTGGCTATGTATATATATCCTTGCTCAACCATTTCTTTCATATACCTAAAAAAGAATGTCAATATTAAGGTAGCAATGTGAGATCCATCTACATCTGCGTCACACATGATAACCACTTTGTGGTATCTTAATTTTGTTAAGTTTAAAGCCCTTGGATCTTCTTCTGTACCAATACTTACTCCCAAGGCAGTAAACATATTTTTTATTTCTTCATTTTCAAAAACTTTGTGTTGCATTGCCTTTTCAACATTTAAGATTTTTCCTCTTAAAGGTAAAATTGCTTGAAAGTTTCTGTCTCGTCCTTGTTTAGCAGTACCACCTGCAGAATCTCCCTCAACTAAAAATATTTCACATTGAGCAGGGTCTGTTTCGGAGCAATCAGATAATTTTCCAGGCAACCCTCCAATACTCATTACTGTCTTACGCTGAACCATTTCACGTGCTTTTCTAGCAGCATGTCTAGCAGTGGCCGCTAGAATAACTTTTTGCACAATAGTCTTTGCATCGTTAGGATTTTCCTCAAGATAATCAGTAAGCATTTCAGAAACTGCTTGCGAAACGGCAGATGTTACCTCTCTGTTACCAAGTTTGGTTTTTGTTTGCCCTTCAAATTGTGGCTCTGCAACTTTAACAGAAACGATGGCAGTTAGTCCTTCTCTAAAATCATCTCCAGAAATTTCAAATTTTACATTTTTAAGTAAACCGGAATTGTCTGCATATTTTTTTAAAGTACCCGTTAAACCTCTTCTAAAACCAGACAGATGTGTTCCTCCTTCATGGGTATTAATATTGTTTACATATGAGTGTAAATTTTCAGCATAAGAGGTGTTGTATACCATGGCAACTTCTACAGGAATTCCATTCTTTTCACCTTCCATAGAAATGACACTTGATGTCAATTGTTCTCTAGTACTATCTAAATATTTAATAAATTCTGGAAGACCTTCGTTACTAAAAAAAGTTTCATTAATAAAGTTTCCTTCATCATCCTTTCTTCTTTTGTCAGTAAGAGTGATAGTAATTCCTTTATTTAAGTAAGATAATTCACGTAGACGAGTGGCTAATGTCTCATAACTGTATTCAATAGTTTGAACAAAAATGGAAGTATCAGGTAAAAAAGTAACAATAGTACCTGTAAAATCAGTTTCACCAACTGTTTTTACTGGATATAAGCTTTTACCTTTAGAGTATTCTTGTTGCCAAATTTTTCCTTCTTTGTGAACGGTAGCTGTTAAATGCTCAGATAGGGCATTTACACATGAGACTCCAACACCGTGAAGACCTCCTGAAACTTTATAAGAATCTTTGTCAAACTTTCCACCGGCACCAATCTTTGTCATGACTACTTGCAGTGCAGAGACTCCTTCTTTTTTGTGAATTCCAACCGGTATACCTCGACCGTTGTCTTTGGTAGTAATAGAATTATTTTCATTAATAATCACGTCGATGGTGTCACAATGTCCTCCCATAGCCTCGTCTATGGAGTTATCTACAACCTCGTAAACAAGATGATGAAGCCCTCTTACACCAACATCTCCAATATACATGGAAGGACGCATTCTTACATGCTCCATTCCTTCTAATGCTTGTATACTGGAAGCATCATAATTATTTTTAATTTCTTCGCTCATAATTTAAAGTGTTTTTATCATAAAAAATCATCACAAAAAAGTGATGAAAATTATATAAACAAATTTACGAAAAATGAGCATTTAAAGAATGCTGGTTTGCTGATATTACTGCGTTTTATCAACATTTGTTAATTACTAGTAAATGGCTTAAACCTATCTTAAAACCCCTTAAATAGGTGTTTTTAGATTTATAAAAACAAGGGCAATGAATAAAATGATAAAATGTCTTAAAACAAGTTATTTTAAGACATTTATTGCACTAATTATTTGATGTTTTTTGCAAAATCATCCAAAGCTAAGGTTAATAGGCATCTTCATGAACTGTTTTAATTGCTCTCCCGCTCGGCTCATTCATATTTTGAAAACTTTTATCCCAGGCCAATGCAGTTGGAGTGCTACACGCTATAGATGGTACAGATGGCACTGTTAATGCTGCAGTATCTGAAGGGAAATGTTCTTCAAAAATAGATCGGTAATAGAATTCTTCTTTTGTTCTTGGAGTTTGATTTGGAAAACGATGAGTGGCTTGCTTCATTTGTTCACTAGACACTGCTTCATCTACCAATGTTTTTAAAGTATCTATCCAGCTATATCCAACACCGTCTGAAAATTGCTCTTTTTGCCTCCACGCTACAGATTCTGGTAATAAGCTTTCAAAGGCTTTTCGCAATACCCATTTTTCCATACGCTCTCCATTAATCATTTTATCTTGAGGATTTATTCTCATGGCAACATCCATAAATTCTTTATCCAAAAAAGGGACACGACCCTCAATACCCCAAGCAGCCAAACTTTTGTTAGCTCTTAGGCAATCATATTGATATAGTTTATCCAATTTACGAACAGTTTCTTTGTGAAGCTCTTCAGGGTTAGGTGCTTTGTGAAAATATAAATATCCTCCAAAAATTTCATCTGCACCTTCTCCAGATAACACCATTTTGATTCCCATAGACTTTATAACTCTAGCTAACAAATACATTGGAGTTGAAGCTCTAATAGTAGTGATATCGTAGGTTTCTAGATGATAAATAACATCTCTAATTGCATCTAATCCTTCTTGAATTGTAAAGGTCACTTCATGATGTATGGTTCCAATATGATCTGAAACAATTTTAGCTGCGGCTAAATCCGGAGATCCAACCAATCCAATTGAAAAAGAGTGTAGCTGTGGCCACCAAGCTTCTTGGGTATCTCCAGATTCAACTCTTTTTTGTGCATATTTTTTTGCTATAGCAGAGGTTATAGATGAGTCTAGCCCTCCAGAAAGTAATACGCCGTAGGGTACATCAGACATAAGTTGCCTGTGAACTGCAGCTTCTAAAGCTTTTTTTAATTCATCAATGGATGTTTGATTTTCTTTTACAGCCTCAAAATCCATCCAATCCCGATCATACCATTTGATAAGTTTTCCGTCTTTGCTAGATAAAAAATGTCCAGGAGGAAACACTTCAATTTTATTACAAACTCCTTCAAGAGCTTTTAGTTCTGAGGCTACATAAAATGTTCCATTTTTATCCCAACCTATATACAAAGGAATAATACCCATATGGTCTCTGGCAATCAAATATTCGTCTTTAATACAGTCATAAACAGCAAATCCAAAAATGCCATTTAAATCATCTAAAAAGGTACTTCCCTTTTTTTGATACAATGCCAAAATCACTTCACAATCAGATTGAGTCTGAAATTTGTAGGAACCCTCAGATTCATTCTCTTCACCAGCTACAAATTGTTTTCTTAATTCTTGATGGTTATAGATTTCACCATTAGCTGCCAAAACAAGTCGTTTGTCTTCGCTAAATAGGGGTTGTTTTCCTGAAGCAGGATCTACAATTGCAAGTCTTTCATGTGCTAAAATAGCCTTGTCGTTACTATAAATACCACTCCAGTCTGGTCCTCTGTGTCTAATAGATTTAGACATTTCTAAAATTTGAGGTCTTAATTTTTCTGATCTTTCCTTTAAATCAAATGCACACACTATACCACACATATTCTCAATTTATTTATTTAAAATTAGATGATTGTAAAATCTATGCAAAGAATGGTAATAAAGTTTATAAAAAGAATAAAATAATATTCTTTAGTTTTAATTTATAATTTTTTTTTAATAAAAAACTATAACATGTAACTTATTTAAATATAATTGTATTGCTTGCCTTACATATTGTAAATGGTTAAAAAAAAAGATATAATAAAACTTGTCATATTTAAATTGAGGGTTTAAATTTGTAGTGTAATGAAAAGACAACAAAATACATGGTGGTGGAATTCTTTTATCTAAATAAGTGAGGACCAAACATGTATATATCATATTCTAAAAGGCTTATCTCACGATAAGTTTTTTTTTATGCTGAATTTGTTCAGCAGACACGTAAAATTTAATATTGAATATAAATTCAGTCTAAGTGAAAAAAGTATCATTTAAAACCATAAGCTCAACAAGAATCTCAGATACAATTACGCCTGTTGGGTTATATATTAGATTCAGAGATTTATATGCCAATACACTACTGTTGGAAAGTTCAGACTACCATAGTAAAGAGGAGAGCTACTCTTTCATTTGCATAGAGCCAGTAGTTTCCATGAAAGTAGAAAATCATCAATTCTCAATAAATCAGAGTGGTAATACAGTCTTTAAAGATCAAGTAGAGGGTAATTTTTATACATTATTTTCAAAATTTAGCCAAAGTATCGATTTGGATTGTGATGAATCTTTAAAGTCATTCAATGGATTGTATGGCTATACTACTTATGACAGTGTTCAGTATTTTGAAAAAATTAAATTCACAACCAAACAAGCAGATTCTTCCATACCATTTATGCAATATGGTTTTTATAGATTTATAATAGCGATCAATCATTTTAATGATGAGATGACTCTTATTGAAAACGTAGAAGAGGGAACAACTTCCAGAATTTCTGATATAGAAACTATTATAGAGTCACATGCCTTTAATACTCAATCTTTTGAAATTATTGGTGAAGAATCTTCAAATTGTACAGATAATGATTTCAAAGATTATGTGAAAAAAGCAAAACGTCATTGTAAAAGAGGTGATGTTTTTCAATTGGTATTATCTCGTCAGTTTCAGCAAAAATTTAAGGGTGATGAATTTAATGTGTATAGAGCGTTACGTTCTATAAATCCGTCCCCATACTTGTTTTATTTCGATTATGGAAATTTTAAATTGATGGGGTCTTCACCTGAAGCTCAAATAAAAATAAATGATGGAAAAGCTATAATAAATCCTATTGCAGGAACTTTTAGAAGAACGGGAGATATGGCCCAAGATATAAAGCTTGGTAAGTTATTGTCTGAAGATGAAAAAGAAACGGCAGAACATGTAATGTTGGTAGATTTAGCTAGAAACGATTTAAGTAAACATGCAGAGGAGGTAACTGTAGCGGTTTTTAAAGAGGTGCAGTTTTTTAGCCATGTCATTCATTTGGTGTCAACTGTTCAAGGAAATATTAAAGACAATCCAATGAAAATTGTTGGAGATACTTTTCCTGCAGGAACTTTAAGCGGTGCTCCTAAATATAAAGCAATGGAATTAATAGATACCTATGAAAATCAATCACGCGGATTTTATGGAGGAGCTGTAGGTATTATAGGATTGGATGGATCTGTAAATTTAGCAATAGCAATTCGCTCTTTTGTGAGCAAACAAAATAAATTATATTATCAAGCAGGTGCAGGAATAGTGATTCGTTCAGATGAAGAGAAAGAATTACAAGAGGTTAATAATAAACTAGCAGCATTAAAAAAAGCATTGACTTTAGCTGAAAAAATTTAAGATGAAAATACTAATTATAGACAATTACGATTCGTTTACTTACAACCTAGTTCACATGGTTGAAAAGATAACAAATCAATATCCAACAGTTGTTAGAAATGATGAAATTTCATTAGATGAAATTAACTTCTATGATATGATTATGTTATCTCCAGGGCCAGGAATTCCCGATGAAGCAGGGATTCTTAAAGAAGTTATTTCACGGTATGCAGGCAAAAAACCAATCTTTGGAGTATGCCTTGGTTTACAAGCAATTGTTGAGGTTTTTGGAGGAACTATCATTAATATGGATGAGGTATATCATGGAGTTGCTACAGAGATGGAAGTGATTATATCTGACGCGACTATTTTTAAAAATATTCCAGTAAAATTTAAAGCAGCAAGATATCATTCTTGGATAGCATCCAATCAAAATTTTCCTACTGAATTAGAAATAACAGCAAAAGATGAAGCAGCAGGAATTATGGCAATTCGGCATAAATATTTTCCAATTAGTGCAGTTCAATTTCATCCGGAGTCAATTTTAACAGATCAAGGAGAACAATTAGTTGAAAATTTTATAAATGCTTACAAAAAATAAATTTTAATAGAAAGTTACAGAAAATAATAACGACTCATTGAAGATTATTTGACAGATGAAAAATATATTAAATCAATTATATCAACACAAAAAACTATCAAAGTCTGAAGCAAAACAGATTTTGATAAAGATTGCCGGGGGTGCCTACAATGAGGCTCATTTAGCTTCTTTCATGACTGTTTTTATGATGCGTCCAATTACTGTTAATGAACTTTCTGGTTTTAGAGAGGCGTTGTTAGAATTGGCAATTAAAGTTGATTTGTCTGAATATAACACCATAGATATAGTTGGTACAGGAGGAGACGGCAAAGACACGTTTAATATTTCAACAATCACCTCTTTTGTTGTGGCAGGGACTGGTCAGAAAGTTGCGAAACATGGTAATTATAGTGTTTCATCAAAATCAGGTTCTTCAGATATGTTACAGAGTTTTGGGTATGAGTTTACAAGTAATGAAGCTACTTTAAAAAGTCATTTAGAGAAAGCAAATATTTGCTTTTTACATGCACCAAAATTTCACCCAGCCATGAAAGCTGTTGGGCCAACAAGAAAAGCATTGGCTTTGAAAACATTTTTTAATATGTTAGGACCTCTTGTGAATCCAAGTTCGCCTCAAAATTTAATGTTGGGTACTTTTAATTTAGAAATCGCAAGATTATATAATTATATTTTACAAGATGAAAAAAGTCAATATGGAATTATTCATGGGCTTGATGGATATGATGAAATATCTCTTACCAGTGGTTTTAAATTATTTACCAAATCTGGAGAACAACTAATTAATCCAGAAGACAATGGTCTAGAAAGAATTTCTCAATCTGAAATTTATGGAGGCAATTCTGTAAAAGATGCTGCTAAGATTTTTAAAAATATTATAGAAGGAAAAGGAACAAAAGCCCAAAACAGTGTAGTTCTTGCCAACGCTGCTTATGCGTTAAAAATTATAGACAAAAACCTTACGTTTGAAGAGGCTTACAATACTGCAGAGGGTTCTTTGCTTGGTGGAAAGGCGTCTCAATGTTTACACAAATTAATTACCAACTGCTCATCATGACAATATTAGACAAAATAATTGCTTTTAAAAAGAAGGAAATCACTAAAATAAAGGCAGATGTTCCACTAAAAAAATTAGTAGGAAGTCCTTTGTTTCAGAGAACTCCACTCTCGTTAAAAAAATCATTGTTAGAGGTAAATTCATCAGGAATTATTGCCGAATTTAAAAGGCAATCACCATCTAAAGGAGTTATTAATGACAAAGCCTCTATAGAGGAAGTTACTAATGGGTATTTAGATGCCAATGTAGCAGCTCAATCTATTTTAACAGATACTTCATTTTTTGGTGGAACCATGGTAGATTTAATGAAAGCTAGAACTATTAACACTGCCAAACCAATTTTGAGAAAAGATTTTATTGTAGATGGTTTCCAAATAGTGGAAGCTAAAGCAATTGGAGCAGATGTAATTTTATTGATAGCTGCTTGTTTAACAAAAGAAGAGCTTAAAAATTATGGAAAATTAGCTGAAGACCTAGGGATGGAGGTGCTGTATGAGGTGCACACTCAAGAAGATTTAGACAAGATAGATCTTCACAATAAAATTATTGGAATTAACAATAGAAACCTTAATACATTTGAGGTAGACATCCAAAATTCTATAAATCTAGCAAATCAAATCCCTGATGATTGTGTAAAAATATCAGAGAGTGGCTTGAGTGATCCTAGAATTATTTTGGGTCTTAAGGAGTATGGTTTCAATGGATTTTTAATTGGAGAAAACTTCATGAAAACGGACAATCCTGGTGAGGCATGTGAGTCATTTATTAGTCAAATTAGATAAAAAATGAAGCTTAAAGTTTGTGGAATGAAATATATTGAAAATATCAAATCTGTTGCAGATTTGAACCCTGATTATTTGGGATTTATTTTCTATGAACATTCACAAAGAAATTTTAAAGGAGTGATACCATCACTTCCAAAAAGTATAAAAAAAATAGGTGTTTTTGTAAATGAAGAAGTGCCTATTGTTCTCTCTAAAATTAAGAAGTATCAACTTGATGCAGTTCAATTTCATGGTGATGAGTCTGTACCTTATATTAGAGAGTTGAAGAGTCAGTTTTCAAATAAAATTGAGATTATCAAAGTAGTTGGGTTAAATACAACGGTTCAATTTGAGCAGTTAATACCGTTTGAAAAAGAAGTAGATTATTTTCTTTTCGACACAAAAGGGAAAAATCGAGGAGGCAATGGAATAAAGTTTGATTGGTCTATTTTAAAAGGATATCCTTTCACGAAACCCTTTTTTTTAAGTGGAGGAATAGGACCCAATGATTTGGAATTAGTTAAAAATATTAAAGTAACTGGATTACCAATATATGCTATAGACATCAATAGTAAGTTTGAAGATAAGCCAGGCGATAAGAATATTAATAAAGTGAGAAAATTTAAGAATCAGTTAGATTATGAAATCAAAATTTCATCCAGATAAAAGCGGTTATTTTGGACAATTTGGTGGGGCATTTGTTCCAGAATTATTATTTCCTAATGTAAAAGAGTTAGAGGATAATTATATTCAAATTATTGAATCTGAAGAATTTCAACAAGAATACAAGGATTTATTAAAAGAGTATGTTGGACGCCCAAGTCCATTGTATTTGGCAAAACGTCTATCAGAAAAATACGGAGCTTATATTTACTTAAAGCGTGAGGATTTAAATCATACAGGAGCGCATAAAATAAATAACACCATTGGGCAAGTACTGATTGCAAAGAAATTAGGCAAAACAAAAATTATAGCCGAAACAGGAGCTGGACAGCATGGCGTAGCAACGGCAACAGTTTGTGCATTAATGGGGCTTGATTGTACCGTTTTTATGGGAGAAAAAGACATTGTAAGACAAGCACCTAATGTTGCTCGTATGAAAATGTTAGGCGCTACCATAGTTCCTGCAACAAGTGGGAGTAAAACACTAAAGGACGCTACCAATGAAGCTATTAGATATTGGATTCAACATCCAGAAACTTTCTACATGATTGGTTCTGTGGTTGGACCTCATCCTCATCCAGACATGGTTGCTCGCTTACAAGCGGTTATATCAGAAGAAATTCAATGGCAATTAAAAGAAAAAACTGGTAAAACAACACCAGATACTATTATAGCCTGTGTGGGTGGAGGTAGTAATGCTGCTGGAGCATTTTATCATTTTATGGATGATGAAAACGTAGAGTTGATTGCTGTAGAGGCAGCTGGTTTGGGTGTTCATTCAGGCGAAAGTGCTGCTACATCACAATTAGGAGAAGTAGGGATTATTCATGGAAGTAAAACAATCTTAATGCAAGACGAGTACGGACAAATAAGGGAACCATATTCTATTTCTGCAGGACTAGATTATCCAGGAGTTGGTCCGTTACATGCATTCTTGTATGAGAGCAAGAGAGCAACGTTTATGAATGCAACAGATAGAGAGGCCTTAGATGCTGCATATGAGTTAACGAAGTTGGAAGGAATAATTCCCGCTTTAGAAACTGCACATGCATTGGCAGTTTTACCAAAATTAACATTTAAAAAAAATCAAGTTGTTGTTATTAATTTATCTGGAAGAGGAGACAAAGATTTGGAAACATTTATTAAACATTTAGAATAATGAGTATAGAACACATTCAAAAAGAAATTAAAGGTTTAAGACAAGAATTAAAATCACATAGACTTTATCAAGAGTTAGAGACTATTGAAGATATAAAGATTTTTACACAGGATCATGTTTTTGCAGTTTGGGATTTTATGTCATTACTGAAAACTCTTCAAAGAGAATTAACATGCGTTTCTATTCCTTGGGTTCCCAGAAAAAAAGGGAAGCTTACTCAGTTTATTAATGAAATTGCGTTAGCTGAAGAAAGCGATGTAGATCTTACAGGAGAAACTAAAAGTCATTTCGAAATGTATCTTGAAGCCATGAGTAAGATGGGTTCTAATACTGAAAAAATTGAAACCTTCATGAATGAAATCTCCAATAATCGTTCAGTAAGTGAAGCATTACATATGGCAAAAGTTTCTAAAGCTGTAAAAAACTTTGTAGAAGTTACTTTTAATACAATTTATAGTAATGATGCTCATAAAGTTGCTTCAGCCTTCACTTTCGGTAGAGAAGATTTAATACCAGATATGTTTGTTGAAATCATTCAACAAACTCAGGATAAAGAATCTTTTAAAGATTTTTTATATTATTTAAATAGACATGTTGAATTAGATGGAGATTCTCATGGACCTCTTTCATTAGAAATGATCGTTGAGATGTGTGGCGATAATCAACAAAAATGGGATGAAGTTTTAGCAACAGCCAAGCAATCTTTACAAGTAAGAATTTCTTTATGGGATTATATTGCAGATCATATTTCTAAACGCAAACTTATAAAAATCTAATCGTGAGTTCAATTTTTAATTTATTAGAAGAAAAACCAGTAAATAACTTATCAATTTACTTTACTGCAGGTTTCCCTGAGTTAGAGGATACTGAAAAAGTGATTCAAGAGTTAAGTAATGCTGCTGTAGATTTTATTGAAGTGGGTCTCCCATATTCTGATCCTTTAGCTGATGGTCCTACAATTCAGAAAAGTAGTCAAAAGGCATTGCAAAATGGAATGAATTTGGATGTTGTTTTTGATCAACTATTAGAAATTAAAGCAACTAATAACACACCACTAGTTTTGATGGGTTATTTGAATCAATTATTAAAATATGGAGAAGAGAAATTTTGTCAAAAAGTAGTTGATTGTGGAATAGACACATTAATTTTACCAGACTTACCAATGGTTGAATATGAAAATCATTATCAATCATTATTTAATTCTTACGGACTCAATAATGTATTTTTAATTACGCCACAAACTTCAACAGAGAGAATTTTAAAAATAGATTCGTACACTCAAAGTTTCATTTATATGGTTGCTTCAAGCTCCATTACTGGAGCAAAAGGAGAAATCTCTAAAGAGCAATTAGCCTATTTTAAAAGAATCAAATCTATGAACTTGAAAAGTAAATTAATTATAGGTTTTGGAATTTCTGATCATCAAACTTTTTCTAAAGCATGTGAGTATGGAAACGGTGCCATCATAGGTTCTGCTTTTATAGAAAGTTTAGAGAAAAATGGAGTAGAAAAAACGAATGCATTTGTAAAGTCAGTTCTAAACTAATAAAAATGGTTGAAGTAGAATATTTCTATCTAATTCATCCTTTTCATGAAATTAGTTCACACTAAGTAGTCGAATATCAAAAATTAGAACAGATCCACCAGGGATAGAACCCCTACCAGATTCTCCATATCCTAAATTGTATGGAATTAATAATATTCCGTCTCCACCTTCCTTAAAATATGTAATCCCTTCTGTCCATCCCTGAATTACCTGATTTAATCCAAAAGAAATGCCACTAGAACTACTTTCGTCAAAAACAACTCCGTCCAAGAAATA
>Ga0115567_10005074_pt1 | contig 12774 bp, 12 predicted proteins | sample COGITO_mtgs_1204_2_FD_88679 | JGI IMG/M metagenome (GOLD analysis project Ga0115567, IMG submission 88679) | Pelagic marine microbial communities from North Sea - COGITO_mtgs_120412 | ecosystem: Environmental > Aquatic > Marine > Epipelagic | place: Germany:Helgoland, sampling site Kabeltonne...
CGCCGCCATGTCGGGCGCGCTGGCATTGCCGTTATGCGAGCCGCCGCGCACCACGTTGGGCGCGCCCATGACGATGGCATCGCCGCCCGCGCGGGCCGCCTCGGCGGCCTCGACCGTCTCGGGAAACTCGGCAATCCGCGCGCCAAGGCTGCGCCAGCGATCCCGCGCGCATGCGCTTCGGTCGTCGTGGCTGCCCATGATTACTCCGGCCCGCGCAAGTTGCGCCGAAAGCTTACCCAGTGCGCCGGGCACGCGGTGCATGCCTTCATGAAGGGTCTGCATCATCGCGAGGTGTTTCTCGGGATTGCGCCCGATGCGCAGGGCCTGACCCGTCAGACGCGCGGGCCGCTTGCCCGCCGCCAGCGCCTCATGCGGCAGGTGGTCGTTGAAGACGACATAGCCGATCCGGTGCGCGGTGATGAACGCCGCAATGGCGCCATAGTGATCGACCATCGACGTCTCGACGCGCAGCTGCGCGTGCAGGTCCGTCACCAGATCGGCGCGCACGCCGGCCAGACCCTCCATCACGAGGTGGGCAAACTCCGGTCCGCGCATCCCGCCTTCCCAGCTGTAGAATTGCGCGAGGACGGCGGTGGTGATCCCGTTCGCCGCAAGCTCGGCCTCGGCGGCGACGAGGCCCGCGCCGATATCCTTCATCGCGCCGCGCCGGGGCGCGAGGTGACGTTCGAAGCCGTCGCCGTGAATGTCGACGATCCCCGGCAAAATGATAAATCCGCTCAGGTCCACGTTGCGCCCGCCGCCATCCCGGATCTTGCCGCCTGCGATGCTGAGCGGCGCACGGTCCAGTCCGCCGGGGCGCAGAACCTCGGCCCCTGTGAAACGCAGGCTCAGCGTCACGGCAGGCTCCACCAGAAGAGATCGCTCAGATCCATGTCGTGATCGAATGCGCCGGTGGTCAGAAACGTCTCGACCTGGGCGATGACCATGGGATTGTTCATCATGAACGTGTGCGTCACCGGCAGCTCGATATGGTCCGCCATGCCGTCCACACGGGTCGAGGCGACCGACACCTTGCCGTCATCCGGCCCCTCCAGCAGGAGCGAGAAGTAAGGGTTGAGCGAACGCGTACCCGCGATGACCCCAAGCTCAAAATCGATTGGCGGCAACATCTCGGTAAAGGCGCCGGGGCCAGTGTCCAGCTGCATCCCCGCGGGCCCGTTGAACCACGCGAACAGGTCCAGCCCGCCCAACTCGTCGACCACTTCGCTGCCGTGGTTGGGCGGCGCCATCATCACGACGCGGCCCATCTTGGCGGGCCGGTGTTCCGGTAGCCACACACGCAAGAGGATACCGCCCATCGAATGGGTGACGAAATGGACGGTATCGTCGCCGCACGCGGCAACCGCCTGCGGCAGCGCCTCATCGGCGAGCACCGAAATGCGCGCTTCGGTCGAGGGATAGGACGAGCGGATCACGGTCATGCCCGCTGCCTCCAGCGCCTCTTCCATCACCAGAAACGACGCATCGCTGCGCGCCAGCCCATGAATCAGCACGGCGCAATCGGCCCGCGCGCCCACCGGCCAGCCCGCAAGCGTGAGCGCGGCGGCGACTATGATCCCGGATGTTTTCATTCCTGCCCAGATATGCGCAAACTGGCCGCACTGTAAGACCCTATGCGCGGCCAGACCGTGCGCCAGACGCGCCCGCTGAGGAAAGCCCCGCCCATGCCCATCCGCATCGCCGCCCGCGCAGTTCTGATCCACGATGGGCGCCTCCTGCTGGTCAATGCCTACCCCGGCGGCACCAGCGATCTGTGGTGCGCGCCCGGCGGCGGGGCCGAGATGCATTCCAGCCTGCCGGACAACCTCGCCCGCGAGGTCCATGAGGAGACCGGGCTGCGCATCCACATCGGCGCGCCCTGCCTCGTCAACGAGTTTCACCGCGCCGAAGGAGATTTCCATCAGGTCGAGGTGTTCTTTCGCTGCCGGTTGCTCAGCGGCACGCTCAGTGAGGCATGGCGCGATCCCGAAGGCGTCGTGACGCGCCGCCGCTGGTTCACGCGCGCCGGGCTGCGCGATATCCGGCTGAAACCCGATAGCCTGCCCGATATCGCCTTCTCTGGCGGGATAGCGTATGATCCACTTGAACAGATCACAGGCTAAGAGACCATGAACAAGGCCTTTACCAAGGAAGACGACGGCAGCAGCGCGCCCCAGCGGCTGGATGACCTGCCGATCTCGCCGCACCCCAATCACGTCACCCCTGCCGGGCTGGCACAGCTGCACGCGCGCGCCGAGGCGCTTGAGGCCGATATCGTCCGGCTGCGCGGCCAGAGCGACGATCCTGCCGCGCTTTATCCGCTTGCCGTGGCCGAGCGCGATCTGCGCTATGTCGAGGCGCGCATCGCGTCGGCACAGCCGGTCACGCCGCCCGAGGGCGCCTATCCGCGCGTGCAATTCGGCGCCGTCGTCGATGTGCTGGACGAGGAGGGCCGCGCCGCAAGCTATACCATCGTGGGCGAGGACGAGGCAGATCCCGGCGCCGGCCTGATCGGCGCACCCTCTCCTCTGGCGCGGGCCATGCTTGAGGCGGAAGTGGGCGATGTCGTCGAATGGCCCCGCCCCAGCGGGTTGATCGAACTTGAGATCACGGCGATCCGCAAGGCGCCCTGACGCGCTTTGCCTTTAAGAGCGCGCGCAGGAAAAAGCGCGCGGCATGCTCAACGTCCCCGCCTCCCGAGCGACAGCGCAACACCGCCCAGCACGATCACGGCGCCAAGGACAAAGTCGCGCGTGATGGCCTCGCCCAGAAACACCGCGCCACCAGCCATCGCGATGACAGGCACGCTCAGCTGCGCCGCGCCCGCGCCCGCCGCCGTCAGCCGGGGTAATACCGAGTACCACAGCGCGTAACCCAGCCCGGATGTCACCGCACCCGAGAGCACAGCCAGCGCCGCACCGCGCGCATCCATCTGCAAGGCGCCCGCCCCGGACCAGAGCGCAATGACGCCAGATCCGATCACGGCCACCCCGGCCGCAGCCACGAAATTTGCCGCCGTACCGGCCAGCGGATCACCGCCCCTGCGCCCGGCCAGCGAGTAGACCCCCCATGCCGCGCCCGCGACGGCCATCGCGGGCGCAGCGACTGGCGCCGGGCCCAGAGCGCTGCCCGTCCCGGGCCAAAGGAGCCAGATCAGCCCGGCAAAGGCGATCAGCGCCCCGGCCCAGCGCAGTGGCGGCACCCGCTCGCCCGCACCCAGCGCCCCGCCGAACATTGTGACCTGCACGCAGCCAAACAGGATCAGCGCTCCAAGCCCCGCATCGAGATGCAGATAGGCCAGCGAAAAGCCAAAGACATAGACCAGCATCGCCGCAGCGCCGATCGCCCGCCCCGTGCCGCCAAATTTCAGGCGCTTCCCCCGCAGCAGCGCGAGCGGCGCCAGTACCGCCGCGCCCGCGACCAGCCGCAAAAGCCCGAAGGCCACCGGATCGACACCGCCACCGCTCAGCGCGCTGCGGTTCAAAACAGAGTTGGCCGCGAAGGCGACCATAGCCAGCCCCGCGGCAAGCAGGAGCCTCACGCGCGCGCCGCCAGCGCAGGCGGATAGATCAGATCCGGCGCGCCGCCTTCCGGCGCGGGCCCCGCAAGTGCCACGGGCCCTTGCGCGGTGTCGATCCGCGCGAATCCCGCGCGCTCGAAAAAGGCCAGTGGCCCTGCGGCGATCACGGTCCGCCCGCTCAGCTGCGCCCACTGAGACAAAACGCCCATCAGGCGCCGCCCGTGCCCGGCACCCTGCCAGTCAGGGGCGATCCCGATCGCCCCGACGCAAAGCCATCCGGACGGCGCGCGCATCCGCGCCAATGCATAGTAGCCTGCGACGCCGCCCTGAAAGGGCAGCACCACCTCGCCCGCGATATCGCCTGCCTGCCGTAGTCCCGCAATCCGCCGCGCCGTGCCCGCCTCGCAGGCGGCATCCAGCACTGCGTCCACCGCCGCTTCGTCACCGCGCCGCATATCTCGGCTGAATTCAGGAAATCTGAGGGTCATGTCTCGCCATTAGCACGCATTGATGTGCAAGGCAGTCTTTCTTCTTGCCAAAAATATCCCCGCCGGAGGCGCCCGCACGCTCGTCTGTGCGCTGGTGGCGCATCTCAGTCGGTGTCGGCACCCCCAGCGCCTGCGCCCGTAGTCCGGCTCTCTTCCGTGTCGGGCGCATAGGTGCGCGCGGCGAGGGCGGCCAGACGCGCAGCCGGCCCCTCGGCCAGATCATAGCGCAACTGGCATGCGGGCAAGGGCAAGGCATCATTGACACCGTACTGGACGCGGATATCGGCCAAGGGTGCCATCGGGGCATCGCTCTGGCCCCTGACATCGGCTGCGAAGGCAAATTCGCCGCCCTCCCATATGACGCGTTCAGCCTGCGCGCCGTCCTCGGCGGCGGCGCGGACGAACGGCACGAGCAGGAGGGGATGGGCGCAGTTCCTGATATCGATGTCGCGGCTGGGCGCGTCGCTCTGGGCCAGATCGCAAAGGGCCGCCCCGGCGGAAATCGGGCAGATCACACCGCTTGCCGCGGTCCATGTGTCAAGCCCGGTGTCGCAGGGCCGCATCCGGGCATGGGGGGTGCGGTCATGCGCCTCCAGAAAGTCGGCCAGCACCTCGGGGCCAGGCAGGCCGATCCCGGCCAGCCAGCGCACCGTCTTGCCTGCCTCCTCGGCCATGCCCCAGCTGAAGCCGGAGCCGCGTGCGGCCTTGCGGGCAAGGCCTTCGATCTCGCTGAGCGACCAGCTCATGACGCGTCCAGCGCCGGGTAGGTCCAGTCGTCGGCGTCGCCCTGCGCAAGGTCGGCGGGATAGGGCGCGTTCTGGAACATGGTGATGCGTACCCACCGGTCCGAGCGGGGATCGAAATGGCACGCCCCGAAGAAGCTGAGCTTGGCGCGCAGCATGTCGATGGGCAAAAGCCCCGCACCGATCGTGTTGCCGCGAATCTCGGCATAGGGCAGGCGCGCGGCGATCTGCGCGCGGCGCACGATATGGCGGTGCTCGGGATGGGCCAGCACGAAGGCGGCAACGGTGGCGCCCGTGAAGACGTCCAGATCGGCCATGAGCCTTGCGGCGTCCCTGCCGGGGCTGAGGGGCTGCTCATAGGGCTCGACCGGCTCCAGGCGGCGCTCGCCCAGACGCGGCTCAAGCTTGGCCTCGGAGACATACCAGACGCGGGCCTGCGCGTCGGGCGCGGTCCAGTCGATGCTGAGCGCCCAGCCGTAGATGTCGCGCATGATATCGGCCAGCCGGTCGCAGGGCATGCCGCCGGCGATGCGCCACTGGCGGTCCTCGTCGCAGGCCATCGCGCCCGCCAGATCGTCAACCATCTCGGGATATGGCTCAAGCAGGAGCAAGACAAGCTGTTCCTGCCCCTCCAGCGTCAGCGCGCCCTCGGCCCAGAGCCAGAGCGCGTCCCATGGGCGCACGGCTTCAAGGCCCGCTTGGTCCAGATGCGCGGCCAGGCGGGCCAGATCGGCGCGCAGGTCCGCCAGTTTGGCGATCTGTGCGGGATGCGCGCTGTGCCATGCATCCGCGTGCAGGACCGCGCGCGCCACCATCTGGCGGAATTTCGCGGTATGATGCGGCGTGGCGACGGGCAGGGCGCGCACGCGCGACAGCGCGGTCTCTCGTGCGGCGATCCAGCTGTGCAGCAGCGCGGGATGGTTCAGCAGATAGGGCGCCATGCCCAGGCCGGTGGAGTTGCCGATGCCGAACCGGCGGCGCAAGGCAGGCTCCATCGTCACGGCGGTCTCGGGCGCGCGCTGGCGGGCCATATCCTCGACGAGGTCCATGACGAAGGCGCGCGTCAGGTAGACCGACAGCATCTCGATCTGGTAGGGCGCCTGAAATTCGGGCCGGCCCGATGTCGCGGCGCGGTCGGCCGCGCCGAACTTGCCCGAGCCATAGACGGCCGTGGTGCGCATCAGGTAGCCGACGCTGTCGATCACCGCGACATCGGGCTGGCGCCCGCCCGCCAGCGCCTCCACCACATGATCCCACAGCCGGACCGAGCGGTTGGCCCGGCTCAGAGACAGCTCGCTCTGGCTGATACGGCCGGCCTCCTGCAGCGGCACGTTGGCGCGCAGGCGCGCGAGGTCCGCCTCATCGGGGATGCCGTCGAAGAGCGTGAATGTCGCGTCCCATTCGGTCGCGATCACCCGGTCCGAGCGTTTTTCGGGGTCCAGATCATTGGCGAAGGCGACGAGGCTATAGCTGTTCTGGGGCCCGTGGGCGGTATAGACGGCGGTGCCGGTGCCCTTTGCGTCGATGTCGAACAGGGCCCGCTCGATCTGCCAGCCCTCGGATTTGAGCCGGCGCAGCAGGATGCGCATGAAGGACAGGCGGCTTTGATGAAAGGATCCCAGTCGTTCCAGTCGCATCACCTGATCCGGCTGGCGCATGGCGGCTATGGCGGCGGGCTGGTCGATCTGCATGTTCGGGTCCTCCTTCCAAATAAATAGGGCGGCCTCTGAGGGCCGCCCAGTGTTTTTTGTGTCAGTCGGTGCCGCGTCCCTTTGCGATGGTGATGCGCAGCGCATCCCAGAGCGATGGCAAGAGGATCAGCGACACCGGAACCGCGGTGACGACGATGAAGCTTTGCAGCTTGCCGATGCCGCCCGATCCGGTCCAGATCAGGATGAGGGCCATGATGCCCATCGTGACGCCCCAGAAGACGCGCACGCCCGTCGCGCTGCGATCCTCGTCCGACATGGCGACCGAGATGACATAGGTCATCGAATCGCCCGTGGTGGCGACGAAGATCGTCGTCAGGACCAGAAAGAGCAGCGACACGATGAAGCCCAGCGGCATCTGCTGTGTGATCGCGAGGAGTGCGGCAGGCAGGTTGAAGCCGCCCGCGCTCTCGAACGGGGCCGAGACCGAGCCGGGATTGGTCAACTCGAACGCGATGCCCGATCCACCGACGATGGTGAACCAGAACGTCGTCACGATAGGCGCGACGATCGACAGCATGATGATGATCGAGCGGATCGACCGCCCCCGGCTGACGCGCGCGATGAACATCGCCATGAGCGGGCCATAGCCCATGAACCAGCCCCAGAAGAACACGGTCCACCAGCCCAGCCAGCCCGGATCGCCGAACACTCCCGCTTCGCCGCGATAGAGCGCCATGCCGAAGAAGTCGGTGATGTAGGTCGTGAAGCCGGAGAAAAAGCTGGTGAAGATGAACGTCGTCGGCCCCGCGACCAGCATGAAAAGCAAGAGCGCCCCGGCGAGAATCACGTTGATCCGGCTGAGGATCTGGATTCCCTTGGACAGGCCGGTGATGGCCGAGATCGTGTAGATGGCGACGAGGCAGGCGATCACGACGGCCTGCGTGGTGAACGTGTCGGGAATGCCGAAAAGTGTGTTCAGGCCATAGCTGACCTGAAGGCCCAGAAATCCGACGGGGCCGACCGTGCCCGCGACCACCGCGATGATGCAGGCCGCATCCGCGATCCAGCCGATGGGGCCATTGATCGCCGCATCGCCGAAAACCGGATACAGCAACGTGCGGGGCGCCATCGGAAGGCCTTTTTCATAGTGGTAATACATCAGCATGATGCTGCTGAGCGCGCCCAGTATGGCCCATGCGAGGAAACCCCAATGCATGAAGCTTTGTGCGAGGGCCGGGCCGACTGCGGCACCGGTGCCCGATTCGGCACTGAAATAGGGCGGCGAGGACAGGAAATGCGCCATCGGCTCGCCTGCGGCCCAGAAGACGCCGCCGCCCGCCAGCAGGGTGCACATGATCATCGCGCCCCATTGGAACGCCGGAAATTCCGGCACGCTCATGTTGCCCATGATCGCGCGGCCCCCCGGCAAAAAGACCAGTATCAGGCCGATGAGGAACGTCGCCAGCAGCAAAACCTGCCAGTAGAGGCCGAAATACTTGGCCGAGAAGGCGAAGGCGACGTCGACGATGGAGGACAAAAGCTCAAGATTGAACAGAGCGATTATGCAAAAGAGGGCAATGAACCCTCCGGTGATCGCGAATAGGGGTCTGTTGATATGTGCGCGGGGTCGTCCCGCTGCGTTGGTATCGCTCATAATACACCCTCCCTGAGTGTTCTGGTCTGTGTCGCCGGACCGGCCCGGCTGGTCTAGTGGCCCGCAGAGTCGCGGCATGAACCGCGCGGGATGAAGTTTTCCTCGAAGAAACGCAACCAATTGCCGCCCATCAGGCCGGCCACCTCGGCGGCGTCAAATCCGATATCGCGCAAACCGCGCTCGAAATTGCCGAAATCCGTACTGTCCCTGAACCAGTCCGGCTGCGGCGGAAAGCCGGGCGCGGCGGCACTGCCCTCGCCGTAGTCGATCTGCTTGGTCCAGCGCCCGGTGCGCATCCATTCGACGACGCTGTCGGGCTGGTCCTGACACAGATCCGTGCCGATGCCGAAATGCCCGGCCCCGAATTGCTCGGCGGCGCGGGCGATCATCTCGCAAAAATCCGTCAGCGTGCAATCGGATTTGCCCTTGAGGTGATGGGGATAGGCCGAAAAGCCCATCATGCCGCCGTTTTGAGTGACCGCACGGATCACATCGTCGCGCTTGTTGCGCAAGGCAGGCTGCCATGAATGCAGGTTGGCGTGGGTGATGGCGATAGGCCGCTCGGACAGATCGGCGGCCTCGATGGTGGAGCGGTCGGCGGAATGGCTCATATCGACGATGAGGCCGGCGCGGTTCATCTCCTTGATGACCTCGCGGCCCATGCGGGTGATGCCGGGATCTTCGGCCTCGTAACAGCCGGTCGCAAGCAGGGATTGGTTGTTGTAGCTCAGCTGCATGAAGCGCGCGCCCAGATCGTGCAGCACCTCGACGAGGCCGATATCGTCCTCGATGGGGCTCGGGTTCTGGAAGCCGAAGAAGATCGCCGTGCGGCCGGTCTCGTGCGCGCGGCGCACATCGCCCGCCCACCGGCCCTTCATGATGAAATCGGGGTATTGTTCGAACCAGCGGTTCCACTGCTCGATGTTGAGCACCGTCTCGCGGAAAGTCTCGTGATACGCGATGGTGACATGCACCGCATCGAGCCCGCCCGTCCGCATCTGGCGGAAGATCTTTTCCGACCAGTTGGCGTATTGCAGACAGTCGATGCGCGGGGAGAATCCGGTCATACCGAGCCCGCCGCCGCCGCGCGACGGGCACGGACGGATTTGAGTATTTTTGCCAAGATGAAGCCGCCGGCGTTACGGCAGCTCATGTGGGCGTGCCGCTGGCGATGTAGGACGTCTTGACGATGGTGTAGAAGTCGCGCGCGGTCTGGCCCTGCTCGCGCGGGCCATAGCTGCTGTCGCCGCGCCCGCCGAAGGGTACGTGATAATCGGTGCCTGCCGTGGGCAGGTTGACCGTGACGACCCCGGTGCGCGTATTCCGGCGGAAATGCGTGGCGCGCGCGAGGGAGCGCGTGACGATGCCCGAGGTGAGGCCGAAATTGGTATCGTTGACCACATCCAAGCCCTCCTTGTAGCTGGCGACCCTGATGACGCAGGCGAGGGGCGCGAACATTTCCTCGAGGTTGATGGCCATGTCGTTGGTGGTGCCGGTGAAAATACCGGGGGACATGAAGTAGCCATCGCTTTGCAGGTTCAGCCGCTCACCGCCGCAGGCCAGCGTTGCGCCTTCGGCGCGGCCCTTCTCGACCCATGCGAGGTTTTCGTTCAGCTGCTCTTGCGAGACGACCGGCCCGATCTGCGTCCCATCTGCGAGCGCAGGGCCGACCTTCATGGCCTTGGCGCCTGCGACGAGTTTCTCGACGAAGGCGTCATGCACGGCGTCCATTACGACGAGACGCGAGGAGGCGGTGCATTTCTGCCCCGTGCCGCCGAATGCGCCGCCAAGGGCCAGCGTCACCGCGAGGTCGAGATCCGCGTCGTCGGCGACGAGGAGCGCGTTCTTGCTGCCCATCTCCATCTGCACGCGGGTGAAATTCTGTACGGCTGCCAAAGCGATGCCCCGCCCGACGGGGACCGATCCGGTAAAGGAAATCGCGTCCACCTTGGGGCTTTCGACGAGGCGCTGGCCGACATCGCGGCCCGCGCCCATCACGAGGTTGAAAAGACCCTTTGGGATGTCCTGCCGCGCGATGATTTCGGTCAGTGCGTGCGCGGAGGCAGGGGTTACGTTCGCGGGCTTCCAGATCACGGCGTTGCCATAGGCCAGCGCCGGCGCGATTTTCCAGCTGGCGGTTGCGGTCGGAAAATTCCACGGGCTGATGACCGCGACGACGCCCACAGGCTCGCGGCGCACGTCGATCTCGACGCCGGGGCGGACTGAATCAGCCGTCTCGCCAAGCTGGCGCAGGATCTCGGCGGCATAGTAGGAAAAGAATTGTCCGGCGCGGTAGACCTCGCCCTTGCCCTCGGCAAAGGGCTTGCCCTCTTCGCGGCTCAGAAGCGTGCCGAGGTCTTCGGCGCGGGCCATCATCTCGGTTCCGATGGCGTTCAGCACGGCTTGCTTGCGTTCCAGCCCATAGGCGGCCCATTCGGCCTGCGCGGTGCGCGCAGCATCGAGCGCCTGATCCAACTGTTCGCCGCTGGCCTGCGCGTAAGTTCCGATCACGTCGCTCAGGTCAGAGGGATTGCGATTCTCGATCTGGCCGGGGCCGCTAACCCATTCACCTGCGATGTAGTTTTTGCGAATGTCGGTCATATTGGCAGTCCTTTATGTGTCGATTTTGCGGGCGCACGACGGATCGAATAAGTGTCAGGCATCCGGCCACTTCAGCGCAATCGCAAAATAGTGAATTATCTTTCACTATATCTGAATTTTATCTAGAACCCGATGCCGGCAGCGCGGTATTGCGGATGGCGTTCGCCAGAGCATTTACCGCCGGAGCGATCTCTGTGCCCGGGGGTGTCAGGATCCAGACCTCTCGCCGCGCGGCGCTGCCCGCGATGGGAAGAAACGCAAGATCGTCCGATCCGGGCGGTAGCGCAAGCTGCGGCAGAAGCGTGACACCGGCGCCCGCGCGCACCATGCTGAGGATCGACGCGGTGTTGCGTACCATAAAACGCGAGGCTGCCAGAATTGGCTGGAAATCGGCATCGGCGATCTGCGTGCACAGACCGTTGGCGATGAAATCCACCTTGGCCAGATCGCCCCAGGTCACGCTGCCCTGGCGTGCCGCCAGCGGATGCGCGGCTGGGCAGACCACGCCGAACGGGTCAGACAGCAGCAGGTCGCGGCGAAAGCCGGGCAGGGGCGGCAGGGTGGCGATGCCGATATCCGCGCGCCCCTCCAGCAGGTCGCGGCGGACCGTGCCGCTGTCGGTGTCGCGCAGGTCGATATGCACGCCCGGGCGTTCGCTGATGAAATCGCGCAGGATGAGCGGCATGATCGACTGGGCGACCGACGGCGTACAGGAGACGCGCACATTGCCCGCCTGCGCGCGCGACAGCGCCTCGATCGAATCAATGGTGCGCGCGAAATGGGCCAGCTCGCGGGCGGCTTCGGCGCGGATCTGGGCACCGAGGGGTGTGAGGCGGGATTTGCGCGCGCTCTCGAAGAGGGGCGCGCCGATGTGATCCTCGAACTGGCTGAGCATCATCGAGATGGCCGACGGCGTGCGGCCCAGCACCTTGGCGGCGCCTGTCAGGCTGCCGTGATCGGCGACCGCCTGAAAACAGCGGAGCATCTCTATCTTGATGGCCATGAAGCGACTGCGCCCTTGCAATGTTTGGACGTAGTTTATTCTACTGCGTGGATGGCGTCACGCACCGCCGCGGCTGTGGCCACAATTGACATCGGTGCCGCGCATGGTGCAATTGATCCAGAAGGACGCCTTGCCAAGGAGACGCCAAATGCCAGCCCGTATCTATCGCCCCGCCCGTACCGCCATGTCGTCGGGCACGGCCAAGACCCGCACCTGGGTGCTGGAGCATGTCGCAGGCGCCGCGCGCGAGATCGATCCGCTGATGGGATGGACGTCGTCGGACGACACGCAGGCACAGGTGCGCATCAGCTTTCCGACCAAGGAAGCGGCGCTGGAATACGCCGAAGAGCATGGCATCGACGTGATCGTTCAGGACCCGAACGCGCGCAAGCCCAACATCCGCCAAGGCGGCTATGGCGAGAATTTCGCGACCCATCGCAAGGGCGCCTGGACGCACTGACGCGCGCGCAAGCCGCCGCCCGGCGCCGCGCATCCCGGCGCGAGGATCGCGGCCCACCGGGCTGACATTATGCAAGTGCAACCATCATATCGCCGCGACGCGCGCTCGCTGCTGGTCTTGGGCCTGCCACTGATCGGCAGCCATCTGGCGCAGATCGCGATCCATCTGACGGATTCGGTAATGCTCGGCTGGTACGGGGTCGAGGAACTGGCGGCGCAGGTGCTGGCCGAGACGTTCTTTTTCGTCTTTTTCATCATGGGCTCCGGCTTTGCGTTTGCGGTGATGCCGATGGTCGCGACCGCCGTCGCCGAGGATGACGAGCGGCAGGTCAGGCGCATCACGCGCATGGGCGTCTGGGCATCGCTTGGCTTTGCGGCACTGGTTCTGCCTTTCATGATCTGGTCCGAGGGTCTCTTTCGGCTGCTGGATCAGGACGCGAAGACCTCGGTGCTGGCGGGCGACTATCTGGCGATTGTCGGCGTGGCCATCGTGCCTGCGCTGATGGTGATGGTGCTGAAATCCTATCTTGCCGCGCTGGAGCGCACGCAGGTCGTGCTATGGCTGACCCTCAGCGGTGTGGCGCTGAATGCGTTGGTCAATTATGCGCTGATCTTTGGCAATCTCGGGATGCCCGAGATGGGTGTGCGCGGCGC